>Ga0233425_10001195_pt1 | contig 60387 bp, 50 predicted proteins | sample Watercolumn_Towu_2_FD_181712 | JGI IMG/M metagenome (GOLD analysis project Ga0233425, IMG submission 181712) | Freshwater microbial communities from Lake Towuti, South Sulawesi, Indonesia - Watercolumn_Towuti2014_140_MG | ecosystem: Environmental > Aquatic > Freshwater > Lake | place...
GTTATTGCAAATTTAAAAAAGAAAAACGCCATTGTTTCTACAACACGAACAAGCGGAGAAAAGAGCTGGCAAATGACTGAAAGCGCCAAAAGAGCAATGGTTGTGAAGTGATTACACACAATACTTCCACAATGCGTTAAAATGACTTTTATAACTTTTTGCTAAATTATTATCAATAACACGTATTGCAAATGGAAATTCTTCATACCAAAAAATGATAGCAAGGGTATTTCCGTACACCCAATGTGAAGCTGGCGATTTATACTGTTCTGACATATATTTCACTTTTGTATATTGCATCTTCTCAAAATCCTTACCTCTTTTTATACCGTCTTTTGTTTTAACACAAATGACTGAGAGGGGAATTTTTGCTTTTTGGCGCTGTTTTTGAAAAATATGGGCTGTCACTCCCAATATACTTGGTCCTTTTCCTGGAACATCAAACGCATACCATTCTTTTTTTACGCGCAAAACATCATTTAAGATAGATTTGATACCTTCTTTACCTTCAAAAACTTCAACAATTGGCTTCTTCTTTTTTATTCCTTTATAAGCATGTAATTCTGGAAGAAGAGAACGAAATATCTGCTGTTTTTCTTTAAGAATTGAAAGAATCTTTTCTGGTTCTGCAGCTCGATAATGCCTTACATTATTCTTTATGATATAACTCACAATACCTTTCTGCATTAATTGCGTTAAGAGGGTATATAATAATGACCTATTAATTTTTGTTTTTTGTGCTATATCTGAAACAACTGTTTCTGCTTCAAGTAATGCAAGATAAATTTTACATTCTTTTTCGTTTAATCCTATCTGCTGTAATTTTTCAATCATATTCTCCTGGAAAATACCTTTATTTTTAAGTTTTGTTGTTAATTTCTGACAACAAAAAGTTATAAAAAAGATTTATTTTCTTCGATATATGCTTCGAGTTGCGTTGGTATATGCAAATAGTGATTTAAGCGAGACAAATACTTCTACATATGCCCTTCCTTTAGGATTAGGTTCTCTTGCAACGTATTGCAGACAAAGAATGGAGATAGATTTGTGTATTCTAGATAGTTCTTTTATGAGCCATGGAGAACAAAAACAGCAATTACAAACGTTTAGTCCTAATGTTGTTGGATTTAATTCAACAATAGCAAATCAGGAAAACTCTTATACTCTTGCTAAACTCGCAAAATGCAGTGGTGCAACTGTTATTTTTGGAGGAGTGCACTCAACACAATTGTGGGAACCCATGTTACGAAACAGAGACTTTATTGATGGGGTTGTCTTATATGATGGGGAAATTCCTTTTTTTCAAATTCTTCAGAAAGTACAACAAAGAAAATGTTTTGGAGGAATTCCTAATGTTGCATGGAAAAGAGATACAATCCATCCTCCTACTTCTGTTTATATTCCTTCAATAGAAGAATTACCCCACATTGATTATTCTGTTTTTGATTTAAACAGATTTTTTGAACATACTGAACAGAGAGGTTTTGGAAGAGCGATGACATATTACTCTGGCAAAGGATGCATAAAAAGAGGATCATTTCCTTTACAAAGCGATTATTCTTTAGATGAATACCTTGCATTATGCCATGCCATGAAAACTTGCAGCTTTTGTGGAAGAAATGAATTAGGGCTTCGACAATTCCATGAAGATAGAGAAGCACGTATAGTTCATGAACTCTATGCAAAATATAATGTGAACGGATTTTTCAATGTACAAGATACTGTTCCTGATTACCAGAAACCTCTTGGATTAGATAACTGTTGGTTTCGTGTTTTTATAGGTATAGATATGATAAATTCAGTTAATATTCAACGATTAAAAGCGAGATACGGACCTTCACTTATTGTTCAAACAGGAATTGAAAGTCTTCATCCTGATATTCGAAGAAACTTTGGTAAACCTCCCCTTACATATGATGACTTGTTTTCAAAAATTGCATTATTAGAAGAAGAAGGAGTACAACTTCATGCAAGTTTTATTCTTGGAGGTGTAGGCGAAACTCCTAACACCATGAGAGATACAGTTCATGCTATACGCACTCTTGCTTCCTCTCCTTGTGTTACATGGATTCTTGTAAGCCCGCAACTTATCTTGCCAGGATCGCCTGATTACAGAAGACTTATACGTGATAAAAAGATGCAGACAAAATATGCTTCACAAGACCTCCTTGATATAGAAGAAATAAGTAAAGATTTTTTAGCAAGATTTACGACTGTGACACGAGAAAGTATAATAAACGAAATACAACAATTATTTCATGCAATAACACGACCAGAAGTCATATTGGATGTAAAAGGCGTCACACAAAAAGAAGAAAAGTTGATTAAATAGTAAAAGCATATTTCCACATTGTATACACTGCAACAATAATTGTAAAGAGAACTATGAGGACTGCAATTGATTTTGGCAGTTGAAGTATGAACTCTGGTTTTCGTCTGCCTTTTTTCTTTGCTTTGTAAAACATTGCAAGCGTCATCCCAGCTACAAACACTGTTGCATATGCTCCTGTCAATGAAATCACAGTCGCAAAGCCGTTTCTGACAACAAAGAGGAGGATAAATGGAATGAGAAACGCTGCCAGCCACGAAACATTTCTTGTGCAATGATAATCTTCACAAAACATTTCTTTGAGGGAAAATCCCAAACCAATAAAGGACGTTGCTATTGAGAAAAAAGTGAAAGCAGATAATAATTTTCCAACCCCCTGCCCCACATATTCTGCAAGACCTACACTAAACACTTCTGTTGTTTTATCTCCTGTAACACCAACAACAACTGCAGCAAAAAGAAGATATGCAATTGCAGGGATTGTGACGCCAAGAATGATTGTCTTTCTTAAAGAACGCTTGTCTCTGAGGATGCGTTTCATATCAGGCACACACCAAAATCCCATCAATGCAAAAAAGAACGGACCAAGAGGCAAGAGAATGTTGCTTATATTCGGCATAGTATAATTCTGCACAGAGATGTGATTATAAGAAAATAAAAAGATAGCAAAAATAATGAAAAAAATAAATGGAGTAAGAATAACCTCTGCCTTTGTCACACTTTTCAGACCAAAATATACAATTGCACTTAACAGCAGAAACAACACAATGCTACTGACAAATTTGTCAATACCAAAAATGCCATGAATTGCTTCACCTAAACCAAGGCCATAGGCAAGGATTGCGCCATAAATATAGATTATTGTTATACCTGCCATGAAATTTTTTGCTTTTTTTCCGAGATATAATTCTATTAATCCTGAAACTTCATGATTTTCTTTTGTTCTCAGGACAATTTCACCCAACGCTAAAGTCAAAAGCAGAACTATAGCCCATGCTATAATCAGTTCAACTGTACCAAGAAGAAACCCTGCCTGCGAAAACACATAAGGCAGTGCAATAACTCCTGCACCAATAGTTATGCCAATAAGATAACACGTTGCTTTCCATTCGTCTTTGAACATAACGAATTTTAGCAGATGGTTATTAATAAAGATTTATAAAATAAAGAGAATTTCTGCTCACCATGGGAGAAACTATTTGCATTGTTGGATTAGGGTATGTTGGATTACCTTTAGCTCTTGCATTTTCTAAACATTTTCCAGTTATTGGATTTGATGTGAATGAAAAAAGGATTATGGAATTACAACAAGGAAAAGACAGCTCTTCATCTGTTTTCACAAGTGATTTTCAAAATAGAAACATACAATTTACCTCAAATGCTGATGAACTTAAAAAAGCAACAGTGATTATTGTTGCTGTTCCTACTCCTGTTGATGAAGCAAAAAGGCCTGACCTTTCTTATCTTCAAAATGCATCATCACTTATTGGAAAAAATTTACAAAAAAGAACTCTTGTTATTTATGAAAGCACTGTGTATCCAGGAGTTACTGAGGATGTTTGTCTGCCTATTCTTGAAAAAGAATCAGGATTGCAGTTAGGGGAGTTTGACTTAGGATATAGTCCAGAACGCATTAATCCTGGCGATGACCTCCATAGATTAGACAATGTCATTAAAATTGTTTCAGGCCATGATTCTGCTTGCCTTCAACGCGTTGCACAATTATATGAAACAATTGTTTCTGCTGGAATATACTGCGCACAATCTATCAAAGTTGCTGAGGCTGCAAAAATAACTGAAAACATCCAAAGGGACGTTAATATTGCTTTAATGAATGAATTATCCATGGTATACCATAAACTAGGAATTGATACAAAAAATGTTCTTGATGCTGCAGGAACTAAGTGGAACTTTCACAAATATTACCCGGGCCTTGTGGGTGGGCACTGCATTGGCATAGACCCTTATTATCTTGCATTTCAGGCAACACAAAAAGGATACCATCCTAAACTTATTTTAGCTGGACGGGAGATTAATGATTACATGGCAAAACATATTACAGAACTTTGCATGAAAGAATTAAACAAAAAAGGCAAAGTATTGAAAGATTCCCGAGTCTTACTTATGGGACTGACTTTCAAAGAAAATGTCACTGATTTTAGAAACAGCAGAGCAAAAGATGTTGTGAATTATTTGAAAGAATACGGCATTACTGTCTATGGATGTGAACCGCATATGACTGATGTAGTTGTTAAAGAACAGTATAACATTGAACCTGTTTCTCTTTCTACAATTCCTGCATGTGATGCAATAATTGTCATTAATAAACATACGCAGTTCAATTCTTTGACACTCGATAATCTTCAATGCTCAATACTTCTTGATATCAAGCACATGTTCTCTCAAAAAGAGGTTGAAGAAAAAGGAATCACGTATATTACGTTATGAAATGACTTTATACACTTTGACCCACGATGTTTCTGTATGCACTTCGTCATACACTTTTTCAAATTCTGGCGCATTATATGCATCGAGAAGCATTAATCTCAGATACATAGAATCTGCAACTTGTTTTGGAAGATACAAGGCTTTCCATTGATCTGCGCGTTGATAGATAATTAAAGTGTGTTGTATTGTTTGATTTTCTGCAACAGTATGCTGGACAGTATTATTTGCAACAACAAAGACTTCTTCAACAGGCAACTGGCCTTTCCATTCTACACTTGTGAGGTTTACGTAAAAATTGGCATTGTTGATTGTACAATACACGCCACTTTGTGTTCGTGCACAACCGCCTGCTTCAAAGTCAGTGTAAGGATAATTTAGATTAGCTTGTTCTGTCTTATAATCCCATGCTGCAAGATACTGCACTGATGAAAAACGCGGCATGATATCATCAATAACAACAACGTAGGTTTCTGGGGATTTATTGTTACAGGATAATAAAGAAGAAATAAGATATTTTTTAATATTGTTATTTATCATTGAAGAATTAATTATTTCTGTTTGTTCTTCAAATGTATTTGCTGACAGAAAGTTTCTCATTAATCCAAGAGAATCACTTTTTGAAAGATTGCGTGATAATGTGGTTGGAAAATTGAACTCATTCTGACACGTTAACATCATCTGAATGTTTTTTGCTTCAACAGGACTATTTGTTGTGTAAAATAAAGAAAGCCAATATGTTCGTGGCATGTGCGGAGCAGATTGCAGATGGACTTCTCTCTCTGCTAATGCTTTGTAAAATGTTCCTCTATCCCACCAGGTACTGATAACTGCATTATTCTGAGAATTCTCTTTTATGTACATTGCACTGTCATATATTGCATCATCCATTATAGGCATGATATTGCTTTTTTCTTTGATTTGCGTTGCTAACGGATAGACAAAAGGCAGTGCACAAAGAATAAACAGAATGCTATACGTTGCAACCAAAATAGAAACCTGCTCTTTTGGAAAAAATAATTCTTTAGTTTTTTTAGAGATATAATCTACACATGTTGAGAATCCAATGCCAAAAAACATTGCAAAAAATATAATAAAATACGGCAATAATCGAATTGCGCGAAATCCTAAACTTGCAAAAATAATGCATGCGACACAAAGAGAGACATAATTTAGATTTTCTTCATCAACTGAAGACCGACCACCACCGGTCACAGACCGGATGGTATGCTCGCTCCCTTTGGTCGCTCGGGTCGGTCTTCCAGTTTCCTCTGGATTTTCCAATCGATAGGTTTCATTCTGCAAAACCACTGGTGAAACACCAGTGGAAAATCCAGCTTTTATTGCTTTATAGACAACATATATAAAAGTACAAAAAGAAATAATGGCAAACAATTTGCCAAGATAACTTATTGTTGCAGAAAAGGAATTATTCTGCAATTCTTTAATTAATGAAAATGCATCAGGCCATATTCCATATGGATTCTCATAATCCATATGTAAATAGACTTTTACATTATTTGGAAGATAATCACTAAAATTATTAAGGTTAACAAAAAATAATATGCTTGCACTGACAATAATGAGAATAATTCCTCCAAGAACATATTTCGTTGTTTTTGACTGCTGATTCCAAAGATAAAGTCTTTTAAGAAAGATTAATACCCCATAACAACATACAGATGCAATAAGTAACAACGGACTAATATACCACGCAGACCATGTATAATAAAACAGCGCAATAAGAGAAATAATAACAACTGTTAATACTCCTGCATACACATACTTTTTCTGATTTAAATAGGCTGTTGCATACATCCATACAAGTAATGTACTGACAATAAAGAAAATATTAAGCATGTTTGTATCAACAAATCCTATCAAACTGAACTCCAACAACAAAGGATGACTTACAAACAACAATGCAGCAACAAATCCTGCTGTTTCATCCCATACTTTTGTTGTTATCCAAAAAATACATGCAGCACTTAATATTGTAAACAAAAGAGGGATATATGAAATTGCTTTGACAAAAGAAATAGTTGGAATACATGCTGTTAATAGCGTGTACCACCAATTTTCAAATAAAGGTAAAAAAGTATGGGCTGCTTTGTCCCATGTCAAATCTTGACGCTGTGCAACTTCATAAAAGTAATAGGGATCAATTTCATACAAATAATTATTCTCTTCTGTATCTTGATAACTTTTCTTATACTCCTGCTCAAGATTTGCCATTGCTTCTTGATTTTGCTGAGAAGCTAACGCCTGCTGCGTTCCTTGAACAACTAATTCGCCTTTTGCAGCATCTGACAAAGAAGGATATTGCTCTGCAATTCTGTTGCTCACTTGAGCTCTAAGATTTTCTTCAACAACCTGCTCTGCCCACTGCTCTGTCAAAGGCATAGATGCAACATACAGGCGTATACCTGTTGCAACAAGAAGAATACACAATAAAAAGAAAAGAGTTTTATGTTTTCCAAAAGAAAATTCAAGAGCTTTAGGAGCATTTTTTTCTTTCAAATATTCTTCTTTTAACTTTGCTACTTTTTCCTGATTTTCCTTTAATTTTTGTTCTTTTTTTAAAGAACTCCCTACATCTAAGAAATCATCAGGTTTATCATAATCTATGCTCATATATCTTGAAAAAATGACTTGTTTTTAATAGTTTATGGTATAATTGACACAATTAAAGCAATGAATTATTTATTAAAAAGATAATAACCCCAAGGCTTGAAAAAAAGAGTTGTATACACAAAAGATAAAAGACAACATTTTTTTCTGTAGATGCTACTTTCATTTTTCTTAAAAAATCAATAACAATGTGTTCTAATCCATACCATTTATCATATTGATTTACTAATGACCCGTCTTCTTCTACTTTTGCAAAACTTTCTTTAATCAATTTTCCTCTTGCCTTTAAAATAAGTTCAATAAAATAAGGAATAAATAATATTAAAGCATACTTTTCTACATTTCCTAATATAGCCATAATTGCAATTAATGCTCCTACAGGATATGTCAAAGTGTCTCCAGGAAAAATTTTTGCAGGATATCGATTATAAAAGTAAAATGCAAATAAAGCTGCAATCATACATGCACCGACTAATGCAACATATGTATTTCCTGTAAGATATGTCATAATTGTTAAGGTTGTAAGAATAATGATTCCCATTCCTGCTTCTAAGCCGTTATACCCTGCAATCATATTAAAACCATTTGAAGTACCAATAATTGCCAAAGGAATGAAAATAAGGGGGTAGAATAATCCAAAATCAATTGCGCCTATAAACGGAAAATTCATTGTTGCATGACCTGCGTTAATAACTGCAATAGGAAGTGCAATAAAAAAAGTCAATGCTACTTTATACCTTGCACGTAATCCTATTTTCCAGCCGAGAATATCGTCAACAAATCCGATAATGACTGCTATGAGTATTGCGCTGATTGTTGCAAAAATGTACATGATATTTTCCTGCTGCTGATAAACAAATATTTTTGTTGCAACAAAAAATAACAGTGAAACAAGAAATCCTGCAATAACACACAACCCGCCTAATTCTGAGATCAATGGTTTGTCAGGTTTATGCACATCTGGACCAACTAAATTTGCATTTCTTGCTCTTTTTATCCAATATGGAAGAATAAGAAATGTAATAAAAAAACTGACAAAAATTGCAGAGATTGTTAATGGTGAGGGCATAATTCAAGAGAATACTGAAGTGTTTTTATGGATTATGGTTGTTTAGAGCATATTTAAGAAAATAATATATCATACTTCTTAAGTGAATTAAAAACGGGATTAGTTTCGTTTTTGATTCATAACTTGCTGCATGAATTGCCTGGCTTTCTGGAAAATACACTACTTTTCCTGCATGATGTGCTCTTCTGCAGAAATCAACGTCATCAAAGTAAAGGAAATAAAATTCATCCATAAATCCTATTTTTTGAAAAACATCTTTTCTGATTAATAAGAACCCACCACACATCCAGTCCACTTCTTGAATCTTATTGTGATCACTGTCATGCATTTCGTACTCTTCTAGTGCTTTTTTTACAAATCTTTTAAATGGGCCTCTTCTAAAAAGCATTGTACTGAGCTTTGGAAATCTCCTGCATGAATACTGCAATGATTTATCTGCATTAACGAGTTTTGGACCAAGAACTGCAACATCTTTGTTTTTTTCCATATATTCAACCATGATATCAATAGTTTTTTCAAATAAGATAATATCTGGATTTAAAGCAAGAATGAAATCTCCTGAAGCAGCTTTTAAACCAACATTAATCCCTCTTGCATATCCATAATTTTTTGGATTCTGAATAGTCTTTATCTGAGGATACTGTTTTTTTATTTCTTCAAATTGCAATTTATTCTTGTTATTGTCTACAAGAATACACTCAAACTCAGTCTTTACTGTTTTGAAAAGAGAATCAAGTGTCTGAAAAATGAGCTTGTCATTTGTATGAAGAATAACTACAGAGAGTTTCATTGTTCTTTATTTATCTTGGATACTACTTCTTCTATAAACGGGTTTTTCTGGATACCAAATACTGAGCCAGTGATTTTAATAATTTTATCTGCTTCTTCAAGAGTTTGGAGCCATTTGATATTATAATACCTAGGATTATCAAAATCAGTATATTTGCATTGCTGAATATTATCGACAATATTTTTTACAGATTCTTCTACAGAAATTGTTGGAGTAATATTTAAGATGCGCTGGATTTTTTTACCAGAAATACGATAATTCCTGACTCCTTTGTAGGAATAATCTGTGTGAATCTCTACAGAGATGTCTTTTTCTTTCAATGCTTTCTGGACATGCAAGGCAAGTTCTGCTACTCTAAAGTTTTTGAAGACTACATTGAAAATTTGGCCTTTAACTACTTCCTCATCTGCCTGCAAACACGCAATGTATGCTTTTGCAACATCACGGACCTCAACTAATGGACGCCACATTTCTCCACCGTAAAACAAAGTTATTTTTCCTTTGGTCATTGCATCTTTGATGAATGTATTGACAACTAAATCATAGCGCATTCTTGGCGAGAAACCATAAATAGTTCCTTTTCGCAAGATTACTGGACAAAAATTCTGATCCTGCAATGCAAGGATAAGTTTTTCTGCTTCGAATTTTGAACGAGAATAAGCTGCTTTTGGAGAGACTACAGAAACTTCATCGAGAATAATATCCTTATCTTCATTTGTTTCTCCTACATCATAAACTGATGCAGAGGATGCAAAAATAAATTTTCGAATTCCTTTTTGCTTACATAATTGTGCTAATTTTGCAGTTGCTACTGTATTCATTTCATAATTTGCCTCAGGATTATACTCTGCAGTGGGATCATTAGATAATCCTGATACATTGATAACTGCTTCAACATCGTCTAAAATAGCAGGAGAAACATGACGAATATCTCCAATAATAAGTTCTACTTTTTCTTTAATATCATCAATCCCAACTGTACCAAAAAAAAGCCTATCAAATATTTTAACTGCATACCCTCTTTCTAATAATTCTCGTGTGAGAACAGAACCTACATATCCTGCTCCGCCGACAATCAAAATTTTTTTTGGTTTTTCCATTTGTTGCACTTTATTTTCCTTTTACTGTCCACAAATCTCCAAATGAATCTGGCGAAATCCGCACTTCATCTGGTTTTTCACGATTGTACACTTCTGTTGCAGTGCTTATCATCTGCGTATCATCTTCTAATGACATCCATCCATGAAATACTCCTGGCGGAACAACAAGAACTGCTGGATTTCTCTCTGAAATTATGAAAATGTTTATGTGATGATACGTTGGACTTTCTGGCCTGTCATCCATCAAAATAAACTTTGCAGAACCATGACTAATGAAAAAATAATCCCATAAAATATTATGTTTGTGATATGCACGGATAGTGCCTCTGACTGGATCTCCTACAAGATACACTTGACCAAATTGTTTCATGTACGGATCAGTTGCACGGACAATCTCAATAAGATAGCCTCTGTCATCAACATTTGCTTTTAGAGGAGCGCATTCTACTCCTTGTATTGTTGCTTTATTCATTGGTTGTACAAATACTTCATCCATCTCGCATCACAAGAATGGTGAATAATGCTCTTCTTTTAAAGGTTATGGAGAAGATTTTTATTATCACTATCATTCTTTGTGTTTATGAGCCTCTGTATATCAAAATTTAATATTTCCCCTACACTTTTTCAAAAAATTGAAGAGATTCATACACTTGCAAAAAAGATAGAAACAGAAAAGAAAACTCTTGTTTTGTATCATCTTACTTCTCTTTTTGAAGCATATCACTATGTGTTTTATGTCAATTTCATTGATACTATTCTACAAAAAAGAAAAGGAAAAATTGTTGATTGGGGAGGATTTGTCGGACAAGTCACAATTTTATTGCGCTCATTAGGATATGATTGTGATAATGCAGTTTTAGCATATCCCTCAACAAAAAAAGATTTTGAGAGATTTGAGATTCCGTATGTTCTTATTAAAAACCAAAAAAAATTCCTTATCAAGAAAATAGTGTGCTTGCTGTTATCTCTTCTGGCGTTCTTGAACATGTTCATGAAAACAACATGACTGAAGAAGAAGCGCTAGCAGAAATATATCGCATTCTTCAACCCAGAGGATATTTCTTCTGCTGGAATCTTCCAAGAAAATATGCTTTTGTAGAATGGTTAGCACGAATACACAAAACAAGCTGCCATACACATCTTTACACGAAGAGACAAGTACTGGCACTGCTCCGCAAACAAGGATTTAAGGTGCGATACATTGGTAAAAACAGCGGAGTTCTGACAATAAAAGGAATTCGAAGTCTTTTAGCACTTTTTGATCCACAAACACAATTTTTGTTGGATTATTATATCTCAAAAATTCCTCCTTTTTCTTGGTTTTCACATCATTTTACTATTATTGCACAAAAGCCGAACTGTGAAAAAAGTTTATAAATCATAGAAGATTGCTTTGTTTGATGACGCAAAAAGTTGCCTTGATTACAGGGATTACTGGCCAAGACGGTTCTTATCTTGCTGAATTCTTACTTTCAAAAGGATATAAAGTATATGGATTAGTTCGCAGAGCAAGTGTCGAACGGTTTGACAATATCGCGCACATCCGAGATAAGATTACACTTGTCCAAGGGGATTTGACAGACCAAAATTCCCTGAATTTTCTTATCAAAGAAGTCAATCCTGATGAGGCGTATAATCTTGGCGCACAATCGTTTGTCCCAAGTTCTTGGAATCAACCTCTTCTCACAGCAGATATTACTGGATTAGGAGTTACAAGAATTCTTGAAGCAATCAGACTAAATAATCCTAAAATTAAATTTTATCAGGCCTCTTCATCAGAAATGTTCGGAAAAGTGCGAGAAACACCCCAACATGAAGAAACACATTTTCATCCACGAAGCCCCTATGGTGTTGCAAAAGTGTATGGTCATTTTATTACTGTCAATTACCGAGAGAGCTATAATATTTTTGCTTGTTCAGGAATATTATTTAATCATGAAAGCCCCCGCAGAGGAATTGAATTTGTCACACGAAAAGTTACTTATGCAGCTGCACGTATAAAATTAGGATTACAAAAAGAACTGAAAATGGGAAATCTTGATGCAAAACGTGATTGGGGATTTGCAGGAGATTATGTTCAAGCAATGTGGTTGATGTTGCAGCAAGAGAAACCTGATGATTATGTCATCGCAACAGGAGTAATGCATAGTGTACGAGAACTTATTGAAATTGCGTTTAATTATGTTGGACTTGATTATAAAAATCACGTTGTTGTAGACCCGCAGTTTTTCCGACCTGCTGAAGTAGAACTTCTTTGTGGAGATGCAACAAAAGCACATACTATTCTGGGATGGAAACCCTCAATTTCATTTAAACAACTTGTAGAAATGATGGTTGAGAATGATTTGCAGTTGTTGAAAAATAAGTGAATCGATACATTTTTAATATTCTTCAATCATTCTATAATTTTATGATAACTACTACATATTTTAAAAAGAAGTATCTTTTTCCAATATTTCTCTTTATCATCTCAACAGTATATATGTTTTTTTTTACGCAAGGGGTTCCTTTTTTTTGGGATGATCATCAATTCCACGAACACTTTTTATCATACTCAGCCAGTTACTGGATAAAAGATATTATTACACAGACAGGGACACTTTCTCTTTATGATCATCGTGGAGTATATGCCTTATTTGTGAACGCACTTTTTTATTTATTTGAATATTCGTTTGATTATTATCGCCTTATTAAAGCAGGAGTATTCGGAGCATACATTTGTTCTTTTTATTTTATTACTTATTTTATGACAAAAAAAGAAAGTTTTTCTTTTTTGCTTTCTCTTCTTCCATTATGTAGTTTTCCTCTTTACATTCATACCCTCGTATTCGATGAACCATTTATTATCATGGAATTATTCAAGATAAGTGCATTTCTTCTTTTCTTACGATGGTATCTAGAATTCCCACGGAGATACTCTTTTCTTGTTCTTTCAGTAGGATGTATGTTTTTTGCAAGTCGAACATACATCACAGGATACTCTGCATATGCAACACTCTTTTTATTTCTTTTTTTTCAGCAACTGAAAAGAATCAAAGAGCATCCAAAAATACTTACTCTTACAATTATTGTAACCCTTATCTTAGGAAGTATAGCTGGCTATTTCTTTATTCATGCAGCCCCACATGGTATAAGCATATTCCCCTTCACACACACTTTTCTTAACGAATGGAGTAATACCATCAGCTCTCCTTTGATTACCTTTGACTCATTATATTACAAATCATTCTCTGCTATGCTAACTTTTTTTGGATTTTGGATACTTGTCGTATCATCTATCATTTTAAGTATCCACAAAAGACATACTTCTAAGGAATCAACACAGACATATCCACCCCATTTAACTACATACATTATTTTCATATTTTGCTGGATTATTTCAGAACTTCCTTTATGGATTGCACTTCCTGAACATGCTATACGATATACCAGCGGACTAGTTGCTCCCCTTACACTACTTATAGGGGTGTTATGCATTCATACAGCATCATTACTTCAAAATAATTATCAAAAGTATTATTGCTTATTTTTATTAACTTTTTTTTTCTGTATCTGCCTCACACATATTACGTACTCTTTAGCATACCGCGTTGGGTGGGGAAGTTCTTTTATTGCTATGGATTCAACAGCAGATTATCTTACAAAAAATGCTCCGCATGCAACAGTCACATATTATGGATTAAGTGCTGCTGAAGATTACCTTATATTAACTTATGAACTAAATAATTATACAATTCAAAAAGATGTTCTTTTCGTTAAAAATACTGATCCTTCATTTTATGAACATATTCTCGTAACACCAGAAAAAGAAATATACGTTCTCCAGAGAATTACTCCACGAGGTACTGAATTTCCTCCAATGTCTGAAATACAAAAAGAAAACCTAATTTATGTTAACACAATTTCAGGACTTGAAACAGATTATTTTGATAAGGCATATGCATTCTTTTTTTCACTTCTACATAAAAACCCATTAACGACGTACGTTATCATTTATCGTCTTTCTTCACAAGAATAATGATAGCGCATATTGGTTTTTAACAAAGGGATATGTTAATAACCCTTAACAATAATCGTTTATTTTAAATAGAACAGGATTTTTCTTCTTGTAATTTAAGTGCAGATGAGAGCGGCGAAAGTTATGAAAATTGCAATAAACACACTTCCGTTATATAAAACAAAAGTAGGTATGGGGAAATACATTGTAGAGCTTGCTAATCGCCTTCCTCTTATTGACCAACAAAACACGTACTATTTTTATTCTTCAGAACATAACCAAAAATACTTTAAATGGAACCCTAATAATATTATTATTAATAAAATTCCCTCGCTATTGAGCATCCCTTTTCTCAAAATTTTATTGGAACAACTATATATCCCGTATCATCTCTGGCGGAATGACATTAACTGTTACCATAGTACTGGTTTTACCCTTCCTTTCTTCAAACCAAAGAAAACAAGATATATAGTAACTATTGCGGACATGACTTTCTTCTCTCATCCAGAGTATCACATTTGGTGGAAGAATTTATATTTTAGATATATGATTCCCAAGGCACTAAGAAAAGCAGATAAGATTATTACAATCTCAAACAATACAAAGAATGATATTATTAAAACAATAGGCATTGCCCCTCAAAAGATAAAAACTATTTATCTTGGCGTTGATACTGCTCCTTTAAACAACAATGCCCTTGATCATTATAATATTCACTTCCCTTATATTTTATTTGTCGGTATGTTAGAACCACGAAAAAATGTTATTGGGTTGATCCAAGCATATGCAGCATTAAAAAACAAAAAGAATCATAAGCTGGTGATTATTGGAAAGAAAGGGTGGATGTATGAACAAATATTTCACGTTGTCAAAAAATTACATATAGAAGAAGAGGTTCTTTTTTTTGGTTATGTCCCAGATTATTACCTTCCGCAGTTATACCAAGCAGCATCCTGTTTTGTTTACCCTAGCTTTTATGAAGGTTTTGGAATTCCTGTTTTAGAAGCCATGGCTTATGGATGTCCAGTCATAACATCAAAAAATTCGTCTATGGAAGAGATTGCAAAAGGAGTCGCATTATTAGTTGATCCTTTCAATAAAAAAGCAATAATGAATGCCATAAACTTTATTCTTACCCACAAAGAGAAGAGAGTAAAAATGAGAAATAAAGGATTTAATCATGTTAAAAAATTTCGATGGGAAACAATGGCAGAAGAAACAAAAGAACTTTATGATTCGGTTTGTTTATTATAAGATATACCTGACTCTTATATTCAAGAAAACAAAACTTCTATAATCCTGTCTGATTTCGTGAGGAGTGCCTTTATTACTATCCATGGAGGATTATCCCAAAACAAAGGATATATTAGTGCTGCTTGGAGATTAATAAGAAAAGATACAAGTATAATTAGCATGGCTATTCTCTTATATTTGCTAAAAGAATAAGCAAATCCCCATAAAACCATCATAAAGGGGATTACTGGAAGAAGATATCTACTAGCATATGCTCCCCCTACTGCTGCAAATGATATCATTAACGCAGAATAAGTTATTGTAAGTGTGCCTAAGAGAATAAATTCTTCCTTATTCTTTTTATAAAACTGTTTCACTCCAAAAAAACTCAAAAGCAAAAGAGGAGAAAAAGGAAAAAGTCCAGTAATCGGGGAAAAAAGATTTTTATAGAGTCCTGTTATTGAGTCACCATAAGTGAATTTTTTTGCCGGTGTTGTGAAAGTACCAAAATGAACATAATTGAAGGCTACGAAAATTATTGCTACAATCATGAATGTAAAAGTAAAACACATAACTCTGCGATATTCTTTTTTATAAATATAATAAACGAAGTAAATAAGAAATGGAATGACCATTGTTTGCTTCATTAAATATCCTGCCCCTAAAAGTAATCCTGCAGAAACATCTTTCTTTTTTATGATAATTAAATAATAAGAGACTATGAAAACAGTCGCCAGATATGGCTCTGTAAAAAAGGTTTTTGAATAATGCCATATTTCAGTTCCTAATGCATATGCTAAAACAGTAAGAAGCGCAGTTGCCTCATTCTCAGTATAGTGTAATACTACTTTGTATACATAATAAATCCCTATTAGAGAGACAATGAGGCTAAAAAAGATAGCAAAATGTTCTCTTGCACAACTATCTTTCAACGGAAAAAAAAGTAAAGCGGAGAACAATGGAAGTCCAATAGGTACAAGTGTTACTTGTGTATACTCCTCAAGATCAACATTTTCTTTTCCCGGCCTCCTACTTCCATCAAGATAGATGAGATTGAGGGTATAATCTTTTCCATCTTTCGTGTACATTGCTCTGCGATCTAATTTTACTCCTTTAAAACTAAAACCTGCATCACAAGATTCATTTTTCTCAACTTGCTCATAATTATTTTTAATTAAAAAATCTTTATCGTCAATGAGGCTATTCATCAATATCAAATAATGAGGTTCATCTCCTGCAAGCACCCTAGGAAATCTTAATTCAATTGAATCTATATGAAAATCAGAGGTGAAATTAAATTGCAGAAATACAGGTATTAAGTATAAAAGGAGTATAATTAAAAAAACATATTTCTTCACATCAAATCCCCCTCTAGAAAATAATCAGCAGCACCTGTTAATCATTTATAATGCTGATTAAATTTCTTTATCTCCTTTCTTATATACATCAATTCATAAACTCCCCAAAATATGCCCAGGGCGATAGGAAATTGCGTTATCAATATTGCAGTTGTTGTTTCCATCTTACCTCTTCTCAATCTCATTCCTTAAAATTACCTGTATTTCCTTCCTTATACTATAAAGAAGATAAAGGATTATCATTAATAACGCATAGTAAGGGAGATGTGACCAGATAAGCATCGAGGAGGGATTCATTTTTTCGTAATCTTTTCGAGTAATAATCTAACTGGTGCTCCTATGCATATACCAATACTTGTTGCACATAAGAGTACATACTTCTTACAAAGAGATAGCTTAAGATATTTAAAGTTTGTCAAATACCACTTATCAAAAAGATTATTAATGCGCACAAAATCAACAAAAGTCTGATTACTCTTTCTTTGAGGGAGGTGGTGAATATTTAAAACACGAATAATTGCGTTATTTTTTACTGCTTCTAAAAGCATCTCAAGTTCAGTGTCAAAATGATTTGTCGTTAAATACATTCTCTTTAACAAACTTACGCTGATTGCTCGATACCCTGATTGCGTATCTTGAATGTCAGGGAGAAGAAAAGTCATAAAAAATGTTGAAAATTTGTTCAGAAAAGAACGCATAGCACTTCTATAAATTGTGCGCTGTGCTATAACTAAATCCCCATTTTTAAGTAAATCAAGTAAATAAGGAATTTGCTCTGGATTATGTTCCCCGTCGGCGTCAATAGTTATAACTGCATCATAATTATGTTCGATAGCATATGCAAATCCTCTTTGAAGAGAAAATCCTTTCCCTGACTTTCTTGGGTTATTTATTATTTCCACATTAAATTGTTTAGCAATTTCATTTGTTGCATCCTTACTCCCATCATCAACAATCAGAATGCTTGGGATATAATGTAAAACCCCTGAAATGACTTCAGCGATTGTTTTTTCTTCGTTATATGCAGGAATGATTATTAATGTTTTCATTTGAGTTTACTCTTTCTCTTTATTAGCTACCCATAACAAATATATTAAAATAAGTGCACGTATTGACTTTACAAAAGGATTAAACTGATTACTAATTAAAGCCGCCCCCCATGTTTCTGCCCAAATTATTTGAAAATATCCAATACCATAACATAGTAATCCAAAGGAGTGTTTATTTCTTTTTGCAAATAAAAATAATAGGAAGAGAATAAAAAAAAGAGCAACTTGTATATACATAAATGATTTATGGACAGAAAGAATAAAAAAAATTGATACAACCAGATCTAGACCAAACAGAGAAGCTATGATAAGTTTCTTTATGAAATTCATTTTAATCAAACTTTTTTAATGCCAAAATAAGCACAAATATGATGGTGATAAATTCCAAACTGATTAGGGCTTGATTAATCCCTTTAATTATAAGAATTCCTAAGAAAATTCCCACTACCAAAGATCCAAGTATCCAAGAAAGGTTTGATTCAACTTTTATGAGCATAATCTACTTAGGAAATATAATAGATATTTAATGTTTTCTCTGATTATAATTGATTTTATGAATTTTTCAAGATTCACTACAGCAATGTATTTATAATAAATCTACTACTTAAATTATCAATTTAACATGCAGGAGACAGGTTTAAAAACCACTGTTATTTTTATTTATTAACTTTAAAGATAATTGTATCATTATAAAAATAAATAGGGGTAAACAATTCAAAATTAGTATCTATTGTTGGAGAAAGAAAAAGAACAGTTACTGGACTTATAGAATCTTCGACAACATATGAAACATTATATTCATATATCTCTTGGATAATCTTAGTAGAATTACGTGTGAATGAAAACCCTACGCTTTTTATACCTGATTGAAGGTAATATGCAGCAGGATATCTTGTCATTACAACATCTCCTTTTTTTACATATTTAGATAACCAATGTGCACTTGAGATGTAAGATAAAATTTGGTTTTGGGGTTTAGCATTTTGATCTTCATAAAAATCAACAACTCCAAAAGTAGATAAAATTAATCCCACACATAAGATTACTACTATGATTCTTTTATCTCTAAAGAGGGATATCAATCCTACAACAAAAAAAATATAAAAAAAAGGTAAGAGAGGAAACAAAAGACGATCTGCAACCTCTAAATTTAAGAATATAAAGATAGAGGCCAGTACATACATAACCCCGAGATTCTTTATAAATAGTTTATATACCCCTAAACACATGATTACAACAATACTCATAGAAATAAATTTTTTCAGAAATAAAATATTAAAATTTTGTAAGATTGTTGATAGAATTAAATGATAATCATAAAAGAACAAAGAAGGAATGGTTGAGACAAAAATAGTTGCATTCTTAATGAGTCGATGAATCCAAATAGAAAATGTGAGTGGGGGATTATCACTAATTGTGTCTCCCATTAAAAAATAATCCCAATAGTTAATAAGTGCACCATTATGTGTAGGAATACGATTATCTGTAGCTTTAAGAGAGTGAGGAACGGTCCATAATAAGAAGAGAATGCAAAATACACTTAAAGTAATAAATAAACTCACACACTTCTCTTTATTTTTATGTAAATAAGACATCAGTAAGAGAAAGAGAATTTCAATACTTAATAGTACCCCTATGGATCTTGTGAGTGATGCTAATGTTATGGTAACCCCTGTAATAACTACCCACCCCAATGATTTTCTATAAAATGTTAAAAGAAGGAACGAAAGAAGAGAGAAAAATATATACGGAGTCTCAGAAAGCACATTTGATGTGTTAACTAAAAACGTATAATTTACTGCAATGTTTAAAGTTATTAGTACTTTTATCAACCTATCAAAGGGTAAAAGAAACCAGATTATGATTAAAGAAAGACTTCCCATTAAAAGGATTACTAAACGAATTATTAAGACGTTTGACGTTGGAAACAAAAGTAGTATAATTGCCCACATAAATGAAAAAAGAGGAGGATGAATAACGTGGGGTGGCTCTCCAGGAAGATAAATATCAGAATACGACCCTTCCTGAACTATACTTTGTGCTACGACGCCATAAAGCGCATCATCAGATAAAGGGATATAATGTGATGGGATCAAACAAATTCCTAATCCTAAGAAAAGTATAGCACTAATGGATGCGAGAATAATTCCAATCAGTACACTCTTTGTTTTCATATTTAGGCCTTACTATTAAATAAGAAAGAGGTATTCAGAAGATTTTTAAAATTTATGTATTGTTTGGTACATAAACTGACTGGAGTTTGCCCTTCTTTTGTCTTAAGCATAACTTTAGTAACCACACCTTTTGTTATAATAAATGTTTATTGTTATGGGATTAAAATTCGAACCAACTGACAAAAGAGTTAAATACTTACAAAGAAAACTATCCTCTTTATGAGTTCATTAGCAATCTACATTCCTGCATACAATGTGGGACATACACTTCCCAGAGTTCTTGAAAGGATACCGCAAGTAATTTACCCAATAATCACTGAAATTCTTATTGTCGATAATGCAAGCAATGATAATACTTATATTACTGCAGTAGGATGGAAGAATAAGCTGAAAAAAATCAATATCATACAACACAAAGAAAATAAAGGGTATGGTGGAAGTCAGAAAATTGCTTATTTACATTGTATAGAAAAAGGATATGATTATGTTGTTATGTTGCATGGAGACGCCCAATATGCTCCAGAATTTATTCCTCAATTGCAAAAGAAAATAGAAGAAACAAAAGCAGACCTTGTTTTTGGAAGCAGAATTAAAGGAAAACCATTACAAGGAGGAATGCCTATTTGGAGATATATTGGTAATAGAATTCTCACAATTATGGAAAATATTATACTCCAGACAGATCTTTCAGAATTTCATTCAGGATATCGTATTTATAGACTGGCTGCTTTAAAAAATATTCCTTTTGAGCGCTGTTCAAATAACTATTACTTTGACTCTGAAATATTAGTACAAATGCGGATATGTGGCCTGAAAATAGAAGAAATAGAAATCCCAACGCATTATGCAAAAGATTCACAAAGTCCAACAGTCATTCAAACATTCTATTATGGACTTGCGATATTGATTATACTTTTAAAGTATCTTTTACATAAGTGGCATATAAAAAAATACGCGGTTTTTGATGTATTAATGTAAACTCCTATTTCACTCCTTCGAGAATATGAACATTTTGTTTAGTAAGAGGAATTCTTCTCCACCAATAAGTTGATTTAAAGGTCACACTTCAATAATTTAATGACAAAACAATCTATTTATCCATCTCTTATGAAGTTTCATATTAGCGGGAGGCACAGAAAGCTTTTTAAGGAGAATAATACTTTTGTTTAATATGGGTCCTTTGATCTCGTTTATTATTCCTACTTATAACGAAGAAAATGTTATTCAACAAACCCTTGAAAAAGTAATAGTACACATCAAACAATTTGACTATGAGGTCATTATCGCAGATGATGGCTCAACAGACAATACATACCCAATAATCCAGAGTTTTGCCAAAAAAAATAAACATATTTATGGATTTTCTTTATCGCCAAATCAAGGTCGTGGTGCAGTATTAACTGCTGCATTACAAAAAGCAAAAGGAAAATATGCTATTTATTTTGATGCTGACCTTCAACTAGATTTATCACTAATTGAACCTGTGTTTAGCAAGCTGAAAGAGGGGGCTGATATCGCTATTGTGTCCAAGTATCATCCCTCTTGTAAAGGAAATTATTCTCTTTTCCGATCTTTTTTTGGAAGAAGTTATGCTTGTTTGGCAAGATTTGTATTGGGGTGTCCGTTTAGTGATTTCCAAGGAGGATTTAAAGGATTTAATATCCAAACGATTCTCCCTATCCTCGGTTCTGTAAAACAAAAGAAATGGAATTGGGATACTGAAATACTCGCAAAATCTTATTGGGCTGGCTTACACATCGAAGAAGTCCCTGGTATTCTTAATAAGAGTAATAAAAGACAGAGTAAAGTTGCTGTTTTCCATGAGATCTTTATAATGGCAAATGGACTTTACGAAATTTGGAAAGATAAAAAGATTAAATGAATAACCGCACATTTTTTATATTGAGCAACTTTTATTCATGAAATGATTTGGTTAAAAAGATCATCTCATTTTTTTACAAATAATATTGATTTACTTTTAATAATTGTTATCTCGTTAACACTTCGACTGTGGGGGTTTCGTATTGGAGAAGTCTTCATAAGCAGTGATGAAGCAATGGTTGCCTTAGCTGGGTTAGATGTCACTTACATTTTTACTCATTTAAGTTTGTATAATGTAGGAATACACATACTTAGATTGTTGAGTTTTGGGTGGGGATATTCTCACATTTTATTTATTTTTCTCATAACACATATTTTGTCATTCTGTGGATTTCACATTAATGAGTTTATAATTATGTTTCCATTTGTTATAATAGGAACTTTATCTTGTGTACTTATTTATGCACTGACATATGAAATTTATACCAATAGATGGATTGCATTTATTGCAGGAATACTTATGGCGATTATACCGTTATCAGTTAGCATTTCAAGATCTATTAACAGCTCTAATATTACATCATTTTTACTTCTGTTAACTATTTTTCTTTTTGTAAAGTATGTAAAAACGAATAAATACATGTATGCTGCACCTATTGTTCTTGGACTTTATTTAGGAAATGATAATCAATTTTTAGGAATAGCTCCAATCCTGTTATCTATTTTATTTTTATATACTAATAACTCCATTACCAATATGTTAAGTTACGTTAAATTCTTTTTTAAAAAATTTAATTTTCAGTTTATATCTCTTTCATCTCTTTTTTTCATCCCATCCGTAGTATCATTTATCTACTTTCTTACAAAAGGAAAAGTTGAAGGAGGAATAATTGGACATACTTTAGAAAAAAATAAAACAGTAGGATTTCATCCTGAAGTTGGACTTTACTTTATTTATGCTGTTGGAATCATGCTCGCAGTTATTTTTTTAATAAGTATAATTTATGGCCTATGGATTACATTCCAGAGAAAAAAAGAAAGCTTTCTTTTTGTATGGTTTCTTTCTTACAGCTTACCTTGGTTTTTTCTTGTGACACCCCAAAATGATACAAGAGTCTATTTCATCCATTTTATAATCCCATTGATTATTTTAAGCTCAAACATGATTTATGATTTTATTCAAAAGAATAAAAAAATAATTTCATGTTTTGTGAGTATCATTATTTTAGTAACAACTATAAACACCACCACATATGTTGTGCACAACATACAATTTTTTGATCCTTTAATAAAAGATAAAGATCTTATTAATGGAATGCTGAGATTTTATGGGAGTACTCCTCAAAAAAATATTGGCGTTAAAACTGCAGGATATTGGATAAGAACCAACACGAATGAAAAGGATATAATTTTTAGTGAAATTGGTTTTCATGTAAGTAAATATTACTTTCACAGACCAATTCTCGCTAATCAAAATGTATCATTTAGCCTCTCTTATCCGAATGTTGAGACAAAATATGTGTTTTTTAATCAGAGTATAGAAGACGTAGAGTATGTTGTAACTCTTGCAGAAAATGATGATATTGCACAAGAATATCTTAATGAATTTAGCAAAGTTGTTGAGGTTCAAGAAGCAGGTGAGAGTAGACTTTTTATTTACAAAAAAGTATCAATGTCTCCATTTATTATCCTAGATACGACAGTATATGACAAACTTTTTGACCAGAAGTATGGCACAATAGAAAGTTTACGAACTCCTTGCTACTTTTGTTATGAGTGATAGTAATCAGTTTTATAAATACTAATTAAAAACACATTACTATGACAACTGATAACATCTTCTTTAAGATTTTTGTCTTTCTTCTTATCTTCTCGTTATGTATGCTTATTAGAGAAAGCTCAAAAGACACTGCAATCACATTGTATGGTGCATGTATTGAACCGTTTTCTCAAGATATAAATTCAAAATGTTTTTGTGCCAATGACTGTCTTTCAGTATTAGAATGTGCTAACATAAATAATGAGAGAAAATGTGTAAACGTTCTTAGCGATTATCTCCGGGAAAGAGAACCCACAACGCAAGGGGAATGATTATTACTGCGAGTGGAAGAAACATTCTTACCTCACGAACTGAACCTAAGTGATAATGTACAACTATAAAAAAAGGTATAGAAATTGCCCATCGTTGTAAAATAAAAGGCTTTTGAGATAAACCAATAAAGGCAAGAATCCAAAAAAGATGGAACATAAAGAATAATGTGAGGTTACAATGATGGCACGCAAAGTTCCAGAAAAAAAGATCAGAATACCCTGAAGAATCAAATCCAACTCTGAGCAAGCGAATGATACCATAAATCAAAAATCCTGATAAAAAAAGAGTTATTGATTTCCAACATGCATTCCATTTATTTTGATCACTATATTCTGCAAGAAAATATAAAAAAGGAACAAATAGAATCGTTTCTCTATTTAATGCTCCTAACGGGATTATTATATATAATAACCAGTTTATTTTCCTCACAATTAAACTAGCACAGACTATAAACAAAAGGAGATTAAACAAGCTATCAATGTGACCGCCAAACATATATGTATAATGAATGACGAGAAAAAGAAATAAGGTGCCAGAAAATGCAGGACCTTCAGAAAACCATAATTCTAAATACCATTGAAACGCAAGACCTATGCCTGCAAGAGTTAGAATAAGAGAAATTTTGTATAATCTTAATTCATCAGAAAAATACGGCACAGAGAACTCGTGTAAGACTTGCTCAGTATACTCATAAAGAAAAGGAAACAGAATTCTTGAAGAATATTGCTCCTTTGTTCCATCCCTCACTGATTCAAAATATCCCAATTCATCAGAATTAGCATAGAGTTTCATAAACGTAAAACCAATACACAAATACAACAAGAAATAAAAAAATAATCTTTTCGAGTTCATAATTGAAATAAAGTACATTATATTAAAAAGTTATTGGTCTATTGACTGGAAACCAACTCACAATGAAAGACCTTGCAATTTGAGCGACAACAATTATCTGCAAGTTGTATGTTACTCTCATTCGCATTAAATTCATAAAGGTACATTGGACTTAGATAATATTTACCCAACATTTTTTTGAATTTACCATACGGCGAAGCATCTCTAATTGTAAGATTTGCAATATTAATCACAGAATTATCATCAAATTGTAACTCATAAGGACTTGCAATAAATAACTGTGTATAATTTTGTTTATATTCACTAAGGGCTGTGCCATCTGTAATGTTTGAAAGCATAGTAATTGAGTTTGAAGAAAAAAAAAAGACTGGAAGTCCAACATCATGCTTCACTACTAAAAGAGCATTTTTAGCGTTTTCATCAATGTATTGCCTTACAGTATCATAACCAAGATAATACGCACCCCAACCTCCCCTAAATTCATTTAATCGGATTATGTTATGAAATACACTAAATATAATGAAAAAGAAGACTATATGTTGGATGACCTTCTTTGTAGAAAAATATCTTTTATAGACATACTGTGTATAACAGAGAATCATAATCGCCTGTGGGACAACAAAGAGAGAATATTGAAATCTTAAATAAGATGTTCTATCAAATACAACTCCGCGAGCAAAATTAAAAACAAACACTGTCAGAAAAAACCATAAAAAACTAAAGAGACCTAAATGCTTAAGAAATTGTAGATACTCTTCTTCGTTATTTGTGGGTTGGTTCTTTCTTAAATATCCATACAAATGAAAAAGTAAAAACGAGAAAAGAAGAAGGAGTAAAAAAAAAGCATGCGGAAGAAATGTAGAGTATGCTGTTCTCAAAAAAGTAAACATAAAATAAAAAAAGTTTTCATCTACCTGACCACTGCTCTTTAGTCCTAAAACATTAATCGCGCTTGCGGGTGATGAAAATGCTGCTTGAATAATCCCTTCGATTGGAACACTAAAAAAAAACAAGACCAAAATGAGAGAAAAATACCTCACACAAAGTAGTTTTCTCTTACATGTAATAAACAAGAACAAGGCAAACAATACAAAATTAATTCTTCCAATATGCCTTGTAAGAATAGTTACATAAGTAAAAAAAACAATTGCTATAAACAATATGCTTAACATATATTTATTAGTTAGAGAATCATCGTTATAATAAAAAAAGAATAAATAAAGAGTAATAGTCTCAAAAAAAATAGCAAAGAGAAGAGAATCAACAAGTGATAATACTAATATCCATAATTCAGGAAGCATTAAAAAATAAGAGACAACCAACGAAATAAAAATATAATAAGAAGACATATCAAAACAAGAAAATGTAGATCTTTTTGGTTGAACAATCTTATTGATAAATAAGAGAATAAAAACAAAAAAGAAACCCCCTATTATTGTTTTTGCAATTCTTTGATAAAGAACATGGAATCCAAAGACACTACCTAAAAAAGAAACATAAAATATGTTTAATGGTTTTCTGTAATAATCAATATAAGAAAAATTAACTGGATCACTAATTGCTTTTAAAAAATTAGTTCCTAACATTTTAAGTAGATTGATACTTCCATGTATTTCATTTTTAGAATATTCTGCAGCATCAAAAAGCCAATTGTCTTCCCAAAAAAAAGGGAAATTATAGGTAAACATAAAAAACCATATAACCGCGATAGAAAACACAAGAAAGAATAGAGGTAGTCTTTTTGATTGAATAAGCGCACTGTAATCTTTCATCTTGACTACTCCTCCATATTTTTAACATAAATTATTTCTTAATTTTCTCCAAATCATTCAAGTAATAGCCTATGCTTAAATTCAGTATTTTATTAGTTGACCTTCTTTATAAATCATTTTATTTTTACTGGTTTGGAAATGCCTAAAATGCCTGCTGAAAATATTGAAAACATATTGTTGTGTGTCCCAATAAATTCTCTAACTCCTTAACTCAAATTTTGTCAACATGAGAAAGCAACACATTTAAATTACCTGTATACTCTTTATTTATGCTACCTAAAGAAAATGCTCTACTTCTTCTTAATAAGATTTCTTTTTTCCTCTTGCTCTCTATATTTATACTTATTCCGTTTTCAACTTATTTTTATACCCTGCGATTTCATTTTACATTTCAGTATATTTATATTCTTTTTGTTCTATTTCTTGTCATTCTCTTGTTTAAGATATTACTTCAAAAAGACTTCTCTTTTCGTCAAAACCCTCTTTTTCCTCTCTTCCTAATTTGGTACTCAGTTATTCTACTTTCAGTTTTACAATCATTTTTTATTCCCCAAAATCCTAGTATTATCCGGCTTTCCTTTCTCAATTATCCATTTATGAAATCATATATTCGAGTTCTTTTTATTGGTAGTCTCATTCTTTTTTCTTTCTTTATTGCACAAACACTTGCGACAAGAAAATACTTTATTGCTTCATTGATGGTACTATGTTTTACCACAACAATTAGTTGTCTTTTATCACTTCTCGCATTTGCATTCTCTTTTACCTCCTTTTCTTTTTTTGAACAACTTGTAGTTACAGAAGGGTCTTCTCTTCATCGCATTACGGGATTTTTAGCAGAGCCTGGTTTTTTTGGAGCTTTTCTCCTCATAACAATATCGCTCTCTTTTTTTCTTTATAGGGATAGAAAAAGTCTTCTGTGGGGATATTCAACACTTGTTCAAAGCATTACTCTTATTCTTACATTTTCTAGAGCTGCTTTGCTCGCATTCAGTTTTGGGATATTCTTTGTTTGTTTATTCTATCTTTACTTTCATAAAGAAAAGATAGTAGCTTTCTTAAAAGATAAGAGAATGCTTCTTTTTACTCTTATTTTCATCTTATTTTTATTACTCGCCCTTATGTTTATAGCAAAAACGGTTGTATCAAATGATATGCGCTGGTCAACACTCATCCGTCTTGAAAATAGCATATATGCCATAGAAGCATTCACAGAACATCCCTTATTAGGAATAGGATATGAGAATTTTGCATTTTATTCAGGGTATAGATATGCTCCCTCTATTTTTGGCATTCCTGGAATATATCCCAGTATTAATAATATTATCTTACAAGTTTTTACTGAAACAGGAATTATTGGTGCCTTTATTTTTTTTATTCTTATTTATGTCAGTATTAAAATGATTCTTAAATCTCTGCACGAAAAAAAAGACTGGTTTTACTCAATTATCTTCACAGGAACTTCACTCTTTATCCAAATGCTTTTCTTTAACTTATTCTCATTTATTTTCTTATGGGTTTGGGTTGGTTTAGTGCTTTTGACCCTAGAACATAAAGAAATTCTTAATGATAACTATCAGAAATAATATAGCCCCAGTTCATATCAGGATATTGTAAAAGTATAAGCCCATCATTTAAATCATCTGTATGGTAATATAAATTATCCCCAACCTTAAGCAATGGAAGTGATATTTTCATATGTAATTCATCTCTAACTTCAAGAATACTTATGTCTTTTATTGAACCACAAATAAATTCATTTGAAGTATTTTGAGGAAATTTCAGTTCTATTAATAACTCTGTTTGTTCTTGTTTTACAGTCTTATTTAAAGCAATAACGATCCCTTCTACTATTGCATCTGACATCATAAAGGATGCAACTCTGTCTTTTGTAAGATAATATCCTTCAAAGAAGATAACCCCGTCAAAGTTATAGACAGTTATATTTGCAATAACAATTGCTTCATTCCCATCACATGAAACATCCTTATCTATAATCTTGCCTATTACTTCCCCAGAGTTAAAGATAGAAGAGTTTATTTGGATATCATTAATAACTTCTTTGTTTATAACTTTCAGTATAACTGGAATTGTTTCTTGTTTCTCATGAAGAAAACCTATAAAACCGTATAATGTTACTGCAGTGACTAAACAAAAGATTAAAATAAAAATGTATTCTTTAATAGTAAGCTGCATTATATAGAGATAAAACTCCTTCTTTTTAAATATGATTAATAAATTCATAAATAGTTTTGTCAACAGCTTGGAACCTCCATCAGTCGACAGAAAATGAAACATTTTCTTCGTTATGCTCATTTTATCCGATAACAAGTTATCAGTATAAATTTGTAGAGTAAAAATTAAAAAGGCAATACGTTTCCCAATAAGTATGCAAATTGAGCTTAAAGAGAAAAAACAGCTGACTCTTATTATTCCTACATACAATGAGAAAGAGAACATTCAACCTCTTCTTTCTACACTTATACCATACCTTGATACTAATGTAGTTCCCTTCGAAATTCTTGTTATTGATGATTCATCTATGGATGGAACTAGAGAAATCGTTACTGACATGGCTCAACATGAAAAGAGAATTAAACTGTTTACTAGAACAAAAGAAAAGGGGATAGGTTCTGCTATCTTTTTTGGATTACAACATGCACAAGGGGATATCCTTATTCCTATTATGGCAGACTCCTCTGAATCATATGCTGACATTCTTGAACTTTATACAGTAATGAATGAAAAAGATTATGATGTTCTCTTTACCAACCGGTTTCGTACAAGTGAGAAAGTTGTGGATTACCCTTTTTTCAAGAAACTTTGCAATAGAAGCCTTAATCTTTTGGCAGCATTGCTTTATCAATACCCTTATACAGATATTACAAATGCATTCAAGGCCTATAATAACAGAATTATTCGAAAAATTACTATTACGACACCTGGATTTGAAGCACTCTTGGAAATTCCTCTTTTATGTCTCTTTAAAGGAAGGTCTTTTGGAGAAATTCCAGTCTCTGGATACCAAAGAAAAAGAGGACACTCAAAACTCAATCTTCTTAGGGATGGATTCAAATATTTTTCTGTTCTTCTAAAATATTTACCACGAAGATATATTTCCAAAAAATAGCTCTCATATTTACTAATATTTGGTTCAGATATCCTAAAGCATAGTCAATATTTTCAGTGAAATACCTTTCTTAATTTGCTATATGCCACAAGAATACTATGGTGAAATCCTCTAAAATTACATAATAAAAGCAAGGGGAATAATTTTTCAGAATACAAATTGTTTATAGCAATTCTTCGTAATTCAAAGGGATTTGTTTTTCTTGTATTTGTACCATACTCTGTTGTGACTGCACAAATATACCCTTCTGCTTCTGTTTTTTCTGCAATACAGTTATCATAATCTCCAAACGGGTATGCAAATACAATACACTTTTTCCCTAAGTTTTTTTCTATCGCTTTTTTTGATTCTGAAAGCTCTTCTTTCAATCTCTCTTTTTCTTTAGTCAATAACGGATGCATAACACTATGCGACCCAAATATAACACCTTCTTCTTGCATTTCTTTACATTGCTCCCATGGGAGATAGCAAAAATCTTCTGCAGTTGTTTTTTTTTGTGCATTTGTTACTTTAAATACTTCTTCTATAATTTGCTCTCTTTTTTCAGGAGATCCTGCTACGTTGATCTTCAACTCAAGAATTGCTGCGCACTTTTGCTTTTCTGACTCTAAAAAATATTTTTTTTCATTAACAATAATGCTTTTCTCTTTTGTCACAGAAATGGCATATGTAATCTTATCGTACCACCCCATCTGTTCTTTACTGATATAACCAGTAGGAATAAAAATTGTAATGGGAATTTTCTCTTTCTTCAGAATAGGTAATATCTGTGTATAGAGATTTGCATACCCATCATCAAAAGTAAGAACTACTGCATTATTTGGAAGTGTTTTTTTTTTGTCCATATAATCATTTAAAGAAATGAGAGTATATTTCTTTTTCAGATGACACAACTGCTTCTCAAATTTTTCTTTTTCAACATGCTTTCCATCAAAGTTTGCCACAGGATGATGCTGTGCAGTGATACCATGATACATTAAGATAATTATTCTTTTTCTTCTGAAAAAACGAATAAGAGAAAAAAAACCTATAATTTCACAGAATTGGGAAATTCCATTAAAACAATCTAAAAATATTGATTCAAAGATATGCATGGTTTATAGTAATTTTAATTGTTTTATATGGATTATCAAAGAAAATCGATTTTTTGATTGAAAAAAAGGATTACGGTGAAACAATTTATAAATATTTGTGGATTTGCTATTTCTATGAAGATTGCATTAATCAACCCTCCATGGTATTCTCCAATAGCAATGAAATTCCAAACACAAAATCTTGGATTATCCTATCTTACTGCTTTTTTTCGACAGCGTGGTCACACAGTCCTTGCAATTGATGCTTTATATGAAACGTCTCAATTTATCGTCGAAACAGTACCAGTCCAATTTAAATATCAGAATGTGTATAGGATTGGAATTTCTTATAAAGATATAGTGAAACAGATTCCATCAGATACTGGGCTTGTTGGTATTGCAGGTCCAACAACAAATCATGCAAGAATCATTTATGAATTGTGTGATGAAATCAAGAAAACATACCCTTCTATGAAAATACTCATTGGGGGCCCATATCCTGCTGCACTTCCTGAAGACATTATAACGCTTTCAGCAGATTATGCTATTATTGGAGAACCAGAAGTCCCTCTTGATAAATATCTAAAAAATATTCCACTTAAAGATATTCCTGGACTGATGTACAAAGATGAGAGCGGATGGCATAACAATGGACCTGCAGAACTTCTCTTGGATTTAGATACTATACCATTACCTGCACGAGAATTTTTTCATTGTAATGAAATCCTTGATAAACAGGGCGTTGCACGAATACGCGAAGAAACAGAAATAGTTATAAAAAAGGCACGCGGTGTAACTATGATTACTTCTAGAGGATGTCCTTATGGATGTGGATTTTGTTCTATTCATATTATGAACACACGAAAATGGCGACATAGATCTCCAGAACATGTCATCGCAGAAATGTTAGAACTTCAAGATAAATATAATGTTGAAGAGGTCGCACTGCTTGATGATCATCTTTTAGGTAATAGAACACGCCTAATAAAAATAATGGACATGATGATTGAAAAGAAGATTAAACTGAAATGGCAACTTCCTAATGGCATTCGTGTTGATTATCTTGACAGAGAACTTCTAGAAAAAATGAAACATTCGGGGTGTAACTCTCTTGTTTTAGGCATTCAGAACGGTTCACAAGAGATGATTAATATAATGGGTACAAAACTAGATCTCAAAAAAGTTGAACAAGTCGTTAAAGATGCACATGAACTTGGATTAGAAATGGCAGCATTCCTTATCGTGGGATATCCTGGAGAAACTCGAGAACTCTTTATGAAATCTATTCGGTTCTGCCAAGATTTAGGAAAAAAATATGGATTAAAAGATTGGCGAGTTAACATTGCAAGAGCATATCCTAAAACAGCACTAGATAAACTTTGTAGAGATAAAGGATATTATGTTAAGAAAGATGTTGAGAATCTCTTATATTTTCCAGGTGATGACAGCGAAGCAAATATCCAAACACCAGAATTCACCCCCCAAGAGGTTATTTGGAGAAGAGATTATGCAAAACGAAAGCTTATGGCTGTAGAAAATCCAATTTATTGGAATACTGTTTATTATTTAGAACGTCTTAACATTAAAAATAACATAAAAAAAATTATGCCTGAAAAACTATGGAATCTTCAAAAGAAAATGATATATACAATATCAAAAAAAATAGGATGAGAACATGGTTAATTCACTTTCTTCACAAGAATTAAGATTTTATTATGAAAATGAAGCAAAGGAAGTTCCTATTTTTGGTTCACTTCGAGAAATAAGCCTAGCAGAAAACCTTACATATGAACTTCCAAAAAGTTTTGAATCCATTATTGACATTGGGTGCGGCGAGGGATATTTTTTATATTGTCTTCAAAAAAAATTTCCTTCAACACTACGATGTGGTTTTGATTTATCTACAGGACGATTACAAACTACCTCTCGAAAAGTTTTAGAAACATCCCTTATTCAAGGAAGTTCTCTTGATCTTCCATTCAAAGATTCATCTTTTGATGTTGTCATATGCTCACAGCTCTTGGAGCACATAGAAGACATCAATGCAATGACTTCTGAACTTTTACGTATAACTAAAAAACATCTTATTATTAGTGTCCCTTATGAACTTCAGCTTGTACCAATTACTTGTCCTTCATGTAAAAAAAAACATTATCTTGACGGTCATCTCCATGTGTTTAATGAGAAAAAACTTAGTGCATTATTTGCTGATAAACAACCATATAAAAAAACAATAAAGAAGTTTCATACTATTTACACATATAACAAACAAACACTTAAATTACCTCTTTTGCTCCGCTTATTTTTTGATAGAATTGTCGTTTCTCTTGGTAAACATATTAGCTTTTTTAAACCTAACTTTATTTTAATTCATATTCAAAAATGACACGAAGACACGCGTTCGGAGAAAGTATTTTGTTTAGGCATACTCCTTCTTTACTTGAAAGAATTCGATTCTTTTGTGTAGGGCATGATTTTATAGGTGCAGAAATTAGGTATTCTCATTTCAAAAAAGCACTCCGCCACATTCCAAAGATATCACGTGCATTTGATGCAGGGTGTGGAACTGGGGATTTTTCTTTTTACCTTGCAGAACATTTTCCTTCAGTTGCTATTTCTGCATATGATATGAATGAAGAAACAATAAAAAAAAACATACAGACTCAACAGAAAATGTGATTCCCAATGTCATATTCCAACAACAAGATTTATTACACCTTCAGGAAAAAGATCAATATGACTTTATTTATTGCATTGTTACTTTGATTTATTTCTCAAAAAAAGACACTACCCATATAATAAAAAATCTTACTTCTGCACTTAAAAAAGATGGATATCTTTATCTTGACCTTCCTCAAAAAGATTTTTCAAAAATTACTTTTTTTCCTGAACACTTTTATAAAAAACAACTTGAACTACTAAAAAAAGAGAATAACGGAGATCTTTATTCTTTTAAAGAGATTATACAACTACTTATAGAACAAGGGTATGAGATTACCTATTTCAGTAAACCATTCAGTTTTTTTGGCAAATTTGCCTGGGAGGTTGATAAAATACTTCAAGAGAAAAATATAGGAAGGCTGCGATATATATTTGTCCCATTTTTAAAATTATGTGCACGAATCGATGCAATAACAAAACATAAAAAGGGATCTTGTTTTGTTGTTCTTGTGAGGAAAACAGAATGAATTTCAAATGGGTTTTTGACTATATTCGAAAATGGCCAACATACATCCCTTATCAGTTTAGAACAGCAAAGCGACCATTGATCCTTACAATTAATCTTACAAACAACTGTAACAGTCATTGTATTATGTGTACATTCTGGAAAAATAAAAAACGTATTAATGAGATTACTCCCGATGAAATTCGACAAATGTTACAACAAGACATCATGAAAGAGCTTACCACTGTTGCTTTAACTGGTGGCGAAATATTCCTTCGGCCAGACATAGCAGAAATCATTGATATTATTTATGAAACAACTGGCGTCAAACCTCATTTTGGCACTAATGGTCTTCTTCCTTCAAAACTTGACGCTCTTCTTCAAAATCATAAAGATAAAATCGGAGGAATAATGATTTCTGTCGATGGGATTGGAGACGTTCATGATGCTATTAGAGGCAAAGGCACATTTGCAATTACTATGAAGACACTTACAATGCTCAAGGAAAAATATAATATATATCCTACAATTAACATGACATTATGCAAACAGAACTATACTAATCTTCTTGAAACTGCTTCATATTTTAAAGATTATATTTTTACATACAAAATTGCAAAAAAATCAAAATTTCATTTTGGTGATAATACAACAGAGGATTTTGAATTAACACCAGACCAAATTAAGCAGGTTCTGAAAGATGCAGAAAAGATTACACAAAAAAATCTATATGATGTCTTTTTAGAAGATTGGGCAGTTTTTGGGAAAAGACCTCTTCCGTGTTATGCAGGGATTACCCAAATAGTTATTAATCAGGATGGAACAGTACAGCCATGCATACATAAGCCCCCTTTAGGCAATATCAGACAAGATTCCCTTCCAGCTCTTTGGCATTCTCCTGCTGCACAAAAATTCAAAAAAGGTCATAAAAACTGCCAAGAATGTTATGAACGATGTACTGTTGAAACTTTTTTTATTGATTATCCTAGATGGGTATTATTATCAAAACTCAAAAAGTACAAAACAAAACTTTAGTTTTTTTACCTCAATACATTGATTTTCTATACACTTCTTGGGATTCCTGTGCACAGCGTTTCCATGTAAACTTTTTAGCTCGTTCAATGCCTTTTCTTTCAAGAGATTTCTGAAGAGAAGAATCGAGAAGTACTGCAATAATATTTTCTGCAAGATCTTCGGGATTATGTCCATCACAATAGAGTGCTGCATCTCCAGCAATTTCAGGAAGAGATGTGTATTGCGTAGTAATAACCGGACAACCGCATGCCATTGCCTCTAAAACAGGAAACCCAAACCCTTCATAGAGAGAGGGAAAAACAAAACATGATGCACTACTATACTCTTCTGCTAATGAATCCACATAATTTTTCCATATGATCTTATCTGCAACACCTGCTTTTTTGGCACACTCTTCAAGATATTTTCTCATGTTCATGTCTTGAGGTTCTCCTACTTTGATAAATTGAATATCAGGAATTTTTTTTTGAATTAACGGAAGTGCTTGAATAATCAGTTCAATATTTTTCCTTTTTGCATCGCTCCCAACAAACAAAATAGTATTTTTCTTCTTTTTTACCTTTCGTTTGAAAAAATAAGAATGATCTATACCTAAGGGAATAACTGTAATTTTCTCTTCAGGATAGTTTATATATATAATAATGTCTTTTTTTGTATGTTCAGAATCTGCAATAATATGCACTGCTTTTTTTAATGCATACTTTATGAAAAAATATTGAATTTTATTTACAAAAGAAGTATAATTCTTTGTTACAAGAGGAATGAGATCATGCACAGTTACAATACATTTCTTTTGAGAATACAGCAGAGGAAGTGCTAATGTCTGCGTTGTACAATGAATGATATTGGATGTACAAGATTTAGGAAAAGAAAAAGGTGTTGTGTTAGAATATGTCGCAATATCTTTATGCAAAAGTTTAAAGAAAGTTATGACAAAAGAGGAGGGAATTTTTGGTGTACAATGAATAATTTCTTCATTGCATTTTTTCAATTCAGCAATAAGATTATCACTATAGCGTGAGAGGCCAGTTGTGAAAGAACAGGATTGTCTCTCTGTAAATATACATGGTGTCATAAAAGAAAGAAACAGATTCACATATATATAGTTTTTAGTTCTTTATGAGCATCAGTAAAAAAAGTCTTTTCGAGGATAAACAAAGCAACAAGATAGGATAGACCACTAACAAAACAAGTACAAATAAATGCCCATAACGTATACGGTAAAATTGACAGAGTAATATAAAAAAATAGAACCATTATTCCTGCTGCAACTCCTTTTTTCCAAAGAAGTTGAATGTATTCTAAATATGAGATCACAAAAACTTCTTTTAATGCACGATGATACAACAACACAGAAATTGACCGTGCTATCACAACCCCCATAGCAACACCGCTAATTCCTTTTGGAATCAACAATCCAATTAATAATACAAGTATACCCAGCTCAATAGCACTTAATATTGTGATAATTCTTGGTTTTCCAATGCCTTCTAATAATGATGATGATAAGGTACAGTATGTTCTGACAACACAATAAATAGAAAAAATTCTTAAAAGAGGAATAATGGAAAGCCATCGTTCACCAAGAACAAAATAGACAAAATCATGTGCAAAAAAGAAGAGGAATAAAGAAAGGGGAATCATGATAAAAAGACAATATTCAAGAGGACGAATATATGTTTTTTTTAAGAGTTCTTTATCTTCACGAACTTTTGCATAGACTGGATGAAAAACGCTTGTCACAATATGACTTACACTTAAAATTGGCAGAGTGGCAATATTAAAAGAGAAACTATAATACCCTACTTGTTCACTGCCTAATTTTTTTCCAACAATTACATTATCCATTGAAACAATAATCCATGCAAGAATAGAATTACCAGTAATATATTTGCCAAAGTGCAAGAGTTCTTTAATGGCAGTTGAATCTGATTTTAGAGATACTTTTTGTCGAGAGAATAACCAAAAAAATATCATTAACAGAAGATGCTGAATAAAAAAACTCCACACCAAACTCCAAACACCATATCCTGCCCATGCAAGAGCAATAACAGAACAATTATAAACTACTGCTGAAAATATTTCTCCAACTGCTTTTCTCTTAAATGAGAAATTTTTTATAAGGATGCTTGAAAAGAAACCACTCACAGAATCAAAGAAAAGCACAACACTTAAGACCGCGATAAGTGAAGATAAATGAGGATTGTTAAAAAAAGAAGCAACAAGATTCTTAGAAAAGAATGCGATCAAAGAAAGAACAATCCCACTTAATACACTTAGAAAAAAACCCGCATTATATAATTGCTGTTTTTCTTCTTTATAAATCAATGCACTAAACACACCTAAACCTAAAAAAAGACTCAAACATTGAATAACAAGATACGCAAGGGCAAATAATCCAAAATCTTCTGGGAACAGTAATCGAGCAAGAATAATTTTAGTGATAAATCCCACGCCTTGATTGAAAAAAGACGTTCCAAGATTCCATCCTAATCCTGATACAATCTTTTCTTTTAAGGTCATATATCTATTAAATAACCCTTTATTTAAAAAAGTTAATAAAAATGCAAGAAGTATTAGCTTCTCCAAGCATTACACTGTTTGTGCCTCAAAAGAATTTAATACAGAGGATTTATAAAGAGTTATAGATTTACATCTATTCTAAAAATGATGATACCTCGCCCAGTACCTTTCCACAATTCACCTTTAAAAATTCAAATAATCACTAATTGTTACAATCAACAGTTAGGTGGACTTTCACGATATGAAAAGACTATTATTAATGAACTACAAAAAAAACAATCATTAACAGTCACACCCATTTCAACGATTAAAAAACCTAGTCGACTAAAACAACTCTTTTTTTTCCTTTTTCATAAAAAAAATCTTATATTTAATCCTCGTGCAGGACTAACACATTTTCTCAATCAACAACTTGCTTTAAGTCTTAATTTTTTTCCATTTCACAATGTGATTGTTACTGTCCATGATCTTGCATTTATTGTCCAAAAATATTATAGCGAACTACATATTATTGAAAGATTACGATATCAACTCGTTATGCGTGGATTAAAAAGAGCACAATGGATCATTGTAGATGCAGAATTTACTAAACAAGAAATAATGAAATACCTCCAAATTTCACCAGATAAAATATATGTTGTTCCATTAGGAGTTGATCTTACTACATTTCATCAAAAAAATATGTTACCCCGCGAGCGACAAAAGTATAGACATAATTCTCAAGGACCTGTTATTCTTTACGTTGGATCTGAGATCTCTCGAATGAATTTTCATACGCTTGTGAAATCAGTCGCATTATTAAAAAAACAATTTCCTTTAATCACATTATTGAAAATCGGAGAGTCTCAATCTCTAAACGCAAGACAAAAAACTATGAAACTCATTAAAAAACTTGATCTTGAAAAAAATATTATATTTTTAGAGTATGTTCCTGAACAAGACTTAGTTAATTATTACAATGCTGCTGATGTTTTTGTTTATCCTATAGAATATACTGGATATGGTTTACCAGTTCTTGAAGCTCTTGCATGTGGTTGTCCAGTTATTACTACAACTACTACTACGTTACCTGAAGTTGCAGGCGGGGCTGCATTACTTTTTGATCCTCATAATGTTATTCAATTACAAAACCTGCTTTACACTGTACTCACAAATAAATCACTTCAAAAACAGATGCAAAAAAAAGGAATAGTATACACAAAAAAAATGACATGGGAACTCTGTGCAAAAAAAACTTTAAAAGTATACAATTTGATCTTAAAAAAGATAGAATTAAAATAGAAGAGAATACAATGCTCGGAAGAATTAAAAGTTATATATTGGTAAGAAGTTGCAAACTATTGAATTCCTCTATTGTTACTCAGAAAAATTCTCCTTTAAACCCTACAAACGTTTTGATTATTAATCCACAAGGCATTGGTGACATGATTATTTTCACACCTGTCATTGAAGCTATAAAAAGAAAAAACCCTTCCGTGAAAATCTCTGTTCTTACATCTGAATATGGTGCCCAAGTATTAAAAAACAACCCATCTGTTTATGAAACAATTATTATTCCGTATCCTCTTCCTTCATTTTTCTTCTTTGTTTCATTAATAAAAAGATTACGAAAAAAAAAGTATGATACAATTATTGATACAACCCTCACTTGTTTTTTTTTAACTCAACTTTTACTTCCTTATTGTATTGGTGCTTCTACTCGAATTTGTTTTCAACGAAAAGGATTTTCTCATTTTCTTCCAACACATGAAATTTTATTTACACGAAACCATATGATGGATGTATACGGGACTATTTCCAAAGTTTTTGAAACTTCAATCCAACCAATCCCTTTGTTATATCCATCTCTTGAAGATAAAATAACAATACAAAAACTGTTAAAAAATAATAAAAAACCTTTCATCATCATTCATCCAACTTGTCAAGGAGATCAAAAAATATGGCCTGCTGAAAATTTTTCAGAAATAATCACAAAAATAAAAAGAAAAATATCTTGTACGATTATTGTAACTACAACCACACGTGAAAAACATCTTATTGAACCAATTCTAAAAAATCACTTTGATGATATTATTGTGTTATTACCAGAAAATGTTCAAATGATTACTGCACTTTTAGAAGCAAGTGACTTTTTGATAAGTGTTGATACGGGTATTGTTCATATTGCAACAGCGACAAACACTCCAACTCTTTGTATTTATGGAAGAACTTCTCAACTTTTTTGGAAACCGTATAATTCCAATCAAAAAGCCATCCAAAAGGAAATCTGCAGAGAAACTGCAAATGCTCTTGATACTGATCAAATTATTATTTACCCACTTTTATGCCCAGAACACAAAACAGATTGTATTCATGCTGTAAAAGTCTCAGATGTTTGGAAAATAGTAGAAAAAGAATTAATGAATCTTTGAATATTTTTCATAATATTAGATACATTTACCCTTAGACATGGATTATAATTTATAAATTTATTCCCATTGTCAATTTCTAATAATCACCTATCTGAAAAATAAAAGAGATCTGTTAATCCATTAAACAATATAGGTTTCTGTTTCAACTGAAATTAAATTTTTATTTTTTTTTAATTTTGCTTATCACTAGTAAAATGGTTTCCTTTAGAATTGGTTATATATTTCTTTGATAGAATTAAAGCTTTTTTTTAATGAAAAATGGGATTGAGCATATTTTTTCCCGAATCTCGCTTTTTCTTTTGCTTGAGATTGAATAAAAGGATCATTAAAAAAGGAGGATATTACCTTATTTAATTGTTCTTTATCTCCTAATGTAATAAGCATACCATATTCTTTTAAAAATTCTTTAACAGAACCTGAATCATATGCAACAATAGGAGTCCCGCATGCAAGTGCCTGTACCCACGTTTGACCAAAAGATTCATTTAGTAATGATGGAAAAACATAAAGATCTGCATTCAGATAATAATGCAACAACTCACTTCCATTTTCAATATACCCTGGCATGGAGACATAAGGAGTTATATTTTCTTTTATTAAAATATCTTGTATTCTTTGAATATTTCGTTGAGATACATCCCCAATTGCGATTAATAACAGGTCTTTCCTTTTTTTACACATCTCTACAAATACATTTAATAAATCAAAGAAACCTTTTTCTTTATCAAGAGTTCCTACATACAATATTTTTTTCTGCTTTCCAAATGAATATCTTTTTTGAATTCTTTTTTGCAGATACTCTTCTCGTATCCAGGGGGTGAGCTTCTCCCATTTTTCTTTCAAAATGCCTGCTTTTTCGTATGTATCAATCATATAGTTGCTCGTTGCGATTCCCACATCACACATGTTGATATGAGATTGAATCTTTGTTTTAAGATGAAAATATGAAAGAGGACCAATACAGAGATTACATGAAATGCATTTAGGTTCTAAACATATTTTCTTATTGTAAGCATAAAAACTTCTCCTTCCACATATAGGCCAATAATCATGTGCAAAGAAAATAACAGGAAGACTCATCTCTTTAGCTACTTTAATTGGTTCTGTTGATAAAAGTGCTAAATTATGAACTTGCACATGAGATATATTTTTTTCTTGAATTAATGTTTTTATATCTGATCTTATTTTTTCTTTTGTTGAATATACACAAAAAACATGTTCTGGAATTTTTTTTGTGTGTATCCTTGCGTCTACATGAGCGACAACAAATATTTCTTCAAATATGTTACTTGCTATCAGTCCCTTAATAAGCTGGGACACTCTTTTTTGTGTTCCACCACGACTTATCCCAAGATCATTAACAATTAATAATCTTTTTTTCCGAGTATTATTTTCCGTCTTCATGCTGAGTGATGATTGCAGGTACTGTATGTTCATCATTAGAACATACAATTTTAAGTTGTGTTTAAAAGCACTTTACAGGCATTATAAACTTTTTCCTCGTTTATTTCAATGGATTTACCTGTTTTTTTTTGTTCAACATCATGTGTATTCCCATTAAAGATTACAATATTGTTATTTATGGGATTCCATCGTATTTGACTTGAAATCTGATTGATAACAACCATTGGAACACCGACTGCTGCGCCAATGTTCATAGGCCCACTATTATTACAAAGTAAGAGATCACAGGTTGATAAAAAATAACCCAGTTGTTCTATACTAAGAACACCTGCAAGAGATACTTGTTTTTCAGTTAATAACTCATTTAATTCATTAATATCATTTTTTTCTTCTTTTGTTCCAACAAAAATAACGGTGCTTTTTTCCTTAATAAGTTTGTTAACTACTAATGCAAATTTTTTTAGTGGCCATCTTTTTTTTATAGCACTTGCACCAATGTGCACTGCAATAATTTTTTTATCTTCTTTAAAATGAGGCACCAGCGAATGACAACTTTTCTGAACCTGTTCTTTGTTATGTATAGGAAAAATTAGTTTTCTGTCTTTAATGGAAATGTTTAATTTTTCACATATTCTTAAAACCATATCTCGTTCATATTGTATCTCTCCTGGCTGTACCGAAGTAGTTAAGAAGTATTTTCTTACACCAACTGCATATCCTACTTTTTCCTTTGCGTGCACAGACAATAATAATAAAGAAGAAACATATGTAGACGCAGGAGTTAAATCAATTGCATAATCATAATAATCCTTTCTTAATTGTAAAAATAATGTGCATGAAAAAGGAAATACCCGCGTTACTAATCCTGTTTGTTCTACAAATTTTAAGAATTGACGATTTACCACCATAGTAATTTCAGCATTACCATACTGTTCTTTTATTGCTTTTATTGCAGGTAATGTCAAAATTAAGTCCCCTAATCTGTCTATTCTTATAAGAAGAATTTTCATACTATCACCTCACATTAACATTTATGAAATTCATGAAATATCACTTACTTTTTTATATATCGTTATTATTTGCTTTGCGGTATCATTCCATTGAAATTTTTTAACTTGAAGATACCCTTTGAGGATACAATCATTTCTTCTTTTTTTATTGTATGTTATAATATCCATAGCAGCTTTTATCTCATCAACATTGTATGGATTAACTAATAATGCAGCATCTCCTGCAACCTCAGGCATCGAAGAGATATTTGATGTGATAACAGGACAGCCACAAGACATTGCTTCAAGAATAGGAAGACCAAAACCTTCATACAACGAAGGAAAAAGCAATGCTTCTGCATAAGAATAAAGGGAAGGAAGATCCGCTTCAGGAATATAATCTAACCACAAAACACCATTTGAAAGATTATTCTTTTCAATATATTCAAAAAAGGGATTATACAACCATCCTTTTTTTCCTATTATGACTAACTTGTTGTCTGTATTTATTCTTTGATTCCACGCTTTAATAACCCTTAGCAAATTTTTTCTAGGAGAAATGGTCCCTACAAATAAATAATATGCATCTGGTAAATTATACTTCTCTTTTAGTTCTGTTTTACTTTTAATATGTTGTTGTTTGTTCACACCTAAATAGATGACATTTATTTTATCAGACGAAAGGGTTTTATCATATTCTAACAAATCTTTTTTTGTTGACATTGAATCACAAATAATCATATCTGCATGATTAACACTCAGATTAAAAAAGAACTGATAATACCAGTATGTTTCTTGTGTAAACATTTCTTTAAATTTTATGAATGTCATATCATGAACTGTCACAATATACTTACAATATTTTATTTTTATTAATGGAAGAAAAAAAGCTGGGCCGTGAAATACATTAAGACGATACTTTTTAATTTCATATGCTAACCATAAATTGTCCCAAATTATCCTTAAAATCTGATTATTTGAAGGGAATGATGAAACAATAATTTTAAAATTAGATGGAAGATTCAGTGAAGGAATAGGGACATGTTTGTTAAAAAAAAGATAATATTCAGTTTCATGATCCATATCACCTAAATGTATAAGTAATTCTTGAATATATCTTTCAATGCCACTTATCTTTCTTTGCAGATATCTTGCATTGATTCCTATTCGTAAAACTTTTTTTTGTTCTTTTCTTATTTTTTCTGAGAGAAACCCTTTTCTATATTGTTTATTTTTAAAATCTAAAATACCATACCACATGTATTTAATGTTTTTAGTCTTTCTCTTTTTTACTAAAGAGTATGCTCTTCGAGGTAAGGAAATAAATGAATAGATTATAAGAGAGACCCAATATAAAAAAAACCTTCTGTTTTTTTTCATACACAGTAAGGCATTTCTTACTTGATAGTATATGTACAAGGGACTATCTAATCCTCCCCAATCTTGTGCAATTTTATGTTGAACTACAGTATCAGGATTATAATAACACATAAATCCAACTCTTTTTGCCCTCATACAAAAATCAAGATCCTCATATGAAGAAAAGAAATCATCATCCAACTTACCTATATTTTCAAATACTTGTCTTTTAATCATCACTGCACAAAAACTTATCCAATCAACAACCTCTGGTTTTTCAAAATCCTTCTTTTTTGAGAACGTGCCATACATGACTGCTCTTCCTAACAAAGAATTATAATAGCACCCTCCACACCATACATTTTTAGGATTAAAATAATACACTACTTTTGGGCCAACTAATCCTACTGCGAGATTAGAATTAAATATTCTCAAAGAGGAATCAAGTAACTTTTCATCCACAAGAGTATCATTATTTAACAAATACAGATAGTCTGCACCGTGGGTTAATGCATAACTTATTCCAACATTATTCCCTCCTGTAAATCCTAAATTTTCTTTATTTTTGAGAAGTGTTACATTTGCATACTGTTTTTTTATTAATTCTAAAGAACCATCTGTAGAACCATTGTCAACAACAATAATATTATAATTAGAATACTTTACATTTTTGAGAGATTCTAAACATGGAATTGTATCTTTTTTCCCATTCCAATTGAGGATAATGATAGAAACCTTTGGAACAGAATCTTTTTTTCGCATTTTAGAGGTGAATGAAGATTTATTTATAAATATACTTCTTCTACCCCACTCAAAATTTCAATATTTTTTAAAAGGTATGTGCATCAAGAAATCTATTTATTCCAACAATAATCAAAAGCATTTATGAAATAATCATATTTCCATCAATTTTTTGATTACTTCTTAAGAAAATAGAGATATCTCGGTATTGTTTAAATGCACTTTAAACATAAAATGTAAACTATCTCTTTTCCTTATTTCTTAAAATACTTAGAGAAAATTTCAACAACATAATTTAAATTATCTTCTGTCACATCTTGATGACAGCCAATATAAAATCCAGATTCATTAATCCATTTCGCAACAGGGTATTCATTTTCATTGATATTGAATAATTCTTCATATACTGGTTGATTAATTAAAGGAAGCATTTCTCTTGTTTCAATACCGTTGTTTTCTAAGAATTCAACAATTCCTTTTTTTGATTCGTGTTTCATAACTATGGGAAACATCATAAACGAATGTTCTGCATGAGGACGTATTTTTGGTAGTTGAATATGCTCCTCAAAGCGTTTTAATTTTTCAAGCAAATATGCTGCATTTTTTCTTCGCTTGTCTATAATTTCGGGGAGTATCTCTAACTGTGCAACACCAAGGGCGCCTTCCATTTCAGTTACCCTAAAACTATGGCCAACACTCACAAATCTAAATCGTGCTTCAATAATCTCTTTTAATTCCTGCCCTTTTTTTCCTTCAGCATCATCAATACTAATATAAATTGAATCCCTCCCATGATTTATTAATGAACGTAATTTTGTTGCATATTCAGGATTATTCGTTGTATTAATGCCTCCAACACCTGTGATCAATAGATGTGCTACATAGGTTGAAAAACATCCAATATCACTTAATGATCCTACCTTCTTTTCCTTATATTTTGCATACATTGTTTCACAGGTATCCTCAATAATTTTTAGATTATGTTTTTTTGCAATTTCTTGAATTGTATCCATCTCACAGGGCATACCAAATAGATGAACGGGAATAATTGCTCGTGTTTTGGAAGTAATTTTTTCTTCAATCTTTTTGGGGTCAATGCCATAATACTCTTTTTCAACATCAACAAATATAGGAGTCATTTTATTATGAATAACTATATTTGATGTTGCAACAAAGGTAACTGCTGGAACCAATACTTCATCTCCATCTTGCCATCCATGAATCTCTTTCAATGCTTGCAATGCTACATGAAGTGCACTCGTCCCACTATTACTCATAATCCCAAACCTACAATCATGAATTGTAGAGAAATCTTTTTCTAATCTTTGAAGAAAAGGACCATATGATAATCTCCCTGTTTCAAGAACTTGCATAACATTTTTTTTTGCTTGTTCTGTAATTGTAACTGTTCCAACACCTATTTTCTGCATATACCCTAAGAATTCCTTGTGTCTTATAAATTTATTTATTCATTTTTGATATACTCTCCCATGACTTACGCTACTTTATGCCATAATAATTCTGACTTGATTATTCATCTTTTTGAGCAACAATAAAACAACTATTAGGGAATAACCACGGGAAAGGTTTTGTACAATAGTATAATATTCTCCCTAATCTGTTTAAAAAATGAATGCTGTTTCCAGTATTGTCCTTATTTGACATTCTATTTAAGAAAAATGGACATATTTTTACAATACCCGCAATATGCATTGTTGGCTCTAAAAATAAAATCTTAAACCCATTTCTTTTGATTGCTTCTTCAAATTCTTTTTTCGTATACAGATAATAATGAAACTCTTTTTTTTGAATCAATGGTTTCTGAAGAATTCTCCGAACAATATTTTCAATGAAAATATTTCTAAAAAAAGTAATGAATGGTTTAAATACTTTATAAAAATTATTTTGAATAGGAATACTGATGAAAAGCAAACCGTCTTTTTTTAATACTCTTTTTGCTTCTTGAAGGATTGCATCAGGTCCATTGATATCATGTTCAATAACGCCTTCACTTAGATAAACATCATAGGTATTATCAATACAAGGGAATCTTCTTAAATCTGCTTGAATAAGGGGGAGTGAAGGATCATAATTCTTTGCTTTTTTCACTGCACTATACACAGATTCAACACCATAAATTGTGTATCTTTTTTGTTTATAATAGACGAGAAGTCTTCCAATTCCTGAACCCCCATCTACCATCATGATCTTATGATTTTTATAATTAAAAAAGTATTTCTTAAGAAATGAATCAATAATTATTAAATGCGGATGATTAATATTCCAAGCCAAAACATCTTTAACAGTATATTTATCCCATTCCTCTTCAAATGAAGCTATAGGTTCGTATATTTTATCCACATATGTGCTTTTCTTTGCTTATTAAAATAGTTTTTGCTGAGATAAATGCCCACAGACTGGTTCACGCAAAAGAACAATGCTATATCGCTATTTTATTTTTGTGACTACTTATTTAACGTTTTAACGTAATAGAGTATAGCCTCTGAAAAAAGGTTTATTACCCTTTTTGAGAAATTTCTTTAAAGAGGTAAACCTCGGGATTTTTGATAGTATATCCTAAAGGACTTCCAAAAAAAGATTTCTGTGGAAAAAGTCCTACCCCGTTTCCTGCACCAACTAATCCTGGCGGGTCAGAATGAAAATGGGTATACCACCATTCTTTGTCAAAAAACACAGATGCTATCTCCATATGATTTGCCTCATGCGTAAAGAAATAACATTGTTCTTGTAATAATGGCCATAACCATTTAAGGCACGTCTCTAAAGAATCGGTTAAATCAACATCAACGAAAATAAACACAACTTTTTTTTTAAATATTGGAAGAGTTTTATTAAAATACCCTTTCTGAAAATTACATACACTGAGATTACCATATTTTAAAATATTTCTTTGAACTTCTTGAAGACTTCCTCTCCATTCTGCCTCTGTATAAGAATGGATTTCATGAACATTAAAAAGAAGATGTTTTTTATCTCTTTTCTGAATAAACGGCAATCCTTCAAAAGAATCAAAAATGTACAATTGCCTTTTACATAAGGCAGATACTAATGAAAGCGTTGCAGTACTTCCTCCTTTATAGGAACCACATTCTATAATAACACCCTCTTGGGAAGCAGGAATACTCAAAATCTTTGTAACCATCACTAAATGTTCTAAGAAATGAGAGGCTGTCGGAATCGTTCTGACATTCCGTATCATTTGAAATAATAATTTTATTTTTTTATAAAATCCAACATGATACTGCTCCCCTATTCTTTTTTTAAAGAAAGGCAATAAAAAAAAAGGTAAACAAAAAACCAAGATACTTTTTTTATAGATTCTTAAAAAAATGTGAGGCATGAACAAAGGAAGGCGCATCTCCTTATATTTGTTATCATAATTTGTACTTGCATCCTTTTTTAATGAATTCTTTTATAATCTTTATTTAATAAAATATTATCCCTCTGTTGTTTGATTAATGGTTTCCACAGGATACAAATATGAAAAAAGCATTTCAGCTATAATCTCATGTCCTTTTTTATTAAAATGGGTATCACGAGTAAAATAAGGGCTTTCACTACTTGCTTGAAGAGGAGGTAATGCATCTATACAAGTAATATTCTGCTCTTTACAAAAAGATAAGATTGCATCTTGTAATTGTCTATCTGTCAATAATGATTCATTAAAAATAAAATCCACGTTAATATGAGGATCCTTTTTCATACGGGTAACTTGATATTTTGAAGGAATAATTACCACAATAAGAGTTGCGTTATTTCTCGATGCACTTTCTTTTATATCCATAATTTCTTGTTTATTATTTTCACATACCGCAAACCAGTGTATTGTTGTATAATATTCTGCAGTAAGGTTTGGTTTATATATCCGTTGCCGAACATAATTCATATCAAGGGTATTCTCTTGAAGATATTGCTTATATTCTTCAGATATTACTGAGCTTTGAAGAAACATTTCTTTTTCTTTCTTGTATGTATATTCCATACAAATATTTTTTATTAATGTTCGCAAATGTATTAATATAGTACTAAAAATAGTTTCTTTTTTGCATGTGATATCATTCCCGAGATAATAACTGACAACAATAGTCTTCGGATGCAGGATAGGAGCAAATTCTTCAATAACCGCATTATATTCAGAAGGATTTGTTCCTGAAACGCCTAAATTATACGTTTGGGATACAGGATTTTTCTCTTGTATTTTTTTTTCAAGAAGAGTCACACAATAAAAAAAACAACTGTTGAAAATATTGTTGTGTTCTCTTTTATTTTACAATAGTTTAGATTATTAACAAAAATTAATGTGAAACAAGCGCAAACTTCGTTGGACACTTATAAAGACTAAATTTGTCAATTGCCTCTCTGTTTAGTTATCATACTTTCCCTCTCGTTGCTGAAATTCCCACATTTTTGCAGATTCAAGGAATGTATATATCGCCATATTGCAATCTACTATACATCCATGAATTCCATCTTTGAATCCATAACGATAGATAAAGAGATACATAAAATAAATGAAAGGATATATTATTAAATGAAACAATGATGCTTTTTTCATTCTTCTTTTTAACAATCCCCCTTTTTTCTGCTCGCAAAGCTGCTGTGCATCTTGCGAAGAATATAAATTCAATTTACTTATTTGAACTTCAAGACACAGATGACTATAATGTAAAAGAGGAGCAATTATGTTACCCGCATTTCCATTAAACTGAATAGACTCATGTGCGTTCTTTCCAGGAAAGTAACCATAACCTTTCTTAAATAATTTTAAAATATTAAATGACCAAAAAGATGATTTCATAAACTTACCTGCAATATATGTTTTATGAAGAAGATAATATCCTTGGATAGAAGTATCTTTTATTTTCTCTTGTATCTCTTTTACTGCTTCTTTTGGAACAATAACATCTGCATCTAATATTAGTACCCATTCTTTTGTTGCTTTTTCTATTCCTTTGTTTTGAAGTATAGGAATTAATGTTTTTTCTGGAAAAGAGTATATTTTTTTTGTATATTGTTTACATATTTTTACAGTATTATCTGTACTTCCATTGTCAATAATTACAATTTCATCTGCCCATGCAACTGCTTCAAGGCATTTTCTTATAATGGCCTCCTCATTTTTGACCGCAATAACAACAGAAAGTGTTACCATTATGACATCCTCAACACATTCAAAATGAAGTCCAGCTCTTCTGCGTTAATTAATCGCAAGATACCTACATAAATTCCAAGACTAAGAAAAATACATCCAACCATGACAACATCTTTTTGCAAAGAAGGTATTTTTGTGGCACATAACAGGTATGTAAAAATAAACAACGCCATTCCACTTGCTGCAATAATTCCTGTAAAAACGGTTTTTTTGAGTTTTATAATATCAATCCCTACTTTTTTGAGAACATAGACCCCGCCACTGATTACAACTAGCCAATAACTTATGCTCCATGCCAATGGAATTGCATTATATGACAAGGTATTTATGAAAAGAGCAGTGAAAGCTACAGACAACAAGAAAAACAGTACATAAAGGATGAGCTGTTTCCACATCTTTTTCTTCGCATAATAAATTGAAAGAATACTTGCCCACAATCCTGAAGGAAGAATCCCTAAAGAATAATAAAATAGAGCTTTTCCAACTGCTTCTGTTGATGCACTTGTAAATTCTCCTCGTTCAAATAAGAACCTGATTATTTGAGTAGGCATCATAATAAAGAGAATAGTAAAAGGAATAAGCACTATTAAAAGTACAGAAAGTGATTTTACAAAAATAAAATTAGCTTCTTCATTTTTTTCGTAAACGTATTTCTTCGTTATATACGGAAAAATTGTTGAAGAAATTGAACCTGAAAAAAATATTACTGGGAGTGTAGAAACTAAAAAGGCATAATTAAGTATAGAAACACTGCCCTCTCCCATGGTTGTTGCAAACATATTCATCGCAATCTTTGTTCCATAATAGAGCACAGAACTACATAGAAGCGGACTGGATATACTGAGCATACTCTTTATTGAATCATACGTTTGATTATCTAAAGAAAAAGAAAAGGAGTATCCTTTTTTCTTGAGCATAACATACTCGATGGCCACAACAATGGCAATTCCTACAATAGTTCCAAAAACCAGAGTAAAAACAGTAACATCCATTACAATAAAAACAGCTATTAATATCCCTATTCCAATAATTGATCGGGTTGCTTTTGGCACTAAAAAATGATGTTCATGGTTTAGAATGCCAGTCATAAAACTGGAAAGACCAAAAAAAAATATAGAAAATGAAAGCAAGCGAATCAAAAGAACAGTTAATGCAAACTGACTTTCTGTAAATCCCGGTGCAATCTTTTTTGCAAGAAAACCTGCAAAAAAAACAATAATAAGGATACACACCCCTAAAAATAAAGTTAATAAAGTAAATAATGTAGAAATAAAAGGTTTCACCTCTTTTTGTTGCTTTAGATATTCTGGAAAAATAACAACAAACGCTGTAAGAAATATTGCGTTAGTAATTCCAAAAATAAATTCTGGAATTATTGATGCTACCACAAATGCATCAAGAGCAGCTCCTACGCCAAGAGTATGTGCTATAACGACTTGTACAAGAAACCCTATGCCATATCCTATAACAGTCAGAATCATGATGCCTAACGCAGATGTTGAAAGTTTAGCCATCTTAATTCTTTAGTCTCCATTTTATCAGCGTCCACAACGCAATTAAACCATCTTTCCAGCTTATTTTTTTTCCCTCATGAAAACTTCTTGGTTGGAAAGTAATAGGAACTTCATGAATACTAATACCTTTTTTCAAAATTTTTGCAGTGATTTCTGGCTCAATATCAAAGCGAGATGATTTCAAATTAAGAGAAAGTGCTACGTCTTTCTTCATTACTTTGTACCCTGTTTCCATATCCTCTATTTTCGAAAAGTACAGTATGCTTGTGCATGCACTTAAGAGAAAGTTACCTATGGCATGGGAGTAATACATGTTCTTATGAAAACTTCGCCCATGGGAAAAACGAGAACCATAGACTACAGATGCTTTTTTATCAAGAATGGGCTGTAATAATAATGGATATTCTGAGGGATTATATTCCAAATCTGCATCTTGAATAAGAATAATATCGCCTGTTGCATGTTTCATTCCTGTACGAATTGCAGCACCTTTTCCTTGATTATAATCATGAAAAATTACTTTGACTACATTGAATTTTTTCAGGATATCCCGTGTACCGTCAGTTGAACCATCATCAACAACTATTATTTCCTTTTTTAACCCACAAGTATCTGCGTTCTGGACAGCCATAAGTAATGCTTTAATTGTTGAGACTTCATTAAACACAGGAATAATAATAGATACAGCTTGTATATTATTGTTCATCCCTACTCCTCAAAAAAAGCGCCGAGGGAGAGACTTTCATAAAAACTGCGTTTTTATCAGATTAAAACACAGTTTTAATTTTGAACTCTCGTGCCCTTGCGGACAGAGGATTAGCAATCCTCCGCAATAGCCAGGCTATGCGACCTCGGCACAGAGATTAAGAACAGACGGGGCTTTTTATAGGTTGTGGTTATGGAAATACTTGTTCAGAGATATATGTGTTTATTCTAATTCTAACCAATCTATTTCTGTAGAATAATAACCGGATGCTAGGATTGTAATTGGACCACATACTGCATTATTAAACTCAAAAGGGATTTCCGAAAATTGAAATTTTGCAGATTGTATTGTTAAATTGAGATCTTGAGTATTTGTTACAATGTGTAAATCAAGAGGAAAAGGAGATGTAAGAACGAGGAGATATCCTTTTTTAAAACAAATGTTGTTTGCAAATGGGAATATTAACGGATCAGAATGACTTAAAGGAACGGATACGCGATAAATCGATTTTGGGTAAAAATAAGTTTTTGTTACATTAAATACTGATTCTGCTTCTCGATGAATAAAAGAAAAATTACCTTCAGATTGTTGAAGAAGCTTTGCACCATTTGCCCGCATAATAACTTTATAATTTCCGTTAAATAAAGAGGAGTTATATGTTAATGAATTGACATTTAACCCGTCAGCACCTTGCTCTGCTGGAAGAAATATATATGAAATATTCTTTTCGGTTAAGAATTCGTTAGATTCATTTGCTAGAGGATTATTAAAAAAGAATATTGTTTTATTGATTAGTTCCTCAAAAAACAATTTAAAAGAAGGATCATGATAGCTTTCTGCTTCATAAAAAGAGAGGGTTGAATTCTTTCCCGTTGCAACAATAGAGTAATATCCCGCATATGTATCAGGAACAAAAATAACCTTATTTTCTTGCTCCGCTGCAAGGGCATGTAATATTAAAATATCTCCTGAAGAAATAACAACATTTTTCTCAGCAATCGCTTGCCACAAAAATCCTGCACCTGGCCTATATGTGTTTAATATATTAAAGGTTTCATAGTCGGCAACAACAATGCACAGAAAGAGCAATAATATTGAAAAAAATATCTTTTTATTTGTTATTTTTATTGATACTTGTTCAAGTGCAAAAGTGCCAAGACAAGTAATAAATACTACTAATCCCATCCACATGATGATATTTAAAGGATAAATGTGTATAACCTTTTTTGATAATAATAACATTAGCCATGAATTTTGTAATGCCATACATAAAAACCAGAAACAAAACAAAAAAGAAAGTTGAAGAGAATTACTTCGTTTCCATATGTTTATACAACAAAAAAGCAGGCTAAGAAAAACAAATCCTACTGCGGGTTTTCCTACAAAAAATATGACTTCTGAAAAAGTTTTTGGGTGAGATTCTCCTTTTGCTTTTTCTACCCATTTTTCCTCAGTCCATATCTCATTGAATTTTCCTTTATTCTCAAGACCATATTTTAAGTAAGGAAACATAAATGTTCCCGCAATAATAAACAGCATTAAAAGTAAAAAATACCATTTTCTCTGTTTCCTGTACCAAATTAGGAATGTAACTCCTACTGCAACAAAAAACCAAAGAGCACTAAAAAAAATATCCAAATGACTCAAAAAGACACCCGCAACACATAACCCCGCCATAATTGTTAGTACAAGAGATGATCTTCTTATTAAAAGCAACCCAAAAATAAGCAAACAAAAAAAATATAGATTAGCCAAAAGAGCAGGATATGTTGAACCGCCAACTACAGCATTTCTTGAACATGAAATAAAAGCTAAGGCCAGCATTGATAAAAATCCTGTGGTTCTTTTTCCTGTCCAGGTGTATCCTAAAAAATAAGCACTCACAAAAATCAACATCATTCCGATACTAAATATTGAGATCATTATGATGTTTGTATTAATTGTAGCATCGGTTGGAACAATGAAAATATATATGCTGGTAATATATGCTCCGATCACAGATACAAGTGGAGGGTAATATGATTCTATATCATAGGGAGGAAGAACAAAATTGCCTGTATTTAATATTCCTAACGAAGTCAAATCATAATCTCTTGTAAATCCATACTGCGTTGTTAAAGGAAGAATACTATAATAGCCAAATAATACTAAGAAAAAAATTACTAACACGAGATATTTCTGTTTCCATTGCCATTCAACATAATCTTGTTTTCTAAAAAGCAGTATGCATATACTGGGAGCACAGACTAACAGAATAATCAACCATTTTGGTGAAATATGACAACAAAATGCAGCATAAAAAATAAGCCCTAGACAAACAAAACCTACTAAAAAGGAACCAAGTATCATTTCCCATTTAAACAGCTCATGACACGGATATGCATAACGCATAACGAAGAAACCAACCCCAATTGATAATCCGAATATCAAAAAAAAAATAAGAAAAAAATGAATAAAATTACCAAAATTCTGGTTTAAAAACAATACTCCCCAATGAATAAAAAACATTATCTCTAAAAACATTTTTTTCGAAATGAGAAAATATTATTGCTTTTATATATTCTTTGAAATTTTTGAAAAAGGTTAAACGAAGAAAAATATAGAATGATTATTGATACGTATTAAGGAATAAAATATTTACTTAAGGATCAATATCGATAACTTTTATAAATAAGCATCTGTTCTTTAAACTTATAGCGGAGTAGGGCAGTCAGGAGTGCCCGATGGGCTCATAATAATCCTATGAGAGACCCATAGGTCAGTGGTTCAAATCCACTCTCCGCTATATTCTTGTACATTAAAATAATTTATTTCACATACCAACTGACAACTTCTTCTGCTGTATTGCCATAACTGTCTGTGCAGTAGATGGTGTATGTATTGTATCCTTGTTTGAGGCTTGTTATCATTGCAGTATATGCATTGTCTGCAATTGATTCCATTGCAGTGTATTCTACAGAACCATATGCTGCATAGCCGCAGTGGATTGAATCAGATGAAGATGTTGAAACTGTTACTGCTGTTTCTTTGCCAACTTCTTCATTATTTGCAGGCATTATTGAAGTTATTTTAAGAGGTTCTGCCTTTGTTACTGTATAATGGATTGACTCCATACTATTTTGCTCTTTTTGGCTTGCTTTGCAAATGATTGTATACTCTTGTTTTTCAGTAACTAAAACATTTGCTTCACAGACATACTCTCCTTTATTTGTTTCGTCAGAATCTGTACATGCCATATTCTGCATGTCTGTTGCATTGCTGAGGGTGCAGACCATCGTATCATCAAGATACAACTGCACAGAAACATTTTCTTTTGTTATGTTAAATGTTGTGGTCTGTTCTGATAACAAATACCTGCTAACTGCAATGGATGTTGCATTTTCTGTTTCATTGATTGCAATATATTCTGCATATTCTTCTAATGGATTTTCTTCATTTTCTGGAATGTATGGAGAAGAGAGTCTGCCATCAACTCCTGACGTATTACTATATTGAATATTTATTGCATATTGTTCCTGATTCCCTGGATTATCTGCACAGATGATGTATATAGGGGTTTCAGTAAGTATTGTTGTACACTCATAACTGCCTCCTGCTACTGCAACAACATCATACATACTATTTTTACATGTAAACGCGTTTTCCATTTCTGCATACGGCTTGTTAGAGGCATCATAATGACAGTCTGCTGGTTCGTCTGTATAAATCGTTAATGGAATTGTTGGAGACTCAGAGAGAGTTGCGCCATTGTCTGGATTAAACTCAACTATTGATGGAGGAGTATTATCTTCTGTTGCATTGGAAATATCTATTTCAAGGAACAATTCTTTTTCCTGCTGATTTCCATAACGATCTTCACAGCTGACAAAAAGATAATAGCCGCCTTTGTCAAATTTATCCATTAAGGTTATTGAGAGATTTTCGTAATAAGGATATGAGGATTCAACATCATCTATCAAAGAAAGAAGATGATTCACAGAAGGCGCAAGCTCTTCAGCAAGATCATTTCCTGTTACAGTATTATACACTGAAAATACTGCTGGAAATTTTGTTTCATAATTTTCCAGCAATTCTTCTGGTTCTATAAGTGCATGGACTATCTGCTCTGCGGTTGTCAGATTTAAACTTTCTTTGAGTTTTTGTGGGATTATAATTTGTGGAGGAACGCGCATTGTTAATACATGATTTTCAGCATACTCCGCATTACCCATGACAAAAACAGGCTGATCAAAATATTCTGCTTTGGGAGCATAATCAATGTGACAGATACTTTGTACAGACGTATTAATTCCTATTGTAAAAAGTGAATAAGGAACTAGAGCAGGAGTTATTGTGTATCCTTGGTATTTTATGTCTTGAACAGCAAGTGTTTTTTCTGTTGCTGTATATGCTGACGGAATCTGTGTTACTGACATTGAAAATGGTTTTTGTTTTTCCTTAGAAACTTCTGTACAGCGGGGATATCCATTATTTTCTTCATAAACACATTTTTTACCAAGGCTTTTACACCAATACTCTGTACATGGTTTTGCTCCTGAACCACATCCACTGCAATATTGTGCTGTATTTGGTGCTTGCCATGGCATACAGAAACTTACTTCTACAACTTCAATTTTTGGATTTTTTGTAAATGGATTTAAATAATTAGGGACTGTAATATCTACCCATTGATTGACAAAACGATATGCTGCAGTAATCATTTCAACAAAAATATCTGCTGCTTGCGTAATTGGTTGCGTCATCAATGGCTTTTGCTTCTGGACTGTCATTGGAAGTGCTAAAGGATCTGCATACTGATCAATATCATAAATCTCTTCAGAAGGCTCATACTTAAAATTCGACGTAAAAAATCCATTTGTTGTGAGAATTCCTTTTACATTTTTATAATTCCCGCAATCACCATGACTATAACATATTATTGCTGCTGCATCAACTGCTTCTTGAGAACATGAAAGTCCTGAACAAGTTTGCTGAGTATTTGCAAGACTGCAATACTCTAAACCATTATACTCCCAAAATTTAAACCCTGGAGGAACATATGGTGTACAGACATTATTCTGCCAATGACAATCTCGCTCTTCTGTATTTTCACAGCATTGCTCTGTTGTACAGACAGTACAGTCCTGCCATCTGTTCGGCCTGCACACTGCTTTATTGCCTGCTTCTACACATATTTCTTCTCTATAATCTCGGCATTCTTCATGAACAACTTCTCCGTTAATGCATGAGTAAAGATACTGTCTGCTTCCAACAACATCTTTTCCTTCACCTGTTTGTGCATCATACTCGCACCACGATTCTCCATTTTTGTGGCTTTTGCAATCTGCACACTGGCCATTGCATTGTTCTGGAATTGCAAGCTGTGCAGTATCACAGGAACACGGCAATGATTCATAGATGCCATTTTTTTGCGTGCACACTGTACTGGGAGTATTTGCATAACAAACAGAATCAACATAACAACAGCCATATAATGGTTCACTCATGCCAAAGCGCACATCTGACCCAACTGTTTCAACACCCTGCACTGCAAACTGCAAAATTGTATCTTCTTTTGTCAAGGTATAGATTATTGCAGGATAAGGCTTGCTTTTTTTTATTTGGATACTTGTATGATTGATTGTGTAGGAAACTGTATTGAAGGATTCATGCTCTGCTTCGCTATTTATAATGTCATGAGCAACAGTGTAGAGAGCACCAAGAGAAGAAGGAATTACTGCCTGAAACGAATCAACAGTCACTTCACTGCTTTTCTTTATTTTCAATGGATACGTGAGAGTAATGTCAATTTCATTGTCTTGAATTACTGCAGTCCCATCTAACGCTCCTTTTGTTACTGCATATCCCTGATCTTCAAATGCCTGAAAATCAAGGCATGAATTTATTTCCTGTTTAATACCATATATTATCTGGCCTGCAATATCTTCTTTTGTCAATACTGCATTGACACACTGATTAGGAGATTCACCATAACACCAGTAGCTTATGTTATTTCCTTCATATGTCCTATATACAATTGGATTATACATGCCTCCCTGCATACTTATTTTTGCAACGATATTTTCAGCAACATTTTTCAAGCATGTATTCACATACTGCGTGACAGAGGCTTTGTCAATTGTCTCAGGAATTTGTTGTTCTTCAGGAGTTTGGTAAAATAAAAAAACCCCAATACTCGCTACTAAAACAAGTCCAAGAATAATGAAAATAGTTACTTGCCCTGTTTTTGCATGCATGATTATTCTTAGCAGAAGTATTGTTTAAATAGTTTTAGGAATTAGAGTTGAGGTTGGTTTGAATATTGTTGAAAATCTTCGCTTACACATGAATATTAGCAGGTTTATCTTTCTCCTGTTATACATTCTTTAATTCAATACTTGCACAGACATGTTGCCCTTTGCTGATTCAACAGTTGCCTAGCAACCTCAACACGATATGCATGCCTAGAATTTGTTTACAACTTAGAGTTTTCATTTGACAATTTGACTTATGGAGCTATAGAAAATCACATTAATAATCGTAACTTAAACATGTGATTTCCAATATAGTACATTGCTATACACTTCCGAAAATTAAAGCAGTGTACTATAACTCTTTTTCAACAAAACAACTTGTTTTGGCAAAGTATATAAAGAATCTTGCATGAAAAATGAGTATGACAATAGTTTGTGGGATTGATGAAGCTGGAAGAGGGCCTGTGATTGGACCGTTGGTTATTGCAGGTGCATGTATTGATGAAAAAGAACTCTCTGCATTAGAATGCATTGGAGTCAAGGATTCAAAATTACTCAGCCCTACACAAAGAACACAACTGTATTTTCAAATTACCAGCATCCTCAAACAATATGAAATTATTATCATTGCTCCTGAGAAAATTGATGCTGCTGTTCTTGACAAAAAAACAATGAACCTCAACTGGCTTGAAGCAATAACTTCTGCAAAAATTATTGATGTGTTAAAGCCAGACAAAGCATACATTGACTGCCCAAGCACAAACATTCAGGCATATTCTCATTACATTCGTGAAAAATTAGTTCACAAAAAGACAGAACTGATTTGTGAACACAAAGCAGATGCAACATATGTGATTTGTTCTGCTGCATCTATTCTTGCAAAAGTCACGCGAGACAAAGAGATTGAAAAAATTAAAAAAGAAGTTGGAATTGATTTTGGTTCTGGATATCCCAGTGATCCGTACACTGTTGCATTCTTACAGAAAAATTGGAATAAACATGATTTCTTTAGAAAAAGCTGGGCAAGCTGGCAAAAATACAATACAGCTAAAAAACAGAGAAAGCTGGGCGAGTTTTAGATTATTAGTCATGAATTTCCAAAACATTTATATATTAATTGTATTATATATAATACAAATTTGATTAAATTTGTTCAATTGATAATACAAAATGGAATACAAACCCATAATCATTCAATGGAAGGAATTTAATATCCCTGCACTTTTACCAAGACATATTTCTGCAGAGATACATCCTGAATTTATAACTGCGATTACTGGACCACGAAGGGCAGGAAAGACATATTTCTGCTTTCAGCTTATTCAACAGCTCCTTCAAAAAGGGGTTTCAAAAGAGAATATATTATATTTGAATTTTGAGGACAACAAACTTCTCGATGCAACAGCTGATGATTTAGATATACTTCTTCAGTGCTATGAAGAACTCTCAGAATTAAATAAAAGACAACATGTGTATCTTTTCTGTGATGAAATTCAAACTGTGACACATTGGGATGCATGGGTGCGAAAAATACATGATATTCGCAAAGATATTCATTTGATTTTAACAGGTTCCAGCTCTAAACTTCTCAGCAAAGAGATTTCCACTACATTACGAGGGCGCGTTATTAATATCGAAATACTACCTCTCAGTTTTAAAGAGCTTCTTCACTGGAATCAAATTACTTACGCCTTAAAAACTCTTTCATATAGCAGAGAAAAGATTGCTGTAAAAAAAGTGTTTTCTGAATTTATCTCAACAGGAGGATATCCTGCGCTTGCTATAAACAAACAACTCCCAAGAGAGACAATTCTTCAGAGTTATTATGATTCTATTCTTTTTAAAGATATTATAGAACGGCATACTATTGGAGATGTCAAAAAATTAAAATCCCTTGCACAGTTCTTGTTTGAGTCTGTCTCGCATGAGATGTCTTATAATAAGCTTGCACATAAACTGACTTCACTTGGATTCAGCATCAGCAAGAATACAATTATAGAATATATATCCTACTTTGAAGATGCGTATCTCTTTTTTCAGAATATGAAGTATGAATATTCTTTTACAAAACAGCTCGGTTCTATAAAAAAAATCTATTGCATTGATAATGGTTTGTTAAACTCTGCAAGCTTTAAATTTTCTCAGAATACAGGAAAATTACTGGAGAACACTGTCTTTATTGAATTAAAAAGAAGAAAGCATACAGTGTATTATCATA
>Ga0233425_10001196_pt1 | contig 60337 bp, 62 predicted proteins | sample Watercolumn_Towu_2_FD_181712 | JGI IMG/M metagenome (GOLD analysis project Ga0233425, IMG submission 181712) | Freshwater microbial communities from Lake Towuti, South Sulawesi, Indonesia - Watercolumn_Towuti2014_140_MG | ecosystem: Environmental > Aquatic > Freshwater > Lake | place...
GGCATCGTGATGATGGGTACATATGATTTGGTGGCAAAAAGTGCTTATTGCACCACTGTGCCACGTTTGCGGCTCAACCACCTGCTGGAATCGTTATTTTTGGTGGCAAATGATTCCTATTACCCTTGCAGAAGGTTGGTGGCTGAATGTTTAGTTTACCCTTTGTTATATGCGGATCTTCAATTCGCACGTTACCGTGTCGTCGTCGGCGATATCAGCCTGTTTGCGGACTTTTGCCTTGAGGGGGAGGAGGTAGGACTCGGAGCGGGAGTCGTAGAAGATGGAAGTATCCCATGAGACCTTGTTGACGGTAGCGGTGACCGGCAGCGAGCCAAAACCCCGCGCGAAGCGCGCATATTCCTTCTTGATAGCTGCACTCTCTTTTTTCGGCACCGGCAAGAACCGCCACGCCGCCATCTCACCGGGCCACACATATACTTTGGATTTGTAGGAAATGGTACGCGCCATAGTTTACTGTCGCCGGAACACACGCGGCGTGCCATTGGTATCTTCCAGGCTGAAACCCATCGCTTCCAGCTCTTTGCGCAGCTCGTCGGCGCGGTGCCAGTCGCGGTTGGTGCGGGCGTACTGACGCTCCATGATCATCGTGCGAATGTCCTCGGGCAGCGAATCGAGTGCGACTTCTTCGCCGAAGCGTTTGCGGTACGCGGCCTTCGCGGCTTCGTCGGGCTTGTCGAGCCCGAGGCCGAATACCTGATCGGCGTCGAGGATGCCGGCGCGGATGTCGGCAGGGGAGAGGGCTGCGTCTTTCGTCATCTCCCACATGGTGGCGAGCGCCCCGGGGGTGTCGAGATCGTCGTTGAGGCGCTCGGCTATACGTGTCCGATAGGCGGCTGGCACCGTGCCGCTTTCCGGGGCGGTGTCTACGAATGCGCGCAGACGCAAAAAGGCGTTCTCGGCGGCTTCGAGTGCGTTCCAGGTGAAGTTCGAAGGGGAGCGGTAGTGCGCGCCGAGGTAGAGATAACGCAACGCGAGCGGGTGAATACCGCGCTCGATGATCTCGGAGAGATACACGACGTTGCCGTCGGACTTGGCGATCTTCGCGCCCTCTATCTGCACATGCGCGCGGTGCATCCAAAAACGACAGAAGGGACGCTTGCCGGTCGCACATTCCGACTGTGCGATCTCGTTGTTGTGGTGGATGGCGATGTGCTCGATGCCGCCGGTGTGGATGTCTATCTGCTCGCCCAAGACCGCGCGGATCATCGCGGAGCACTCGATGTGCCAGCCGGGAAATCCCTTACCCCAGGGAGAATCCCAGCCAAGGTGCTCGTCAAACTTCCACAGCGCAAAGTCGTTCGGGTGCAATTTGCCGCCCTTCACTTCCACACGCGCCTGCTGCTTGTCGGCGTCGGTCGTGATGCCGCCTAAAACGCCATAGTCGGCGAATCGCGCGGTATCGAAATACATGCCGTCGTCAGCGCGGTATGCGTAGCCCTTCTCTTCGAGCGTCTGCACCATCGCGATCTCGGCGTAAATATGCTCGCTCGCGCGCGGGAATTGTATCTGCTCGGTGTCCACATTGAGCGCGCGGATGTCAGTGAAGAATTGCTCTGTATACCGGTCGGCAAGGATCTTCATGTTTTCCATCGTGACGGCGAGACCCTCACGCTTGAGGCCTTTCGTCATCTTGTCCTCTCCCTCGTCGGCATCCGAGGTAAGGTGGCCGAAGTCGGTGATATTCATGACCTGCTTCACGGTGAAGCCGTCGTATTGCAGCAAGCGTCGCAGGGTGTCGGCGAAGACCGCGGCCGAGAGGTTGCCGATGTGCTGCGTGCCGTAGACGGTCGGGCCGCAGTTGTACATGCGCACAGCCTTCACACCCTTCGGCAACGAGAACATCTCCTGTTTTTTGCCGAGACTGTTGTATAGGCGCGGCACGAACCGCTGCCCGCTCTTCGCCCCCACAAGCCGCTTGATGCGCTGAATCATACGGAACGCGTATTTCGGAAAGTATACCGCACGGTGCGCGGGTGCGACACTTGCGCGGCTGCCGCTGGCGGGGTGACGTTTTGCAGGCGCGTAGCAGCATGCGATAATGGTCGCATGAACGGCGGTGAAAAGATGTTTTCCATACCGGTGCGGCTAGGGAGTGCGCTGGGGGTGCTTGCGCTCGTTGCGGCGTTCGTGGCGGGCTTCGCCGCCGACCGTTATGTGCGCGTCGAGGCGGGTACGATCTCCATCATCTCGGCGGACGCGCCGCGCGACGTTGATCTCGCGCCGGTGTGGAAGGCGTGGAAGGTGATAGATGAGCAGTTCGTGCCGGCGGCGGTCGCGTCGTCGACGCCGCTCGCCACCACGACGCTTGCGCGTCACGAAAGCCAGGTATGGGGCATGATCAGCGGCATGACGGACGCGCTCGACGACCCGTACTCGTTCTTCCTGCCGCCCGCCGAGAAGAAGGATTTTGAAGAATCGCTGTCGGGCTCGTTCGAGGGTGTGGGTATGGAGATAGACGTGCGCGATCAGGTGTTGACGGTAGTGTCGCCCCTGAAGGGGACGCCCGCCGAGCGCGCGGGCATGCGCGCGGGCGACCTGATGCTTGAGATAGACGGCGAAACGACGAAAGGTCTTGATGTGACGGCGGCGGTCAGGCGCATCCGCGGCCCGAAAGGAAGCGTGGTGACACTCCTCGTTATGCGCGAGGGCTTCAAGGAGCCGAAGGAGATCAAGATAACGCGGGATGTCATCAATGTACCTATCGTCACGACCACGCGGCGCCCCGACGGCATCTTCGTCATCGAGGTCGCGTCGTTCACTGCCAATTCCGCCGGACTGTACCGAAACGCGATGCGCGAATTCGTGCTAAGCGGCAGCCGCCGTCTCATCATCGACCTGCGCGGCAACCCGGGCGGCTACCTCGATGCGGCCGTCGACATGGCGAGCTGGTTTCTGCCGGCAGGCAAGGTCGTCGTCACCGAGGATTACGCGGGCCATGCGGATAACATCGTGCATCGCTCGTTCGGCTACAACGTCTTCCGCGGCAACAATCCGCGCGTCGTCATTCTCGTCAATCGCGGCTCTGCCTCGGCTTCCGAGATTCTGGCGGGAGCCCTGCGCGATCAGGGTGTAGCTAAGCTGGTGGGTACGCGCACGTTCGGCAAGGGTTCGGTACAGGAGCTGATTCCTATTACGGACGACACATCGCTGAAGCTCACGGTCGCACACTGGCTTACGCCCTCGGGCGCGCAGATTCCGCTCACGGGCATCGTGCCCGATGTCGAGGTCACCCTGACCGAAGAAGATATTACGGCGAAGAAAGATCCGCAGATGGACAAAGCGGTCGAGATGCTCTCGGGTACGGTGCGCTAGTTGCCGGAGCATGGGTGGCCGGATACAATGCGGCCATGAAAGTCATTCTCTTGAAGGATGTGGCGAAGGTGGGGAAGCATGATACGGCGGTCGAGGTTGCCGACGGGTACGCACTCAATTTCCTTATTGCGCGCGGGCTTGCGGTGCAGGCCACTCCCGCAGCGCTGGAAAAGCTCAACACGAAGCAGCAGGCGGCGGCACAAAGCGCCGCCGTGCAAACGGCCGTTGCCGCTGCGACCGCAAAGAAGCTCGCAGGCATGCGCGTGAACGTGACCGCCAAAGTGAACGATAAAGGGCACCTCTACCAGAATCTTTCGGCTGACGCGATTGTCGCCGCCATCAAGCGCGATCTAGGTGTGGATGTACCCGCAAGCGCGATCATGTTGAAAACGCCGATAAAGACAGCGGGCGAGTGGGAAGTGCCGCTCGTATTGGGTGTCGAAAAAGCGACAGTCACCGTAGTGGTTACGGGGTAGAGACAGGGCAGGAACAGAAACAGCAGCGGGCACCTTCGGCGCCCGCTGCTGTCTTGTTATATATGAAGAAACTACGCAACGATATCAACGACGCGGCGGCGAGTGGTCGTGCCGTCGAAGTTGCCCTTGCGCGCGCTGCGGAATTTCACCGTGCCTGCCGCAAGTGCGAACAGTGTGTGGTCCTTGCCGATGCCGATGTTCTTGCCAGCCATGATCTTGGTGCCGCGCTGGCGGACGATGACCTCGCCGGTGCTCACTTTCTGGCCATCGGCGCGCTTGACGCCGAGGTACTTCGGATTCGAATCGTTTAGGTTTTTGGCGGTTCCGCCGCCTTTTACATGTGCCATGGTGGGAAAGTGGTATCATTCCTGCGATGTACGCAAGTGGCAACACTATACAGGATATGGCTCGTCGGTGCAAGGCGCTTCTCGGGGCGGGGGTGGAGGACTTCGGGTACGCGGCGATAGTCCTCCTGGTAGGGGTCTCCGCCTTCGGATTGGGCCGTATTTCGGCCCTGGAAGCCGCCAGACCAGCCGTGGCGATCCTGGAGGCCCCTGTGCTCACACAGCCGCAGGGAATGGCTTCGGGCGGGCTGGTAGTGGCGTCTCGCAGCGGGAGCGTCTATTACTTCCCCTGGTGCGGCGGGGCGGGGAATATTTCGACACAGAACCAGCGGTGGTTCAAGAGCGAGGAGGCGGCGCGCGCCGCCGGCTACCGCCCAGCCAAGAACTGCAAGGGGTTGGGGCAGTAATCGCTCGCCCGCTAGGGTACAGAGGAGGTTCGCGGTACAATGCCGAGCATGATTATCGTCGACGTAGAGGCATCGGGGACGGAAAGCTGGAAGCACTCCATCGTGAGCGTGGGCGCGCTCGATCTCGCACACCCTGAGGATCGTTTCTACGAGGAGTGCCGCATCTGGGACGGCGCGCATGTGATGGACGGCGCGTTGCAGGTCAACGGCTTCACGATGGAGGAGATCACCGACCCGGCGAAGCAGAGCGAGGCCGACCTGGCGCATAAGTTCCTTGAGTGGAGCAAGGACGCCGAAGACCGCACGCTCGCCGGGCAGAACGTTTCCTTCGACCGCGACTTCCTCAAGGCGGCGTGCGAGCGCGCGGGGCACACCGACTGGCCCTTCGCGTATCGAACGATAGATACCCACACGCTCTGCTGGATGCACATGGTAAACCGCGGGCTCACCCCGCCGATAGACCCGCGCCACCACCGCAGCGCGCTCAACCTTGATGCGGTGATGAACTACTGTGGCATCCCCGACGAACCAGACCCCCACAACGCCCTCACCGGCGCCCTCTCCCACGCCGAGGTCGTCTTGCGGCTGCTCTACGGCCGCAAGCTGCTCCCCGAATTTGACCAGTTCGAGATTCCGTGGAAGCAATAAGGACTCCCATTAATACGTTTTGATAGATGTTACGATGCTCTCTATATGGACAACACGCCGCAAACCATACGACAGTTTATAAACAAGCACCCTGGTTGGACTGCGCTCATTATTTTGGTTGTAGTAGGTTTTATTCAGGGCACCATCTCTTCCTCTAACAAAGTTCCGGTGGCGCAAGTACAGTCTGCACAGATAAAGGCGGTTGAGAAACAGGACATTCGAGTTTTAAGTCAGGCGGTTAAGTATGTAGATGGGAAATACAGATATTTTTTCGACATAAGAAACCATGACAAAAAACTTTTCCAAGGAAAGGTTACAATCGAGTTGCTTCTGCAAAATGGTTCTGTAATTGGAAGGGATGTGTTTGTTGCCACCAAGCCAACTGAGCCAGGATATGGAGACAGTGTTTATTTTGATATCCGAACAGGACCCGTTCCTGATTTTCAGCCTGAGTACGCAGTGACAAGTTTTCACTTCACAGCAACTAGCAATGAAGGTTTAGTGGCCGAAGGTTCCGGGAGGATTGAGGGGCCAGCAAAAGAATAGTCTGGTATGTGCCGCGAATGGAAGCTTGCGGTAAGTGGAGCCAGATGGTAATGCGCGGGGCAGGGGAGATTATTAGGGGGTACCGAGCAAAATAGTTTTTTTCTCATATGGACCTCAATAAAGTACCGAAGCAGTTTTGCGAGAATATTACGGTGGGTGTGTCGCAGGAGTCGTTCGTCATGGGTATGCTCAACGGCGAGGCAGGGACATTCTTCGTACTGACGCCACAGCACATGAAGCGACTGGCGCAATATCTTGCGCATCAGGTAGGGGAATACGAGAAACAGTACGGCGAGATCACAGCTGAGTGGCAGCCGCTCACGCAGAGTCCGATACAGACGAACGAGATACGGTAGTTGAAAGCCCGGCGGATGCCGGGCTTGGGGTTGGCAGGGTAGGGCACTAGGCCCAGATGAAATAGCTAATGATTAGGTAACTAGCCAGTCCTAGCAGCACGGTGATCGCCGCCTGGTTCAGCGCGGGCGTTTCGGGGGACCGGTGTTCCGCCCACTCCACGAGCCGGACGTTCAACTCAAGGAAGACGAGTTCCTTGGCGATGAATACCATGTCGTGCACGTCGAAGACGGAAAGGTCAGTGTGCCCGAACGTATGCACGCGCTGCAGGTAGAAGTTCGTCCCGATGTAGGGGAGAAACGCTATGTAGCACGCAAGCCGCAATCGCGACTTCATGACCTGTGCGAGCGGCGAATAGAACAGCATATAGACGATATTACTGATGCCTCCGGCGCCAGCAAACCGCACCATCTCGAGCGACAACAGGAACGCGAGCATCTGTTCCACAGCGGCCTCCTTGCCGTTATTGCTCTGCCGCGGGTGTAGCATGTCATTGCCCACTTTGTCCGGTCGGACAAAGTGGGCAATGTTTTGGCGATACTTTCTTTTTTGTGTAGCAGTGTGTAGCAGGCGCTTCGCTCGCAGGGTAGGGCGGTACTCGGATCTGCTACAATGCGCCCTATGAAGCACTGGCACATGATGCCGGCGGGGGAGGTGGTGGCCGAGTTGGAATCGTCCGACGCGGGGCTTACCGCCGCGGAAGCCGCGTTGCGGCTGCGCGAGTTCGGCGACAATGCGTTGCCTGAGCCGAAGCGCGCATCCATCGTCTCCCTCTTTGCCAGTCAGTTCGCAAGCTCGCTTATCTTCGTGCTCGCGCTCTCCGCACTCGCCATATACCTCCTCGGCGAGACGCACGATGCGTTCATCATCATCGCCGTACTCGTTTTCAATGCGATCGTCGGCACCATACAGGAGGGTCGCGCGCAGCAGACGCTCGATGCCTTGCGGCAGTCCGTGGAGACGAGCGCCACCGTCTTGCGCGACGATCAAGAGCTGGTGATACCCGACACGCACGTGGTGCCGGGCGACATCATCATCGTCCGCGAGGGCGATCGCATCCCCGCCGATGCGCGCATCATCTCGGTGCAGAATCTGCGCGTGGACGAGTCGTCACTCTCGGGCGAATCGGTACCGGTGCAGAAAGTGGCGCAGGAGAACGACGTCGAGAGCGAGTCGCCGTCGGATCAGCCGTGCATGCTCTTCCGCGGCACGCACGCGGTGACCGGCACCGCCACGGCGGTCGTCGTCGCCACGGGGACGCTGACGATGATCGGCGGCATCGCACAGCGGATCTCGACGGTCGACACCGAGATACCGCTCAAAGCCGAGATCCGCTGGCTGTCGCATCAAATCATCAAGGTGGTCGTCGTTATGTCGGCCGTGCTGTTCGTCGTAGGGTTATGGCGGGGCTTGGGCGTCGTGGAGATGTTCAAGACGGTCGTGTCGCTCTCGGTGTCGGTCATTCCCGAAGGTCTGCCCATCGTCATCACGCTCGTCTTGGCCAGCGGCGTGTGGCGCATGGGGAAGCGCAACGCCCTGGTGAAGCGATTGCAAGCGGTGGAGTCGCTCGGGCAGGCGCGCGTGATCGCGGTCGATAAGACCGGCACGGTGACGCGCAACGAACTCATCGTGCGCACGGTGTGGGCGGACGAAAAGCTATTCACCGTCGCGGGCATCGGATACGAGCCGACGGGCGCGTTGACGTTGGGGGACGAAACGGTGGACGCGGCCAACCATCCCGAAGTGCTCTTCTTGGCAAAGGCGGCCGCGCTGACGGCCAACGCCTCGGTCTCGTATGCGCCGCAGGACGAGACGTGGCGCGTCTCGGGCGATCCGACGGAAGCGGCGATGATCGTCTTTGCGGAAAAAGCGGGCTTCAAGCAGCAGGATCTCCTGCACGAGTCGCCGCTTCTGGGCGAGATCGTCTTCGACTATACGCTCAAGTATCACACGATGCTTCACGAGGTCGAGGGGGAGCCGCTGGTGACGGTGGCGGGCGCACCGGAGGCCGTGCTGGCGCTGTGCAGCGACATCCGACACGACGGTAAGAATCACGACCTGACAGCGGCGAAGAAGCGCGAGCTCGAGGACATTGCCGCCGCGCTGTCCGAAGAAGGGTTGCGCGTCATCGCGATCGCGTCGCGCGCCCACGCGTCGGAGGAGATATCGCCCGATGCGGTGCGCGGCTTGTCGTTTGCGGGGTTCCTGGGAATGCAGGATACGGTACGCCCGGAGGCGCGTGAAGCGGTGGAGCGCGCGCATGGCGCGGGCGTGCGCGTGGTGATGATAACCGGCGACAATGCGATAACGGCGCGGGCCATCGCGCAGCAGGCGGGCATCTGGAAAGAAGGGGACAAGGTGCTTACGGGGGCCGACATCGCTGACTTCTCGGAAGAAGAATTGGCGACGCATCTCACCGCTGTGTCGGTCTTCGCGCGCGTGACGCCCGAACACAAGCTGCATATCATCGGCGCATTCAAGGCGCGCGGCGAGCTGGTGGCGATGACGGGCGACGGCGTGAATGATGCACCATCCTTGGTGGCGGCCGACCTCGGGGTGGCGATGGGGAAGATCGGCACCGAAGTGGCGAAGGAAGCGTCGGACATCGTGCTTCTGGACGACAACTTCGGCAGCATCGTCTCGGCCATCGAGGAGGGTCGCGCGATATACAAATCCATCAAGAAAGTCATCCTGTATCTCTTCTCGACGAGCGCCGGCGAAGTGCTCACTATCACGGCGGCACTCTTCTTGGGGATGCCGTTGCCGGTCGTGGCGGCGCAGATCATCTGGCTCAATCTCGTGACCGACGGATTCCTTGACGTGGCGCTCGCGATGGAGCCGAAGGAGAAGGGGCTGTTGCGCGGCACCTTTGAGCGCTCCAACCGCATGCTCATGGACAAGCTCGCACTCCAGCGCATCGCGGTCATGGCGGTACCGATGGCGGTCGGCACGCTGTGGCTGTTCAGTCAGTATTATGCGGTCGACCTCATGAAAGGATGGACGATCTCGCTCACGGTGCTGGCCGTCTTCCAGTGGTTCAACGCATGGAACTGCCGCTCGGAACGCGAGTCGGTCTTTGCACAAAGTCCGTTCTCGAATCCGTATCTGTTGGGCGCGACGGCTATCGTCGTATCGTTGCAGCTCGCAGCCGTGTACCTGCCGTTCTTGCAGGGGCTCTTGCGTACCGTGCCGTTGTCGCTTTCCGAGTGGCTCCTTATCATCGCGGTCGCTTCGTCCATCATTGCGGCTGAAGAGATCCGTAAGTTTTTCTACAGGCGTGCTCATCCGCAGACAGCATAGGAGCATAGGGTTTGTGTTACGATAGTGCGCATGCGCATCATTTTTTTCGATACCGAGACGACGGGGAATCAGGAAGGGGACCGGCTGTGTCAGTTGGCGATCAAAGAACGCGGCGTTGACGCACCGATCGTGAACGCGCTGTACCAGCCGCCCCTGCCGATCACGTTCGAGTCGATGGCGATACACCACATCACGCAGAAAATGGTCGACGACAAGACGCCGTTCATGGCAGCGCCGGAGTACGCCGACATCAAGAAGCTTTTTGAGAGCGAGGACACGATCGCAGTCGCGCACAACGTCGCGTTCGACATACAGATGCTCGCGCGGGAGGGGATCACGGTCGCCCGCCCGGTGTGTACCCTGAAAGTCGCACGCGCGCTCGATCCGGATGATCTCATTCCGAATTATCGTCTGCAGTTCCTGCGGTACTTCCTCGGCATCGAGGTGGAAGCGTCGGCACACGATGCGTGGGGCGACGTCTTGGTGCTTGAGGCGCTGTTCGAGCGCCTGCTACAGAAGCTGAAGGAGCAGAAGGGAAGCGAGGATGCTGCGCTCTCGGAGATGCTTGAGATAACGGCGCGGCCGTCTTTGATAACGATATTCCGCTTCGGCAAGCATATCGGCAAGCGCGTGGCCGATGTCGCCAAGGAAGACCCGGGCTACCTGCAGTGGCTCTTGGCACAGAAGAAGCAGAATCCGCTTGAAGAAGAGGACTGGATCTATACGTTGGAGCAGCATGTCGGCAACGGCCAGGGGAAGTTAAGATTTTGACGGGTCTGGGACAAAAGGGTAGGGGAGGCAGGGAGGAGATGTATACATGCGTATGGTATGGCAGTACCCGACCCTCCCCTGCCCACACCGGGAGAGGGGGGCAGGCGAAGTGTCCCGTCACAATAAAAAAACACGCGCGCAAGGTGCGTGTTTATCTGCCAAGAGGAACACGCAGACCCAACACCGCACAGGGTAGGGCAAACGAGATGAAGTGATAGATGAAGGTGGCAACCACTTTTCATATTTGTAACGTCGCACAATGTATCTTTTACGACTCTATATATTCCATACTGCCTAACGATATCAACCTGCGCATGGGTTTTTCTACTTGGGCGTACACCCTACCTTCCCTGTCGCGCGGTATACTTTTTCCATGACGGCGCGCGTGCACTATGCCGCACTTCTCTCTCCTGCCGAGCGGCGTCTCTTGGCGCGGCTCTCGACGCCCGGCAAGATTCAGGACTACCTCGATGGCCTACCCATCAACTTCGAGCAAAACGGCGAGACGTATTTCTCGCCTCGCCGGACTATCCGAGAAGGCACGGCGCATTGCTTCGAAGGCGCCTTGCTGGCGGCTGCTGCGCTCGCATGGCATGGGCAGAAGCCGCTTCTGCTCGATCTAAAGACCGCCGAGAGCGACACCGATCACGTCGTCGCACTCTTCAGGCGCGGCGCATGTTGGGGTGCCATAAGCAAGACGAATCATCCGGTCTTGCGCTGGCGCGACCCGGTATATGCGTCGGTGCGCGAGCTTGCCATGTCGTACTTCCACGAATACTTCCTGTCGCCCTCGGGTGCCAAAACCTTGCGGTCTTTCTCACGGCCGTTCGATCTGTCGCGCTACAAGCCCGAACGCTGGCTCATCGCCGAGGATGACCTGCACTGGCTCGTCGAGGCGCTTGATGACGCGCCACATGTGCCGACGACGGACGCCGGCGCGCTACGTACGCTCCGCAAGGCATCGCGGCTGGAGATAGCGGCCTCTGACCTGATAGAGTGGCGCGCGCCGCGTTCCCGAGACCGGAAGCAGTAGCGTCGCACAATATTTCCCCCGGGGGACCCGAGCATGGTGTTGTGACTTTCTACGGCAGGTACGATAGCGGATTGAGGTATCCGGACAAGGGAGCCACCGGCATGTATGCGCCTGCACACGGCGTCTTCTGTTTGGTGGCGTCGCCCAACTTCATGATCTGCGTCGCGCTTGAGACATAGACGCCGAAGTGCAGGTGCGGCCCGGTAGCATAGCCCGTCTCGCCGCTGTAGCCGATCACCTCCCCTGTCTCGACGGCTTGGCCCGACGAGACGCCTATCTGCGACAGGTGCGCATAGAGCGTAGAGAGGCCGTTGCCGTGCTTGATCAGGATCCATTTGCCGAAGCTGTAGCAGCCCCGTATCGCATCGGTATTGCCGGTGCCGGCAACGACGCCGCCGAGCGCGGCTTTGAGCGGTGTGCCGGTCGGCATGCCGAGGTCGATGCCGTTGTGTCCCTTGCCGTTGTAACCGCCGTTGCGAGCGAAATCGGTATCGCCGAAGGTCTGCGTCACACGCGGGCTGGCGACCGGCCAGGCAAGCACACCCTTGCCTGCCGGGGTGATGTCGGACTGTTTGACGACGTACTGTAATCGCTCGTTGAGGTTCGATAGCGCCGATTCAAAGGCGGCCTTTGCCGCCTTCTTTTCGGCGATGAGCTTCTGGTAGGTCGATTCCTGCTTCTTTGTCTGTGTCAGGAGCTCGTTCTTCGCCTGCTTCGTGGCGTTGAGCGACCCTTTCTGGCCGACCAGTTTCTTCTTCTCGCTTTCGAGCGTGGAGCGCTTATCTTCGGCGGCGGTCTTCAGTTCGCCGAGCTCGTACCGTTCTTCGGCGAGCAGGTCTATGCGGCCTTGTACGGCGCCCTGCAGCTGCACCATCGCCTCAGCATCTTTCCACAGGTCAGCTACCGACCCGGCACCCAGAAAACGCAGCGCGAGCGGCGTCTTGTCGGATTCATACAGAAGCGCCATCGTTTCCGCCAATCCCGCCTTGTTCGAGCGGATACTCGTTTCTTTCTGACCGATGTTTCCATCGAGTTCACGTATCTGCAGCTGCGTCGAGCTGATATTCGTCTGTGTGCGGTTGATCTGCGTATCGGTCTTCTTTATCGACGTGTTGAGCTGGGAGACGGCCGTCTGCAGCGTCTTCTTCTCGCCCGAGACGACCGTCAACTGCTTTTCGTATTCCGCAATCTGCTTGTCGAGGTCGGCGATCTGTTTCGTGTGGCTTTCTATCTGTTGTTTGAGCGTGTCCGCTTCAACCTTGCCTTTGTTCGTTTCTTGCGCATGCGCAAACAGAAGCGGTGCAAGCGTCAATGCAAGCAGAAACAGCGCCGCACCGGCAGGTGCGGCTGTGTGATGAATCCTGCGAATCGTCCCCATGCCTCTAGTGTATCAAAACCTCTATGGCATGTGAGACGCGCGCGAGCGTGGATTCCTTACCGATGACGGCAGCGATGGTGAACGGGTCGGGCGAGCGTTCCCGGCCGGAAAGCGCGTAGCGCAGGGGCCAGAGAACGGCGCCGCGGCCCGCTGCTTCGGCGTATTCCCAGAGCGCCTGTTTGACGAGTTCCGGGTCGTCGAATGAGGGCGCGGGCAGCGCTTCCAGAATGTCCGCGACGTGCTTCAGGTGCGCCTGCGCACCTTCGGGCGTGCCGTTCTTGCCCGGCAGAAGCGTATGGTCTATCTCCGGCAGCCCCGGGCGCGCGAAATCCCACTCGCCCGTTTCCGCAGCCGTGTCGATATCTGACCACTGTGTGATGCGTTCGCGCAAGAGCGGCAAGAGGCGCGCGAGCGCTTCCGGCGCGAGTGCCACGCCGAGCGTATGCTCAAGACGGGGTGCGGCCGCTCTAAGAAACGCATCGTCGGGCACTGCGGCGAGATGCTGCTTGTTGAACCACCGCAGCTTCTCTTCATTGACGGCACCGCCGCCGGTCTGTATGCCCTCGAGCGTGAACGCACGCACGAGATCGGTGCGCTCCAGGAACACCTCTTCCTCGGTGCCTGGGTTCCAGCCGATGAGAGCGAGGAAATTGACCATCGCCTCCGGCAGTATCCCCTCCTCTCGGTACTCGAGGATGTCCTTGGAGCCGTCACGCTTGCCGAGCTTCTTGGCGCGGTCGGCACGCAAAATGGGAGGTAAGGTCACGAACTTCGGGTACGGGATCTCAAGCGCATCATAGAGCGAGAGGAAACGCGGCGTCGAAGAGATGAATTCGTCGGCCCGGAAGATATGCGTCACGCCCATCGCCGCATCATCCACGATGTGCGCGAAGTTGTAGGTCGGAAAGCCGTCGCTCTTGATGAGGATGAAATCGTCGAGCGCTTCCTCGCCGGCCGAGAGATCGCCGCGCACTTCGTCGTGCCATTCGTAGCGCATAACCTTCGGCACCTTGAGGCGAAGCGCGCGTGTGCCATCCCACGCGCCCGGGTGTTCGGGTCGGTGATCGCGGTACAAGAACGGGCGCATCTCGGCGGCTGCCGCCTGGCGGAATCCCTCGACTTCCTCGGGGGTGTACGGGTCGGCGTATGCCAGCCCCTTGTCTATGAGTGTCTGTGCAGCTGCACGGTAGGTATCAAGACGCTCCGACTGGATGTTCGAACCCCAGGGGCCGGGGCTCTCCGGGCCGTAATCCCATGTAAGCCCGAGCCAGCGCAGGGATTCCATGATGTGCTCGAGCGAGCCCTCCACTTCCCGCTCGCGGTCTGTATCTTCGATGCGCAGGATGAACGTACCGCCGTTCTTGCGCGCCCAGAGCCAGGCGAAGAGTGCGGTGCGGACGCCGCCGATATGCATGAATCCGGTCGGGCTGGGGGCAAAACGGGTTACGATCCCTGACATTTTCGAATTATACCGTATCAGGAATCTTCGTGCGAAACCCCGATCTCAAGCAAGAGTCCCGCTATCTTCTTGGCGGCGTCGGGCCGGGCGAAGGTGCGTGCGGCCGCCGCCATTCTCTCGCGCAGCGCCTTGTCGTTGATGAGCCGGTCGATTTCGGCCGAGAGCACGTGCGGCGTGAGATTGTGCTGTTCGATGACCAGGCCTGCACCTGCGCGGGCGTAGGAAAAGGCGTTCTCGGTCTGATCGTGCGAGATGTCGAGCGGAATCGGTACGAGGATCGCCGGCAAGCCCCACGAGGCGACTTCGAAGATGGTGCCGCTGCCCGCGCGCGCCACGACAATGTCTGTGACGCCCGCGGCCATGCGCAGCGCGAGCGTATTGAGAAGGCCGAACGGCCGGTAGCGTTCAGGATAACGGGCGTCCTTGAGAATGAGATTGCTGACGCCGGTCACTTCTTCGAGGTTCGCCTTGCCTGCTTGGTGCACGATGTTGTAGCGCGACACCAGGTCGAGCAAAGCATCTATCACCGTTTCGTTGATAGCGCGCGCGCCTTGAGAGCCGCCCATGATGAATACAGTGGGTACGGTCGGGTCGAGCTTGAGGAACTCGTGGCCGCCTTCGGGCGCCGGGTGCACGATCTCCTTGCGGATCGGGTGTCCGGTGCGGGCTATCCGGGAGCGGACGCGCTCGGGAAAGTGCGTGGCGGCATCCGGATGCGCCACGGCGATGAAGGTAGCGAACGTCGACGACCACAAGGAGACGCGGCCGGGCGTGGCGTCGGCATCGTAGATTACGACGGGAATAGTGAGGATGCGCGCCGCCCAGAGCGTGGGGAATGCCGCGAAGCCCCCGGTCGAGAAGACGACGTCCGGGTAGAGGCGGAAGAGCTGGAGCGTGGAGCTGACGAGCCCCGCAGCCGTCTTGAAGAGGTCAAGGACGTTGAGGATGCTGGCGTAGCGGCGTATGCGTCCTGCGGGGCTGCCGATATAGACGATGTCGTGTTCCTGGAGCGCGAGCGGGTCGAACGGTTCCGGCCCGATGTAGTAGACCTCCGGTTCGATAAGGTTGTGTTCGAGTGCGACATCCTGGATCGCCTCCGCCACCGCGATGAGCGGGTAGAAGTGTCCGCCGGTGCCGCCGCCTGTAAGAACGATGCGCATGGTGTGTGTATTGTACCGCGCCCTAGGTAGTGTTCACAATCTCGCCGCGACTATCGCACTAGACATGTCGCTCGTTCGCCAAAACACCGAGGTTTCGGCTGCAACACGTCGGTTCGGCCTCAACGTAGCTCGCTACGCTTCGGCCTCCACCTCGTGTTTCGCTCGAAACCTCGGCGTTTTGATCGAACGCGAGATTGTGAACACTACCTAGACGCGCTGCCGTCTGATTATGCACCGACGAGGCGTTTCCCTCCCCGCGATACCGACAGGAGGATGCCGGCGGACAAGAGCGAGACGAGCATGGCGCTGCCGCCCTGGCTCACGAACGTAAGCGGCACGCCGGTAAGGGGTGCGACGCTGAGCATGGCGGCGATGTTGAGGAACGCTTCACCTGCCAAATACACGGAAATGCCGATAGCGAGATACGTGCCGAAGGGTTCCGCCGCCCGTGCCGCGACCCGCAAGCCGCGCAGTGCGAACATGAGGAACGTCACGATGATCGTGAGCGCGCCGACGAGACCGAGCTCTTCGGCCGCGACCGCGAAGATGGAATCGCCCATCGGTTCGGGAAGGTGCCTGAACTTCTGTATCCCCTGCCCTAAGCCCCGTCCGAAGACGCCGCCCGAACCTACGGCGATGAGCGACTGGTTGATCTGCCAGCCGGTGTTCTGCGCATCGGCGCTCGGGTTCCAGAAGGTAAGGATGCGGTCGCGGGCGTGATCGACGGTGAAGAAGACGAGAAGACCTGCGACGAGCACGGCGCCCACGAGGATGCCGATATCGCGCCAGCGGGCGCCTGCCACGAAGAATATGGCACATACCGGCGCGCAGATGATGCTCAAGGTGCCGAGGTCGGGTTGTGCGACGAGCAGGATGACGGGGAGGATAAGGAGGCCGGCGAGCCCCCCCAAACCCCAGCGCCACAGATGTATCTTGTCGCGGTGCGCGGCGAAAAAGGCGGCGGCCATGATGATGGCGGCGAGCTTGAGCAGCTCGGCGGGCTGGAAGGTCTGCCCGAACAGCATGATCCAGCGCTTGCCGCCGCCGTGTTCCATGCCGACCGGCGTGAAGACGAGCGCGGTCGCGATGAGGGCGGCAACGAAGAGGTGCGGCGCGAAGCGCCGCCACAGGCGGTAATCGGTGAAGAGCGCTGCGGTCAGAAGCACCAGCCCGAGTCCGATACCGAGTACGAGATGATTGAATACCACCGAGGTGATGTTGGTTTGTCCGCGCGCGAGCTCTCCGAACGAAGCGGAAGCGAATATGAACGTACCGCCCACCACCAAGAGGCCGATGATGACCGCCAGCGGCTTGTCGATCGAGGATGCCGGTTTCTTTCCCATGCGCGTCCGCTTACGCGGTCAAGGCGATGATGACGCCGAGGAATGCGAAGATGATGGAGAGCACCCAGTAGCGCATCGTCACCTTGTAGCCGGGCCAGCCGATGGCTTCGAAATGGTGATGCAGCGGCGCTACGCGCAAGAGCTTGCATCCGAAGACGCGCTTCCAGAACACCTGCAGGATGTTCGATAGGACCGTTGCCGCGAGCATCGCACCGACGATGGGCAGTACCGCTATCCCGACACCCTCGCCCAGCGCATCCGTCATGAATGCGACGACCGACAGTGCAAGCGTCAACGCCATGGTGCCCGTGTCGGACATGTAGAATCGTGCCGGCGGAATGTTGAACCACAGGAACGCCAGAAGCCCGCCGACGACCGCCGCACAGAACGCGGCCAGGTCGGTCTGATGCTGGGCGAAGGCGATGATGGCGTACGCGCCGAAGACGGTGGCGAAGACACCCCCCGACAGGCCGTCGATACCGTCGATGACGCCGGAGGCGTAGACCGCGAGCGCCACCAGCATGAAGAGCGGGATGACGAGTATGCCGATCTGGAGCATGCCGTCGAACGGAACGCCCACCGCCGTGACCTCGAGCTTCGCCCAGAACCACCAGCCGATGAAAAGCGCGAGCGTGCACACGACGCCGAGGCGCGTGCGCAGGCGCAGTCCCCTGCCCTCGGCGGAGATGGTGAGGAGGTCGTCGATGAGACCGAAGAACGCACCTATAAGGAGTGCCGCGAACGGTATCCATGTCTGGCTGCGGCTCAAGAATGCGAGCTCGGCGAGAGTGGAAAAGGGCGCCCAGAGTGCCAGGATGGAAAAGACCAGCGTAACGACGGCGACACTCCCCCATACGACGATACCGCCCATGCGCGGCGCGCGCGTCTCGTGTCCGTTGTGCAGGTGATTGAATACCTGCGCGGTCGTGCCGTCGAGCGCCACTTTGCCCGGGCGTTTCTTCCAGGCGCGATGCAGGTACAGGTAGTGCGCGACGACGGGGGCGATTGCGATGCCGAGCGCGAACGTTGCGGCGGCAGGAATGAGGACGCGGGTGAGGTCGGAGAGGAGCATACAGATTTTATTGTACGCCGGAAGCGTCCTGTTCAAGCGGCCGGGGACGGGCCACGTCTTCGGCCGCTTGCACGAGCGTGCGCATATCGGAAAAACGGCCTTGCTGGGTTGATCCGAGCACGATAGCGGTCACAGTGCGGCCGTCCGTCGTGCGGAAGACGATTGCCAGATTGCCGCCGGCGAGATCGGTGTAGCCGGTCTTGCCGAGGATAAGGCGCGGGACCGCATCGAGCGCTTCGTCGGTGTTGACGGCGGTCGCGGTATCGCCCTCAAGCGAGGTGACGGACACCGACGGCCGCGCGGTGGCGCCGAACCGCTCTGGCATGGTCGCGGCGGCGTAGGTGAACAATGTCGCCATGTCGCGCGCGGTGCCGTACGCGCCCGATTGCGTCGTGCTCTCATCGAGGCCGGTGGGATTGAGGAAGTACGTATGCGGGAGATTGATGGTGCGCGTAAGCGCGTTCATACGCCATACCGCAGCACCTCCCTGTGGTGCTTGCGGATAGCGCTCCATGAGCGCGGCATCGGCAGCCGCCGCGAGAATGTCGGCGCCTTCGTTGGATGATGCGGCAAGCGTCAGATCTATGACGTCCTGCGCGTGCCAGCGCGTGCCGTATGCCATGCGCTGCGGCGAGCCAAGCGGCTTCGTATCGTATGGGATGACGATGATGTCGCTCGGCTTGAGCACTTCGGCGACAGCCAAGACCAAGGGCACCTTGGTGAGCGATGCGAGCGGCCACTGCAGGTCGGCATCTTTCTCGTAGAGCACCCTGCCGGTCGCCGTGTCTATCACGATGGCGCTCTTCGCCGCGACGGATACGGTGTCGAACGGCGACGGTGTGGGCGACGTGGTGGTGGCGATTGCGGCGGCTGCGGCCAGTACCGGTTGCGGCTGTCCTGCCGTGCTCGAAAGATACAGGGCGGTCAGCACAGCGCTGGTGCCGAACGCGCACACGAGTATGGCGAACCCCCAGAGATGAGACCCGGTGTGCGTCGGCGTCGGGAGAGCAGCCGGAGCGGGTTGCTCCGGCAGCTCCAAAGGCGTCGTCGCAGTAATCGGGTCACTCGGCGTCGCGTGGGGCGGCTCCTGGGGCTGTATGTCCGGTGTCTGAAGCGGTGTCGGTTCCATGATCTGCGAACAATGTTGCGGTCTGCTCAAAAACGGCCAAATCGCGCTGTATTGTAGCATAATCTGGCAGGTCTTCGACCCGAGTTACCCCCAGGTGCGCCAACAGCTCGGCGGTGGCCCGGTAGAGGTGCTCCCGGCCGTCCGCAGGGTTCCCCGCGCGCTCGATGAGGCCGCGCGAGAGCAGGGTGCGGATCGTGGACGATGTGTTGACGCCGCGGATGTAGTCGATCTGTGCGCGGCTTGATGGCCCGCGGTAAAGGACGACAGAAAGGACTTCCAGCCCTGCGTCGCCGATGTCGCGGCCGAGTTCTTTCATGAGAACGTCGCGCACGGCTGGCGCGGTGTCGGGTGCGGTCGCCAGCGCCACATGCGTGGGCGTCTCGACGAGCGTAAGGCCCGTAGGTCCAAGCTTCGCTGCGGCCCGCGCGATAACAGCGCTCACCTCCTCCGGCTTGATGCCGAGGTACTGTGCGAGCTTGACGTGCGACAGCGTGCCGCCTTCGACGAAGAGGAACGCGGTAGCGCGGCATGCGAGGGTGTCAGTATGCATAGCGGTCATCATACTCCATAACTCGGGGTGGAAGCGACTTCGTCGGCTTCGATGAGGATGTCGCCGAACAATTTGTCTTGCGAGACGCTCGCGCTTCCTGCGCGCACGAGTTCGAGTACGGCGAGAAAGTGCACGATGCGCTCGTGGCGGTTTGCGCCGCGGGTGAGTTCGCTCCAGGTAGTGCGCACCGCGCGCGACAGGCGTGTGCGCAGCTGGGAAATGACCTCTTCGAGCGCGACGACGGGTGCGACGGTCGCCTGAGCGAGTTTTTCTGCTGTCGGCGGGATGGTCGCCAAGAGCCGCTTCGCCGCAGCGAAGATACCGGATAGGCCCGCTTCGCCGGGGCTGAATAAGGGCGGTCGATCGGGGGCTTTGCGCGCCATGAGCAGGGGTTCTGTTCCCCACCTCGTGCGGAGCTGTTTGGTGGCCTGGCGGATGATGCGCAGGCGTGAGAGTCGGCGTTCAAGTTCCTGGACGCTTTCGCGTTCGTCCTGCGATAGCTCCAGCGTCGGCAGGAGCGCGCGTGACTTTATGAGAAGTAGCGTGGAGGCGATGAGGATGAATTGCGAGGTTTCCGAGAGCGGCATCTCGGGCAATTGCTCGACGTAGGCGAGGTACGAATCGCATACTTCGGCAAGCGAGACATCGGAGATCGACATCTTGCGCGACTCTATCAAGTCCAAGAGCGCCTCCAGCGGGCCTTGGAATGTTTCCGACGCAAGCGCGAAGCCGGGCATATGAACTATTGTAACGCAAAAAAGAAATCGGCGGCCCGCCAGGGGCCGCCGATCACGCTTTTCTGAAGGAATCTATACGTGTTTGAGATGCCAACGCGCCGTGGGATTGACGAGCCAGACGGGTTGCTTGAGAAGGCCGATAACGAGATGGGGCCCCTCCTGATCGCTGTGCTCGTAACGAATCACGACGCCATCGTCCGGCGGCTTGTCCTGTTCAAGGTAGATAAGGACACGTTTCCCTACGTATTTGTCTCTAAGTTCAGTCACCGCGGATCTCCTCTATTGGCGGCCTGCACGAAATAGAAGCTTGCCAGAAAATGTGTACCACGAAAAGAAACTATTCGTCAATATCGTGTTCCGCCGACAATCGGATGTCGATGCGGGTCATGTCGCGTGGGAAGGCCGAGGCCTCCTTCACGTTGGCGAGTTCGAGCATGCGCGCGGTGATGCGCTCGAGGCCGGTCGAAGAGCCGCCGTGCGGCGGCATACCGTACTTGAATGCCTGCAGGTAGAACTGGAACTTCTTCGGGTCCATGCCGCGTGACTCTATCTTATTCACCATCTCGTCGTAGTCGTGGATGCGCTGCGAGCCGCTGTTGATCTCGAGGCCGCGGAACAGGAGGTCGAACGAGAGGGATAGCTCGGGGTTCTCCGGATCGGCGTAGGTGTAGAACGCGCGCTTCTTCGTCGGGAAGTGCGTGATGAAGACGAAGTCAGAACCGAATTCTTTCTTCGCGTATTCGCAGATCTGGCGCTCGTCTTCCGGTTCCATGTCGGGTTCGCCGATGACGTCGCGGCCGAACTCGCGCTTGATGATCTCCTGTGCTTCACGCAGCGTGAATGTCGGGAACTGTTCGGGCGCCTGGGGTACCTCTGTGCCGAAGCGGTCGAACACGTCGGCGTGCTCCTGCCCGACACGCGCGACGACGTCGCGGATGACGCCGGTGAGCACACTCATCACGTCAGTGTGGTCCTTGATGAAACCCATCTCGAAATCCATCTGCGTCAGCTCTGCCACGTGGCGCGTGGTCGCGCTCTTCTCGGCGCGGAAGATCTTAGCGATCGTGAACGCGCGCTCGAAGGCGCCCACCATGATCTCCTTGTAGAGCTGCGGCGAGGTTGCCAGGTATGCATCGGTGTCATTGAAGTAGCCGACCTTGAACACGGCAGAGCCGCCCTCGGCGTCACCTCCCACCAGTGCCGGCGCCTGGAACTCGGTGAACATGCGGCGTTTGAGCGCGTTGCGGTACTCGTCGACGATCGTAGCCTGCACTGTGAATATGTCGCGGTTGCGCGCGGTGCGCAGCGTGAAGGGGCGGTAGTCGAGCAGTGTCTCGATGTGGACGTCGGCTTCCGGATCGAACGGCAGCTCCTGCGGCGCACTCAATACCTCGATGTCTTCGATCTGCAGTTCGATGTCGCCGTTCAGCTTATCTGCTACGATATTGCGCTCCGGGCGCTTGTTGACGATGCCGGTGACGGTAATGACGAACCCATTACGCGTCTCCTTTCCCGCCTCTATCGCGGCGCTGCCGGGCAGGACGACACCCTGCACGTCGCCCGTCATGTCGCGGAAGTCGAAGAAGATCATCTTTCCCTGATCGCGCCGCACGGCCACCCAGCCGTCGATGCGCACCGTCTCCCCCACCTGCTGCCCCAGATCCTTGATGTATGTTCGTTCCATATTGATGCCTTAGCGATACAGATCATCCTCTTCATAATAGTACGATTGTTCGATGCCTTTCATGAACACATCGCGGTCGTCGATCCTTTCGGTCAACGCACCGCGCAACAGCTCACGGATCTCCAAACTGTTCACTGGACTACGTTCCATCGCGCTCAAGTATGCCGCTTTGTCGACCTGCGACCAGCCAACGCACTGCTGCAGATTCTTCTTGAGAATGAGATCCAGCCAGATGCGCATGCTGCGACCGTTCCCTTCCAGGAAGGGGTGCACGATATTCATCTCGACATATTTCGCTACGATCTCTTCAAACGTAGTTTCCGGCATACTCTCGATCTTCGCGATACTCTCGGGCAGATAGAGATGCGACGCGAAGCGGAAGCCACCCTTGCTGATGTCCTTGTCGCGCATCGTGCCAGCGAAATCGTATAGCCCTTCAAACAAATACTCGTGAATCTGGGACAGCCCGCGCATCGTCCCGACCTCAAAACCGGCAAGCTCGGGACTATCAAAAAGCTTTAGGGCACGTTCCTTACTTACCGCATCGATATCCTGCATTCATAGAATTTAGCATATTTTTACTGAATCGTTCAGTGTCTTGACATTCAATTATATATATGATATTTTATGAAAAGCGACATCAACACGGTGTTCGCGAGGCCATGAACGGAGGATGTCATGCCCGCTACGATCACGTACCACCCGGTTCTTCTCACCATCCGGCTGCAAACAAAACCGAATGGCAAGTCGAAACTGATTCATCGCGCCGCCGTTGTGTCTTTCCCCGACTATGTCGGGCTGGACTGGCATGATGTCGAGTGCTCGATTGTTCTGTGGCGCCGATTCTTGATCGCCTACAAAGGCCCGAGCATCGAAACGGATGAGCCGATTTATGAGGAAGGCATCGCGAGCAAGCGTGCGAAAGCGAAGCTGGAAGCATATCTCAAGGAGAAACTCGCGAAGCTGGATACAAGCAAAAAAGTCGGCGATAAGATACTTCTCTTCGAAATGCCTCTTTCCGGATACTCCGTGCCTACTGTAATGCGAAAAGAGTATACGCCGCAACTCGTCTGACCGCGTCACAGGAGACGACAGAAGATCGTCTCGGTGAGGCGGTCTTCTGTTTTTCATCGGGCAAACTTACACCATCTCCAACCAACATCTTCCGTTTCATCATCGGCGGTGTTTTGAAATATGAACGGGTTAGAACTCAGCTGGTTTGATATATCAAACCAGCATACGGAACATGTATATTGACGTTGGTATTACAACGCGATACCTACTCTCTCCCGCACTATCTGCATCGTCTTTTGGGCGATCTCACGGGCCTTGTCGCTTCCCTCTGTGAGGATGCGGGATACGTCGGCATCGCTTACGGCATCGCGCCGTGTGCGCATGGGGGCGATGAGCGCTTCGATATCTTCGATGAGTGCTTCCTTGAGGTTCTTGTATTTGCCTTTGTTCGCCTCGTAGATAGGCGCGAGTTCGCCTTCGGTCTTGAAGAGCTTGTGGATGGCGTAGACGTGTTCGGGGTCGCCCCAATCTCCACCCTTGATAGGTCCGGAATCGGTGACGATGCCCATGACCGCTTTCGCGATCTCGTCCTTCGTACCGAACAGCGGGATGGTGTTGCCATAGCTCTTGCTCATTTTTTTGCCGTCGGTGCCGGGGATGGTGCCCACTGTGTCGAGGATGTGCTCGCTCGGTTCCTTGAACGTGTCGCCATAGGCATTGTTGAACTTTGCGGCGGCCTCGCGCGCATACTCCACATGCTGGCGCTGGTCTGCTCCTACGGGCACGATGTCGGTCTCATAGAGGAGGATGTCGGCGGCCATGAGCATCGGGTAATTGAAAAGGCCTGCATTGGCTTCCAGGCCCTTCGCTGTCTTGTCCTTATAGGCGTGCGCTTGCTGTAGGAACGGCACGGTGACGAGGCACTCGAATATCCACGCAAGCTCGGTGTGCTCTTGCACCTGCGATTGCTGGAAGATGATCGTCTGCGCTGGGTCGAGACCGGCGCCGATGTAGTCCTTCACGCCGGAGATGATGTGTGCTTTGAGTGCCGCCGGGTCCTTGAGGGTCGTGAGTGCGTGCAGGTCAGCGATCATGACCATGCTGTCCAGATCCTTTGCCAGCTCTACCGCCGGCTTGAGCGCGCCGAAATAGTTGCCGATATGCAACGCCCCCGAGGGCTGCAGGCCGGTGAACATCCGCTTTCTCATGGTCGTTCAATAGTACCAGAAATCGGCACTGTTCCTAGGCGGCAGGGCTGTCAATCGGAAACTCGATGATGAAGCGCGACCCTTTGTCGGAACCGTCTGATTCGGCCCAGATGCGACCACCCATGCCCTCGATGAACTGCTTGCCGAGGTAGAGGCCGACGCCGGTGCCGAGCAGGTTCACCTTCTGGGCGTCGGCGCGCGAGAATTTCTTGAAGAGCTGCGGCAGGGTTTCCGGCGCGATGCCCACCCCGGTGTCGGCGATGATAATACGCGCCGAAACACCGTGTCGTTCGACGAATACCGTGACCCCGCCCTCTTTCGTGTATTTGAGCGAGTTATCGAGGAGGTTGCCGACGACCTCGCGCAGCTTCGGCTCGTCGGCGCGTATCGTGATGGACTCGCTCGCGGCCGCAAACGTAAGCGAGAGGCCGCGCAGTTTTGCGTTGGGGAGGAAGTCCTCGACGAGTGCGGCAATCGTGCGGGTCACGTCGAACGTGTCGACGGTAAAGCTGACCTTTCCGATCTCCATCTTCGACTTATTGAGGTATTCGCCGATCAGTTGCAAGACGTCGTTGCCGCGCACCAGTATCTTCTGTGCCGCCTCGCGCGTTTCGGGGCTCATCTGCCCGGTCGTGCCGTCATAGATGAGCGAGGCGTAGCCGCGGATGGCGGTGATCGGGTTGCGGATCTCGTGCGAGGCGAAGGTCAGGAACTCGGACTTCTCATCGGAGAGCTTCTGGAGCTCTTGCGTGCGTTCTGCAACTTTCTTCTCGAGTCCCTGGCTGTATTCCTGCAATGCTTTTCTCGATGTGTTGAGCGCCTGACTCATCTGATTGAACGAGATGGCGAGGGTCCCGATCTCGTTCTTGCTTTGCGCGCGTATCTTGTAGTCGAAGTTGCCTTTGCCGATCTCCTCGGCTCCCCGTGTCAGTTCCTGTATCGGCTTCACTATCCGTTCGACAAGCGCGACGCTCGCAATCAGCGCGACAAGGACGATCAGGAGACTCGCGGGCAAGATCCGGTACGTGATCATGTCCCGGATGGAATCAGTGATTTCCGTACGCAGCGCCGCCACCGCTTTAAGCATGACGGATTGTTCTGCGACGATGGCGATACCGAATCCTGTCTGCTGCAGCGGAGCGTACGCGACAAAGAGGTCGCCGCGCGACGTACGCACGGATGCGAATCCTTGTTCAGCGTTCTTCATACGGGCGATGATCGGCTGAAAACCGGCAGTCGAACTGGCGAGATCCGTCCGCACCTCGTCCGTTGCGCGCGACCTGCCGAGCACGTCTCTATAAGCCGCGTCGGGCAGCGCGACCGCGTAGCCGTTCTTGTCGATAAGGAATGCATAGGATCCTTCCACCGGTGAATATGCCATGATGGCATCGATGATGTTTTTGAGGAGGATGTCGCTGGCGACAATGCCGGCGAATCCGTGCGTGGTATACACCGGCGCGGTGACGCTGATCATGAGCCCGCGGCCTACGACGTCGTCGTATACCGGAGACCATACGATCTTCTTCTCGGGGTTTTTATCCGGCGTCGCCGGGTCGTAATAGATATCGGAACGCGGATCGTATTCCGGCGGTGCGAGTTTCCCAAGCACGATGTTCGGAAAATAACGCGTAACCCCCGCGGTGTCGATCGAATAGATTGCCACGGTGTCCGGATAACTGCGCAGAATGCCAGGCACGATGAAATCAAGGTTAGCAGTCAGCTCGATATGCTTCTTCTCCGCGTTGTCCAGCAGTACGGATGCAGGGATTTCTATCGAGGAAACGTCCGACTCACGGTTGAGATAGCGCCCGTCTTCGCGCCATACCCGTTCGTCGAACCGCCAGTACGTTTCGGTCGGAAACAGGGCGGGATGCTCGTACAGATGCGATACATACGACGCCACGACGTTCGTGTCGTTCTTCATGCGCTCAAAGGTCGCGTCCTGCTGCTGCGCCGCCGATAGGGCTATTTGCAGGAGGTAGTTTGCAGCCTGATCGCGCAGAGAATCGCTCGTGGCTGAAGCCGCGTGGTCACCGGCAATGCCAGTCGAGAGCACGCCGATGGCCGTCATGATGACGATGATGGCGGCCGCCAGTCCGAGCGTAAACGCGAGCATTTCTTTCTTCAAGCTTCTGAACATATCGTATATCGTCTTACACTGCAGTGTAGCAAGGGTCTTCCTCTATCAATGAATTCATTATAGAATCGTGTGGACAATGCTTATGCGCACCTCACCCGCGCTTTTCAGCCCATCAGAAGAAACGATCTCTTCCGACGCGCTGCGGTCGCTGCAATTACAGAAGCTGCGGCACTCCGTACGATACGCCGCAGAGAAGTCTCCTCTCTACAAAGATAAGAAAAGACTCGTTCCTGCCGATGCTGCGTTCTCGTCGCTTGAGGATTTTTCCTCCCTACCCTTTACGACGAAAGCGAATCTGCTCACTGACGATGTGTTTGAGAATCTGTGTGTGCCACGCGGGGAGATCGCCGAAGTACACTTTTCCTCGGGTACGAGCAACAAGCCGGTGCCGTCCTTTCTTACCGCAAAAGACCTGAAGGAAAGCAGTACGTATCTCGCGCGAACCTGGCACATGCAGGGTGTCCGCGCGGACAGTATCTTCACGATGTTCGCTTCGTACGGGCTTTTTTCCGCGGGTTTTCTCAATCATTATGCGCTGCAGCGCATCGGTGCGTTCATCATCCCTGCCGGTAATGCATCAGCGATGAAGACATTAGAACTGCTCAAGGGCTTCGAATCCGATACCTGTGCGGCGGTGGCGAGCTACTACCTCTATCTCGTGGCCATGGCCGAGACGAACGGTTTCGACCTGAAAAGCCTTGCGCTCAAGCATATGGTCGCCGGCGGCGAGCCCTTTTCCGAAAAACAGCGGGGATTCATCGAGCAGGCGTTCGGTGCGCAACTGTATGATCAATACGGACTCTGCGAGATCAATACCGGCATCGCGGGCGAGTGCGCCGAGAAGGACGGGCTCCACATTCTCGCCGACTATGTGTATCCGGAGATCATCGACCCCGAGACGGGAGGGCCGCTACCGGAAGGTGCTGAAGGCGAGCTCGTGCTGACCACCTTCCATAAAGAAGCATCCCCGCTCATCCGGTACCGCACGGGAGACATTACGAGCATCACGTATGCGCCGTGCCGCTGCGGCAGGACGATGCCCCGCATCGCGCGGGTGAAGCGCCGTGCCGTCGACACGCTCTTCTATAAGGGTATCAAGATAGAGAAACCATTCATCGCGCAGACGCTTGAAGAATTGAGCGAGCGCATCAATCCGTACATGTGGCAGATGGAGATCAACACGGCCGCAGGCAGAGACGAGCTCGTCCTCAAGATCGCGCTCGTGCACGAGGGTGATGACACGGTCGGGCACGTCACCGGCCACCTGGAGAAGAAACTCGGCGTTCGCGTGAAAGTCGCGCCGTTCGGTTCCGACGAACTGTCGCGGTTCAGTACCGGCAAGCTCAAGCATTTTATCGACAACCGGAGCACATAACCTATGATCCTGCACACCATCATCAACGGCCAGACCGTGGAGGGTTCGACGGAAAAGAAGATCGTCCATCCGTTTACGGGTCTCTCCCCCGATGCTGTCTCGTACGCGCGCGGTCTCCAGATCCCGGCATTCCGGGCGCTTGAAGACAGAGAGGTTTTCAGGGCTGCGCTTGTCGATGCCGCACAGGCTATCGATCGGTTTTTGCAGGATAACAAGGACGCGACCGCGGCGACCGCCGCGGCGGAAACCGGCAGTCCGCTTTCATATCAGTACCATGACATCGAAGGCGCACGTGCGTTCTTGCAACAGCTCGATACTCTCGGTTCCATCCTGCCGACGGGGTATCGTTTCGAACCGAAGGGCAATATCCTCCTCATTTTATCTGCGAACGAACCCATCATCACCTCGACCATCCTCGTGTTCTCCGGGCTGTTCATGGGCAATGCAGTCTTCGTAAAGCCGTCGAGCAAGACCCCCTCGTACAGTCGCATGCTCGTGGAAGAGCTTGCTGCGATGCCGGTCGTGCGGGAACGCGTGCACTACCTGCTCTCTGATAGTGCGGAGACGGAGCGGCTGATACGCTCGAAAGCGTTCGACTTCGTGTTCGCCTTCGGAAGCCGGCCGACCAATAAGCAACTGGGGATCATGTGCGCCGAATCGGAGGTCGAATTCCTGCCGGAAAGCGAGGGCAATGATTGGGCGTACGTCGATGCGTCGTGTACCTCGCTTGATGCCTTGAGCAAGACCGTCGTCGAATCCTTCCTGCGCCACAACGGCCAGATGTGCAATGCGCTTCGCGGCGTGCTCGTCCATGCGTCGCGGTACGACGAGTTCGTGCCGCTGCTCAAGGCTGCATTTACCGGCGCAGTAGGGTCGCCTGACAGCGCAGAGACCCGAGTCGGTGCCCTGATCATCGGGACGCGCCCCTATGCACAGCAGCTTGCGGACGATGCGGCAGCGAAGGCGAAAGATAGCTGGCACATTGCGCCGGAGGGCGACGCGTTCGGTCCGATGATCATTATCGAGCCCGACGATGAGGCCGCCATCTTTTCCGAAAGCATCTTCGCGCCGGTGCTCTGGGTAAAAAAGGTTGCAGATCATGAGCAGGCGATCTCGTGGTTCGCGCAGAAGAACCGGCACGGACTCGGCTTTTCCGTATTCTCCCAAGACGACGCCGTCATTGACGCCTGCATCAGGCGCATACCCGTGGGGAGAATGAACATCAATAGGGCCCCGTTGGACATCGGGCTATTCGATCCCCTGGGCGGAATACGGTTGAGCGGCCGCGGCGGCCCGAGTCATTGGATCGAGAAGATGTCGAATCGGCTGTATCTCAACAAGTGATACAGGACTTACGCAAATGGATGCAGTTCTAGGCGCGCGAGCGAAATCGCGCGAGTCGTACTTGTGCGTACGGTGAGCGCTATTTCGTGAAGCGCAACGACGAAATGCGCCATTTGTGTCAGTCCTGTCCTATCCCCGTACGAATGCCAATGCCAGGAAGCTCGCGAGGAGCCACCAGAGGCGGAAGGGGTCGTCGAAGAGGTGGACGGTCGGTCCGCCGAAGTGCCAGATGGCGGCGAGGAACGGCAGATGCACCCAGGTGGCCATGATCGCCACCGCCGTGGCGAGCCCTGAGAGCACGCCCAAGAGCGGAGAGCCCGAGATGTCGTCGTAATGTGGCATCATGCGGTTGATGACGAAGTAGAGGCCGACGACGAGGGCAATGAAAAGAATAGCCTGTGCCAACGGGCTTGCGGCGGTGGCAACGAGCTGCCCGATGACGGCAGTTTTGGACAGGCCCTCGAAGAACAGGCCGGCTGCCGGCAGCGCCAATGCGATGGCGGCCGTACGGCCCGAGCCGCTGCGCAGTGCGTCAATCGTCAGCAGCACGATGAGCGCGGCGAAGATGAACCAGTCGATCGAGATGTGCGAGATGGACGTGGCAAGCGTGCCAGTCGTCGTCGCAAGGGTCTGTACGAGAGTCGTTGAGCCCATGCGGAAAGTATAGCACTCCTATCGGGCGGGCTCGCCGTCTCAATCAAGAGGTTAAAGATAGAAGGCAATCTGATCGAGCGTGAGTATTATTTGGAGCGCACGAGCGAGTGTGTAAGTTTCTTCTCCAGCAAAACCATGCCCCACTGACTGTATGCCGCGAAGCTCCAGCATCAGCTGGTGCATTACGATCAAAATTCGCGTATACGATTTTTTGGAGATACTCGAGGAAACCTGATGGGAAGAATAGAGATGCTTCACTATCCACTTTCTTAATACCCTTATCTATTGCGTACTGTAGAAGTGCATCCGTTTTTGGCGCAGAGCCCTTTTCGGCCAAATGAACATCTGCAAGCACCCCCTCAATTTCTGTCACAATGTTTTTTATTGCGGAAACAGGGTCTTTTTTCTTGAACGCATTCAATCCGGCCTCTAGCACTGTCTTGTGTTTAGCGAGCGCCGGATTTCGCCACCATCGCGCTGCAATCTTATCTATGCGTTCAGGAGTGAACTTGGCCACAAGCTCCTGTTCCTTTGCCTCTATGTCAAACTCTGCTTGGTATGCCTTTATAAGCGGATCGAAGTCGCCGCCGATGACTTCGATGAACGGGAACCAGCCCGCCTTGGTCATACGGTCGACCGTCGTCTCATCAGCAAGCGCCTCATACATTGCTTGATAGCGCAGGCGCTTATAAAGCGTCGCCAAGTCGCGCTCCATTCGATCTGTATCCAATTCGCCGCCCAGGTCGAAGAACATACCGAACTTCCACCCGACCTTGAAACAAGCAATGATCTTATCCGAATGACTGAGGGTTAAGGTGTGGTACTTTACTCGGCGAATATCACCGATGTCTCCTCCGTAAACCACTTCACCGGCCTGGATGGTGTGCTTCGTAAGTATCTCGATTGCCATACCTGCTCCGTTCAAGTGAAGTTCGCCAGTGCCGTCTTGATGTATGACAAACACGAATCCAACGAATGCATCAACAGAAAGGATCACCCCGGCCTCCTTCGCTTTTCCGATAACGAGATCACCCACTTGCTCCATGTATATGTGGAATTCGCGTTCGTCGGATGTCAGGTAGGCACGAACCAGAATAGGGACCAACTTCTCCTCTCCTGCTGGAGTGTTTGTCGTGGCGAAGCCCACTAATGGCGGTAGGCCGTTCAGTTTTACTATATCGGCGCGTTTCGACACGTAGGATGCATCTGCCGAAATTATCTGCTTCGGCTTATAGGGAATATGATGTTTCTTTTTTCGGCGGTTCTTACTCATGCAGGACGATTGCATCGTTCTCGACGTCTTGGCTCGGTGACCTGTCTCAAGCACGAGGGCTTCGCGCGATTTGGCTGACCTCGGATTTGAGCAGCTCCATCTTTTACAACCCCTCCTTGCGCAATTCTTCCACAGCGGCGCGGGCGGTCTTGGAGAGCTTCTTGGGGAAGTCTATGTGGATCTTCACGAGGAGGTCGCCGCGTTTGCCGCGTACGCCCGGTACGCCCTTCCCTGCGACACGGAGCATGTCGCCGTGCGCGACGCCGAGCGGGAGCGTCACCGATTCTTCGCCGTCGAGCGACCGCAGCGTGTGCGTCGTGCCGAGGAGCGCGTCGGTGAGCTTGATGGGCAGCGTTGTGACGATGTCGCTCCCCTGTCGCGTGAACGCTGGGTCCGGCTTGATATGGATCTTGATGTACAAGTCCCCGGCTGTGCCCCCCGGCGCCGCTTCGCCGCGGCCGGGCATGCGGATCATCTCGCCGTCGGAGACGCCTGCCGGCACCTCGACGCGGATCTCCTCCTGTTCCTTGGCGACGCCTGCGCCGCGGCAGACCGGGCAGGGCTCTTCCGGCACTTGCCCGCGGCCGTAACAGGTGGGGCACTCGCGCTGCGAGGTGAAGTTGCCGAAGAAGGTGTTGCGCGTCTCGCGGATGAGGCCCTTGCCGTTGCAGGTCGCGCACGACTTCATCTTGCTTCCCTTCTTGGCGCCGCTGCCCGCGCAGGTGCTGCAGGTGTTGATCTTCGAGATGAGTACCCGGCGTTCGGCGCCGAAGACACTCTCCTTGAATAAAAGCTCGATATCTATCGAGACGTCGCGGCCGCGGGCTTGCGCGCGCGTTTGCCCGCCGAAGAACTCGCCGAAGATGTCGCCCATGTCGAACTCGACGCCGCCCTGCCCAAAACCTTGGCCGTTGAATCCTTGGAACTGTGAGAAATCGAAACCCGCGCCGTTGAATCCGGCGCCTGCACCGCCCTGTGCGCTCGCAAATCGCCCGAAGTTGTCGTACTCCGCGCGTTTCTTCTTGTCGGACAGCACAGCGTATGCCTCGCTCACCTCTTTGAACTTCGCTTCGTTGCCGGTGCCTTTGTCGGGATGGTACTTATGCGCGAGCGTGCGGAACGCCTTCTTGATGTCGTCGGCACTCGCGCCTTTTTCAACCCCGAGAATCTGATAGTAGTCCTTTGCCATACGAGGATTATATACGCATCATCGGGAACGAATCAAACTTTACCGAATGGTACGGTACTGGTCGGCAGACACCGGAACGCCCTCGCGGAATGCGAGGGCGTGGACGAGCGTCGTGCTCGGGTGCTTCAGGGAGCGATGCCGGCGACGACCGACGATATCCATCCCCAATGGGTATGGGTCGGATCGCTGTTAACGCGGTATTGCACCTTGAGCCATTGGATGATCCGGCTGTCGTCGTTCCGTGTGTGACCGTTACGGTCGTATTGCCATACGCCGCAGTAGAACAGCCTACCGTACGGGTTTCCAGGTCCGTGGCTGGTCAGAGTATCGACGATTGGGTCATCGAGAGTCGGGCCGCTGCGAATGTTCGTCACCCCGGCCGGCCCGGCCGGGGTCAGGGCAATGCAAGCGGCGGTGGCGATCTGCGGCATCATAATCGCCGCCGCGACCATCGCTGTGATCGTGATTCGAGCTGCCTTCATCTGCGAATCCTCCGTATTCTAAACAGCCGCCAACGTGGCGTCTGCCTGAAGAATAACAGGATCATGAAGGGCAGTCGAGGTGCTGCCGGTGCCGGGATGCAGTGGCTGATGAGGTGTGGCTCTACGAGTGACGTAGAGCGAGCGACATGCGGACGTACTCGTCCGCATGTTCGAGCCGAGGAACTCGAAACCGGTAACACCCTGCGCTTGTGCGCAGGGTGGCATTCCGAGCCGCAGGGTCTAACGCCCTGCGGTCTCGGAATGCGCCGGTCTACTCCTCTTTCGGTGCTTCAGGTTCCTCTGGCTTTGCCTTGCCTTCCTGCTGGCCTTTCTGCATCGCCTCCCCTATCTTCGAGAGCGATGCGGAGAGGTTCTCGGCGCTGGCCTTGAGCGCGGCGAGGTCGGTGCCGGCGCGCGCGGTCTTTACCGCATCAATCTTCTCCTGTACATCCTTTCGTATCTCCTCGCTCACCTTCTCGCCGAACTCTTTGAGCGATTTTTCCGCAGCGTACACCTGTGCGTCGGCGGCGTTCTGCGTCTCGATGAGTTCTTTCTTCTGCTTGTCCGTTTCGGCGTTCGCCTCGGCGTCCTTGCGCATCTGCTCCACTTCCGTTTCCGAAAGACCGGACGACGCTTCGATGCGAATGGACTGTTCCTTGCCGGTGGTCTTGTCCTTCGCCTTCACGCTCAAGATGCCGTTGGCGTCTATGTCGAACGACACTTCTATCTGCGGGACGCCGCGCGGGGACGGCGGGATGCCGTCGAGGTTGAAGCGGCCGAGCGACTTGTTGTCGGCGGCCATCGCGCGCTCGCCCTGCACGATGTGGATCTCGACGGACGGCTGGTTATCGCTGGCGGTCGAGAAGGTCTGTGACTTGGAGGTCGGGATGGTCGTGTTGCGCTCGATGAGCTTCGTCGCCACGCCGCCCATCGTCTCTATGCCTAAGCTAAGCGGGATGACATCGAGCAGGAGCACATCTTTCACATCGCCCTGGAGGATGCCGCCTTGAATTGCTGCGCCGATAGCGACGACCTCGTCCGGATTCACGCCCATATGCGGCTTCTTGCCGAAGAATTGCTCGACCGCCTTCTGCAGCGCGGGCATGCGGGTCTGACCGCCCACCAGGACGATCTCTTGGATCTCGTTCGTCTTGAACGGCGATGCCTCTATCGCGCGTTTGGTTATCGTCATGGCGCGTTCGATGAATTCGCTCGCGAGCTCTTCGAGCTTTGCGCGCGTGATCTTGATAAGGAGATGGCGCGGGCCGGATGCATCGGAGGTGATGAACGGGATGTTCACCTCGGTCTCAAGCGCGGTCGAGAGTTCTATCTTCGCCTTTTCGGCCGCTTCGTCGAGGCGCTGGCGCGCGAGCGGGTCGTTGCGGACGTCGATACCGCTCTCTTTCTGGAACTCGGTGGCGAGGAAATCGATGATGGTCTGGTCGAGATCCTTGCCGCCGAGGTGCGCATCGCCGTCGGTGGCGCGCACTTCGATGACATCATCGCCCACTTCCAAGACCGACACATCGAACGTACCGCCGCCGAAGTCGAACACGACGATCTTCTCATCCTTCTTCTTGTTGAAACCGTACGCGAGCGCGGCCGCCGTCGGCTCGTTGATGATGCGCTTCACCTCGAGGCCGGCGATCTTGCCGGCATCGCGCGTCGCCTGGCGCTGTGCATCGTTGAAGTATGCTGGCACGGTGATGACGGCTTCGGTGATCGTCTCACCTAAGCGTGCTTCCGCATCGGCCTTGAGCTTCTGCAGGATCATCGCCGACACCTCCTCCGGGCGGTACCACTTGTCGCCCATCTCCACCTCCACGCCGCCGGTTGCGCCCTTGCGCACCGCAAACGGTACGGCTTTCGTGTCTTTCTGCACGCCCGCTTCGTCAAACGTATGGCCGATGAACCGCTTTATCTGATAGACGGTGTTCTTCGGGTTGGTGACGGCCTGGCGGCGCGCAAGCTGCCCGACCAGGCGCTCCCCGCTCTTGGACAAGGCGACGACCGACGGCGTGGTGCGTGCGCCTTCGGCGTTCTCGATGATCTCCGGCTCGCCGCCGCGGACGACCGCGATCGCGGAGTTGGTAGTGCCCAGGTCTATGCCAAGAATTTTTCCCATATACATGCTGGTGAAAGTTACTAAAATGTCTGCTTATTCGTCCACATATCTAACATCGAAAGTCGAATCACTGCAATCCCCTGTAGTCTTTAATGTCTGTAATTTCACCAATTGGTGAAATTACAGGAGCAACCCTATTGTACGAGCTGCCGACGCCAAGTCAATCCCGCTGATACGCCTCGCTACGGTGCTTCGGGCATGTGCTGTGGTGCAATGATCAGCGATCATCCAGTAGGCCGAATGCGTGCACGAAGTCGCGCATGTCATTGATCTCCGTCGCCACGATGTACCGGATGAAGCGTTCGACGCCGTACCATTTTGCAACCGTCAGCACTTCTTCATGGCAGTCGTGCGGGTAAATGTAAACGGAGCGCTGATATTGCCGCAGACCCATGTCCTCTAGTTTGAGGCGGAATGATTGTCGTTTCTTTTCGTATTGAGCAGGCAGGTCGAACATGACGATATGCCACTTATGGTCCCATCGCCGCGGCGTATCGATGGTCAATTCCCATATCGTGTCTTCGTTGAGCCGCAGCCGGCCTTGTGCGGTGATCGTCACATAGGTATGAGCTCCCTTTTCTTCCAACACGATCCTGTTTTTCTGTTCAAGATATTTTATCGCTTTCCAGATACGGTTGCGCTCACGAGGACTGTTCGGAACGAAGTATTCGATGAGCTGTGCTGTGTTGGGTGCTACTAACACAGCGGTGCCTGCGAGCCCGGCGCCGACGAGGCGCAAGATGTCCCTCACGAGCTCTCCTCTACGGTATTCTGCTGCGGTCTTGATGCCGCGGAAACGCGTAGCCATACGCGTACGCTAGCATGGGCAGATACTCCTGTAAATCAACCAATTGGTGGATTTACAGGAGTTGTGAAGGATGAAAAAAACAAAACGCAAAAAGCAAGGCGCAAAACGGAAAATGCTTTGGGTGAGGAAGAAGAAAGGACTGGGCGCTGGATCCTAGCGCTTGGCGATGACGTGTGCGGGGCGGATGACGCGGTCGCCCGCGCGGTAGCCGTAGCGTAGGATGCGCACGATGGTGCCCGGATCCCCTGCTACGTCGTCCACCTCCTGCATGATCTCGTGCAAGGCATGATCTGTCTTTTCGCCGACCTTGCCGAATCGTTCGATGCCGTGGTGCGAAAGCGCATTGAGGAGCTGGTTGCGCACCTGCTCCATCCCCGAGCGCCACGAGTCGTCTATCGCGCTCCATGATTCGCTCAAGGCGGCCATGTCGAAGGCGTCGAGTGCCGGCAAGATGTCTTCGATGAGCGCTTCTTTGCCGCGCGCACCCGCGCGCAGGGCGTCGGCTGCGGCCTCCTTGCGAATGTTCGCCATGTCGGCCTTGGCGCGTTGCCAGCCATCGAGGTACTCGTCGCGCTTCTCTTTCGTCTCTTTCAGTTCGTGCTTGAGCTTGTCTATCTTCGCTTTGAGCGCGCCGACCGAACCCATCTCATCCTCCGGCTCAAAGTCGACGTCTTCATGCTCGTCGCGGTGCTTGTGCGTCATAGCGCGAGTATACCAAGAGAAATCGCCCGGCCAAATGGTGGCCGGGCGATGTGCGCTACGCGCTGCGTCGGGCGATGATGCGCTCCATCAAGCCTTCGATATCCGCAAAATAGCGGGCATGGAAGAGTCCGATAATGGTCGCGCCGGCATGCGATGTCGCGGCAAGCAGTTCGTCGTATTCGCTCTTCGTGAACGCGCACCCGAGGTAGCGTGTCCAGTGCGAGCCTGCGTAGTGCGTCCAGTCGACGGCCCTGCGGCTGTCGAGTGTCGCTGCGTTCCAGGCGTGCAGCATCGGGCGCACGAGCGCGCCGACGGCTACACCTTCGACATAGGCGGTATCGGTATTGCACATGAGCGCCCATGCGTTGCCGTAGCATGCACCGAACATCGGCTGTGCCTCCGGCACCATCTCCCATCTCCTCGGTACGTAGTCGCGGCCGTGTCGAACAAGAAAGGCATATGCGCGCGGATGCATGTCGGCGAGGACAATACCGCCGCCGAATCTGCATCCAGGAACGTCTTTCGAGACGCGTGCGCCGAGTGCTGCAACGAGCGGACGCAGTGTCGTGCGGTGACCGCGCGGAAACAGGCTGCGGAATTGTACGCACAAGCGCTGTTCTTCCTTCGTGTTCTCGCGATACAGGCGCCACATATCTCTCTCTGATGTGACGGCAGTAGTCACAGCGTATCCTCCTCTGCATATGAGAAAGCTCTCCGATACGGAGAGCTTTCACCCGACGAGAGAATACACCAAAACTAGCGCTTCGACCACTGCGGGCTGCGGCGGGCGCCCTTGAGGCCGAACTTCTTGCGCTCCTTGCCGCGCTGGTCGCGCGTGAGGAAGCCGCGTACCTTGAGATCCTTGCGCTGCTCGGGGACGAGATCCTGGATGGCGCGCGAGAGGCCGTGGCGGATGGCTTCGGCCTGTGCCTTGTGGCCGCCGCCGGAGACCTTCGCCGACACGCTGTAGTTGGCGCCGAGCGCGGTCATCGGCGCATAGGCCGTCTTCACTTCCGTCTCAAGGGAGAAGTATTCGGCAGCGTCCTTGCCGTTGACCGTCACCGACGCGGTCTTGGCGGGGGTGATGCGGACGCGGGCGCTTGCCGTCTTGCGGCGGCCCACTGCTTCGGTGTACTCATGCTTGGTTGCCATAGGATTATGCGTTGAAAGACCGGGCGTTAGCCTGTAATGGTCAGGTTCTTAAGGCGATTCGTGCGGAACGTGTTGTTCGGCAGCATGCGCTCCACGGCCTTGCGCAGAGCCATCGCGTTGCCGCCGCGTGCGATCATCTGTTGGAGCGACTCCTCGTAAAGGCCGCCCGGATAGCCCGAGTAGGTCTTGTACACCTTCTGGACCTTCTTGGTGCCGCGGATGAAGAGCTTGTCGGCGTTGGTAACGCTGACTTTGACATCAGAACGGACGTTCGGCGTGTAATCGGCGCGCGTCTTGCCCATGAGGGCCTTCGCGGCTTCCGCAGCGACGCGGCCCAGAGTCTTCCCTGCTGCGTCAATCTCGTACTGTGAGGTCTTGGTAGTCATGGAAGTTCAAAGAAAATTACTGCACGAATTCGATACGGGCCGACTCGGTCGCCTGCTTGCCGATGCGGCCGAGCTTGGTGATGCGCGTATAGCCGCCCGGACGTGTAGCATAACGCGGCGCGAGCGTCTCGTGGAGGCGCTTCACGGCATCGTCTGCGCCGCCCAAACGCTGTGCGACGAGACGGCGGCTGGCGATGGTGTTGCCCTTTGCGGTCGTGACGAGACGCTCGACGAACGGGCGCAGCTCCTTCGCCTTGGCGACCGTTGTGGTGATAGCCTCCTGCAGCACGAGCGAACGCGCCAAAGAGCGCAGGAGCGCGGCGCGGCCCTTGCGGTCGCGGGACAATGTTCGCTTGTTGCTGTAGTGACGCATACGTTTCGGTTAGGGTGTGGGGACTATAGCAGAATTATTGGCGGAGCGTAAATCCGAGGTTCGAGAGGGCACGCTTGATGTCCTGCAAGCCCTTCTGTCCGAGGCCTTCGATGGCCAAGAGGTCGTCCTCGCGCTTGCGCACCAAGCCGCCGACGGTGCGGATGCTTGCGGCATCGAGCGCCTGTTCGACGCGCGGCGGCAAGGTCAGCTCGGTAATGCGGGTCTTGAGCATCTCCGCATCGAGCGCGGCCTGCTTCTCGTCGCGGCTCACGGTCTTTGCCTCGACGACCGGGGCGGCCTCGACAACTTCCTCTTCTTTGAAACCGACGACGGCCTTCAGTTGGTGGATCATGATCTCGATCGAGCGCTCAAGCGCTTCGCGCGCGGTGATCGTGCCGTCGGTCTCGATGAAGACGCGGAGGCGGTTGTAGTCGGTGCGGTCGCCCACGCGCATGTTCTCGACTTCGTAGTTCACGCGGCGGATTGGGCTGAAGATCGCATCGAGGGCGATGGTGCCGATCTCGACGCGCTCCTTCTGATGGATCTCCTTCGGGACGTAGCCCAAGCCGCGCTCGGCCTGAATCTCGATCTCAAGCGGGCCCTTGCCCGTAAGCTCGGCGATGTGCTGCTCGGGGTTGAGGACCTCCACCTGGCCGGGGAGCTTGAGGTCGGCCGCGGTGACGGCGCCCGGGCCCTTCGCAGAGAGCGTGATCGTCTGCGGTTCATCAGTCGTTATCTTGAGACGGATCTTGCGCAGATTGAGCAGGATCGTCACCACATCTTCCTTCACGCCGTCGATGGTCGAGAATTCGTGCTGGACGCCCGGAATCTTCACGTGCGTGATAGCCGAGCCCGGCAAAGACGACAAGACGATGCGGCGCAGCGAGTTGCCGAGCGTGTAGCCGTAACCCGGGTAGAGGCCGTCTATCTCGTAGGCGCCGCTGCGCTCCGACTCGGAGACGATGCGGGGCTTCGAGGGCAGTGCGATATGGTAGTCGGACATGGTGAACAAAAAGTTACGAACTGAGCGCAAAAAGATAATAAAATTTCCGTGATTATACACTACCGGCTGTAAAATTCAAACACGGTAGCGTAGTCAAGTCCAGTTTCGCCCGGAGTATAGGCGGGCTCGGCGGTTACTTCGGCACGCAGGAGATCGGTGTCGAGCGCGATCCAGTTCGAAGTGCGCACCTCCCCCTCCTTCGCCTTCTCGGCAAGCGAGGCGAACAACGGGCTCGTACGGCTCCCTTCGCGCACGGCGAGGATGTCCCCTTTCTTTACGCGTACAGACGGCGTAGTGATGCGGTGGCCGTTCACGGTGATGTGGCCGTGGCTAACGACTTGACGGGCGGCGCGGCGGGTCAGGGCGAGACCGGCGCGGTAGACGGCGTTGTCGGCGCGGAGCTCAAGCGCCTTATGCAAGGCCTCCGACGGATTCGCCTGTTCGAACGCGGTGTGAGCGTAGTTGGAAAGCTGTTTTTCCGACAGGCCGTAGGTGTAGCGCACACGCTGTTTCTCGAGGAGCTGGCGGCCGTAGTCGCCTCCGCCGCCGCGACCACCGCGACTCATCTTGCGCGGCGAGCGCGACTCGGCGAGCGCGAACTTCGGGGTCTGGGTCTTCTCGAACACGCCGGCACCGAGGCGCTTCGCGATCTTGTACTTGGACTTTACGAGCAACATAGCGTTTGGAAAGGGTTATTAAAAAGATTAGACGCGGCGGGGTTTCGGGGCGCGCGGGCCGTTGTGCGGAACCGGCGTGTCGTCGGCGATGCGGGTGACGTCGATGCCCTTCGAAGCGAAACCACGCAGCGCAGATTCGCGGCCGGAGCCGACACCGCGGATGACGACGTCGACCTCCTTGATGCCGACGATGTTTGCCTTGTCGCCCACGAGCTCGCCCACCTTGGCGGCCGCAAACGGCGTACCTTTCTTGGCACCAGAGAAGCCCAAAGAACCCGACGACGACCACGCGACCGCATTGCCCGTCTTGTCGGTGAGGAGCACCTTCGTGTTGTTGAAGGTGGCGTGGATGTGCAGCGTGCCAGCCACGATGTTCTTCTTGGCGACGCGTGCGAGCGACCGGGATTTGAGTCCCTGATCGACCGAACCGCCCGACTTCCTGATGATGCGCTTTTTTCCCATGGTGGTGATTGTTGACTAAAGAGAGTGATGAGGAATACCGACTGGCGACTATGTCTTCTCCAGCTTACGGCGGCCGGAGGTCATCGTCTTGCGGACGTTGCCGCGGACGGTGCGAGAGTTCGTCTTGGTGCGCTGACCGCGGACCGGCAGCTTCTTGAGGTGACGGACGCCGCGGTGCGCCTTGATGTCTTTAAGGCGGCGTACGTTGGCGCTGATCTGCCGCTTGAGCTCGCCTTCGATGGTGAATTTCTCGATCGCCTCACGCAATGACGCCTCCTCGGCGGCCGAGAGGTCTTTCGGGCGCTTGCCGCCATCTATCTTGAGGGATGACAGGACAGACGCGGCGCGCGGGCGGCCGACGCCGTACACGGCGGTAAGGCCGATGTCGAGGCGCTTCTCTTCGGGAACGGTGATACCTGCGATACGCATAGGATTCGGTTGATGGTTGGTAGTTATTAGAAATCCTACCCCTGGCGCTGCTTATGGCGCGGGTTGGTGCAGATGACCCACAAACGCCCGCGACGCTTCACGTGCTGGCAATGCATGCAGATCTTCTTAACGGATGCTTTTACTTTCATAGAGAAAACCTATAGAGAAAAAATCGCCCGAGATTCACCCAAGATTCACAATGATTCAAGATTACAGGCGCCGGACGATGCGCGCTCTCCCGCCGTACGGGTCAAGCTGAACCTGGACCCTGTCGCCGACGAGAACCTTGATTCGGTGCAGACGCATCTTTCCTGCGAGGTACGCGAGTACCTGTTCATCAGTGCTGAGCGTGACACGGAACAGGGTGTTCGGGAGGGCCTCATCGACAACTCCCTCGACCACTTGCTCATCTGCCATATCTGCGCGAGAAAGGATAGCAAGAACGGGCTGCGGCGTCAAGAGACGGCTCCCTATTTAAACGTAACCTCCTTGACTGTTACACCTATCTGTGTCGGATCGGACGGGAAGGTGCTCTTCCAGAACGGTTCGATACGGACGTGGGCCTCGTCGATGGACGGGAACCCGGTTATGATGGTCTGGAATGCGGCTTGGTTGCGGCCTGCGAGCGCTTTCTGGAGCGCCAGAATATCAACCTCCCACACGAGGAGTGCTTTGCCCGTGATGGCGAACGGCAACGGGCCCGTGCCCGAAAGGGCTGGCGTAGAGGTACCCGAAGTGACCGGAACGGCGCCGTACCCCTCGCCTGGCTTAATAACGATGCGGGAGCCGGTGACGTCGGCAGAGACCGACTGGGCGATGACGGTAGCGAAGATGTCTGCCGGGAATGCGGCGTAGGTCACTATGGCCTTCTGGTGTACGCGTACGGTGCCGTCCCCTTCCGGCGTGCTCGGCAGTTCCTGGTACGTGATGGATGCGAGGCCGGGGAACGCAATAATGCTCGACGAGGCCGACAGGAGCGTCTCGCGGGCCTTAGCTTCGATGCGCGTACGGATGTCGGTAAGCGCGGTAGCAAGGGCTGCCTGATCGACGCCGGGCTGTTCCCCCACGAAGCCGCCGGTAAATGCCGCCTGCGAGGATGCATAGACCTTATCGTACATGGCACCGCCCTTGAGCCCCGGGACAGTGAAGCGCGAGACGGGAGCGATGTTGTACGTGTCGCCTGGCTGGTCGGCTTGCACGGTGACCGAAAGCGATCCGGGGCCGGCGGCCGTCTTGCCCGGAATCGACACTTTGGCGGGGATGCGGAAGATAAGGCCGTCAGGCGTCTCGAAGCGCGTATTTGCGAGGAGCTCTACCGGAGATGACGAGTGGTCGTTGTAGATGGTTATGGAGCCGCTCGCCTTCGTCTCGACGTGCTGCGTCCCCTGCGCCGATACGACCGCCGAATCCTCAAGTTCGACCGTCTGTATCGAATAGGATAACGTGCCGGTGGCGGCGGTGGCGGCCGGATAGGCCGTGAATTGCGCCGTCTGATCGAATGTGACGAGCTGTGAGTGCGGCGTGATGGTTACGACGGTGCCGCGGGTGGCGATGATCGCGAGCGTACCGACGAACACGACGAAGAGACCTGCAAGGATCCATATCCAGGAACGAGAACGAGCAGAACCCTCCGTACGCGGCATGGGTGCGGCGGGACGCTGGGGCGGCATACCTGCATCGGCGCGCGTGCGCGTGCGCGATTGCGGGACGGGGATGTTGCGGATGCTGCGTTCCGGCATGGGCGCCTCGTAGCCGAAATCTTCTTCGTCGGTGAAGTCGTCAACAGCCGGCTCGGGAGCGGGCGGCGGTGTTACCTGCTTGCGCGAACGTGCGGCACTCTGCGGGGGAACGATGTCTTGGAAGTAATCTTTTGCCATATGCCGTGAAGTATAGCGCAGTGTGCGTGGTGTCAAAGGGTGCGGGTGTATATTGCTGCCGGTTACTGAATATTGCGCGCGGTATTGTTCCAAGCGGACACATGCCGCCGCCGCCAGAAGCGATACGTCCGGCTCGAGCTTGCTATCCGCCGCCGCCAAGTGAGCGATGTCGGTCGGCTGGATGGCGGTAGCATCGAAGGGCTGCGAGGTGACGCTGAACTGCGAGAAGTCGATGCGCGCGAAGAACGAGGCGAGCCAGTGTGACATATCGGGATGCGCCAACAGCGTCAGACGGTTCGGGAGTCGGCGTACCTGCGCTACATCCGCGAACGCTTCTCCGAACAGGCGCACCAGGTCCGGCTCGATGCGCGCAAGAGACACGTTCATGCTCTCGCACGTCGCACTGTCGCAGAGATCCTTGCCGATAAGGTGGAGTGTCGAGAGTGTCTCTTCGGGGCTGCCGCCGATGCGGCGCAGGATGCCGTTCGTCCCTTCGGAAAGCAGGCCTTCGGCCTCGAGTACGCCGCGGCGTACGACCAGAAGCGACGTCGCTTCCTGTCCGATCTCGATGATGACCGTGTCGCCGAGGCGGCCGCTCAAGGCGTTCGAGACAGCGACGAGTGCGCGGGCGCCGCTGCGCATGATGCGGGGCGTATCAGGGAATACGCGCGCGAGGGTTTCGTCGACTGCGCGTAAGAGCGTTTGTTCGGCGACGGACGCAAGGGCTGAAGCGGATACACGATGCGCCGTCTTTCCTATGGGGAAGGCGGTCGGATAGCCGTTGAGCTCGACGCGTACCACCGAGGTTTCGAAGAAGGAACGTTGGTCGCGGCCGGACGAGCGGATGGCTTCCTTGCCCGCATCGGCGATGACCGCTTCAGTGACTTTGATGTCAGTATCGTACGCTTTTACGGCATGTACGACGCTCGAACGCGCCCACGGCACGTGGAGAAAGATATAGACGGCGGAGGGGCGCGGAAATGTTGAACCGGCAGCAGCTCCGGCAGCCGTTTCGACCGCAGTGCCGATTGCGCTGCCGATCGCCTCGTTCGAGCGTTCAGCGATTGCGACGCCTTGCCGATGATACGACAGGATGGTCGCGGGCTTCCCTTTCTCCAGTGCGACGATCGCTACCGCTGCGCTGCCGCTGTCGATATCGACGACGGCGACTGTCTCGTGTGTTGCGTGCGCATGCAGACCGAACATAAGACAGGAAATAGCCACGAGGGTATAAGGAAATAGTAGCACACGGCGTTGTCGCTCCCGTTCCCTATCCCCCACCGCTATCTTCCGGGAATCATGATGTTGCAAAAAGTTGACGGCCGTCAACTTTTTGCGACACACTCGAATCCTGGTCTGTGGCAGTTATTCCAACACCGCCTTGATGCGGCGGATGCCTGCGGCGACCGCTTCCTCCTTCTTGATCTTGAAGACACCGCCGCGGTCGATCTCTTCTGTATTGGTCACGTGCGGGCCGCCGCAGTATTCGATCGAGTATGCGCTGGCGAAGTGCGGATCATGCTGCGTTGCGTTCGCGGGGCCGACGGAATAGACCGACACGACGTCGGGGTATTTGGCGCCGAACTCATGCTGCGCACCGAGCTTCTCGGCTTCTTCACGCGGCATGGTACTACGCGTGACCGGTAGATGCGCCGTAATCTGTTCGTTGACGATGCGCTCCACCTCGGCCTTCTGTGCGTCCGTCATCTTCGCGCCGTGCGAGAAGTCGATACGCAGGCGCTCTTGGGTGATGTTCGAGCCGCGCTGCTTAACGTGTAGCCCCAGGACCATCTGCAGCGCCTTGAGGAGGATGTGGTGCGTGGTGTGCAGGCGCGTCGTCGCCTCGGACGTGTCGGCAAGGCCGCCCTTGAACTTCTGCTCGGCGCCGGCGCGCGAGAGATCCTGATGCTTCTGCATGTGCGCTTTGAAGTCGTCGGTATCGACCTTGATGCCGCGCTCCTGGGCGACCTCCTGCGTCATCTCGAAGGGAAAGCCGTACGTAGTGAAGAGGGTGAACGCATCTTCGCCGGTGATGGTGCCGGACTGTGCGATGCGCTCCAGTTCCTTCATGCCGTTATTGAGCGTGCGGCCGAACTGCAACTCCTCCTTCCAGATCGCGTCGGTGATCTCCTGGTACGGTCCGTCGCCGGCGAGATCCGGATAGGCCTGTTTGTATTGTTCGAGCACGATGGCGGCGCAGCGCACGAGCATGCTCTCCTTGCCCTCGTCGTGCTCCACGCCTAATTTTTGCGCGTGCTGTGCCGCGCGGCGGATGAGACGGCGCAGCATGTAGCCCGCTTCGGTGTTCGACGGACGCACGCCGTCGCCGAGCATCATCGTCGCGGCACGCATGTGGTCGGCCACGATGCGGAATGAGCGCTGGTACGCAGGATCGGCGTAGGACTTGCCGGAGAATTCCTCAAGCAGCGCGATGATGCGCGCGAACGCATCGGTGCGGAATACGTCGCTGCCGCCTTCGCTTGCGGCGGCGATGCGTTCCAGGCCGCCGCCGAAGTCGACATTCTGCTTCGGGAGAAGCCCGAAACTGCCGTCATCTTTCTTTATGTACTGCATGAACACCGAGTTCCCTATCTCCATGAATCGGCCGCAGTCGCAGTTCGGGTGGCATTCGGCGCCCCATGCGGTGTCGTGCGGGGTGCCGAAATCGTAGAAGACCTCGGAATCCGGGCCGCCCGGCTCCCCTGCCGGCATCTTTTCCGGCGTGCCCGAGCGGCTCCACCAGTTCTTCTTCGCATCGTAGTAGAAGATGCGCCCACCCTGCATGCCTTTGGTGTATCCATCGGCTTCCGCACCGATGATGACATCCTTCGCGTCTATCCCCTTTTCGGAAAACAGCTGCTTCCAAGTAGCGACGGATTCTTCGTCGCGCGGCACGCCCGCCTTCTCGTCGCCGATGAACGCGGTGACGTAGAGGTTCTGCGGATCGAGGCCGACCTCGTCCACGAGGAACTCGAAGAACCAGCGCAGCTGCTCCTCCTTGAAGTAGTCGCCGAACGACCAGTTGCCGAGCATTTCGAAGAAGGTGGTGTGACGATTGTCGCCGACTTCGTCGATGTCTTCGGCACGAAAGCATTTCTGACTGTCTGCGACGCGCGCACCCGACGGATGCGGCTCGCCCAAGAGGTACGGCACCAACGGCTGCATGCCGGATGAGGTGAACAAGGTCGTCGGGTCGTTGAGCGGCACTATCGGTGCCGAAGGGATGATGGCATGCCCGCGCTCCTGCATGAACGCGAGATATTTCGAGCGGATGTCATTGATGCGCATGCAAGAAAAATAGCGCGTTTTCTGAAAATAGAAAAGGGCCGCTCATGGCGGCCCGTTTCAGATGTCGTAGATTCCCTTCGGGTTCGGGTGCGTATAGGGAACCGAAGGGACATGCATCGGCGGAATTATTGGTCTGGTGATTGTCGCCTTTGACTTGCCTGGCGATGAGGGCGGCGAACTGAAAAGGACGGCTGCGCCGTAGAATCCTATCGCTGTGCACAGGCAGGTAGCTGTCAGGAATCCTGCAGCGAAATTCCGGGCGTCATTGTTCATCGCGTCCTCCTGCGCGAATATCGTTCTCTTTCGATACTACGTCGGGATCGCGTCGGTGTCTATGGCGCGAAGGTGCCTGCTGCCGCGGATGAAAGATTCTCCGGCGCGAGATAGGTACGCAGTGCTTTGGCGACCTGCGCAGGAGTGAGCGCAAGAATACGCTGCGGGAAGGTATCGAGGTAGCCTATAGGACGCCCTTCGGCGGCTAGGGTGTGGGCGGTACGAGCGAGCGCCGCCGCGCTTGCCAGCGAGGTCTGGATACGTGCGGCGTACATCTGTCTGTGCAGCTTCGTCTCGGCAGCGGTCGGTCCGTTTTCGAGCAATAGATTCACTTCACGTACGATAGCGGCTTTCCCCTTCTCAAACAGCTGCGGGGCGAACGTCGCCCAGATGACCGCGGCGCCGTCGGCGGTACCGAATCCGTTCGGGGTCGAGTAGATGGCATAGGTAAGGCCGTCGCGCTCGCGCACCGTCTGCATGAGGCGACCGGAGAAGCCGTTGCGATCGCCGAGAATCTGGAGCCCGAGCATGAGCGCGGGGTAATCCGCATGGTCTTTCGTGATGCCAGTCGCAGCCCCGAGCATATAGTCGATACTCGCCTTGTCTTTTATAGACGTCTCTGCATGCTCTCCCGCATGCGACTGTGCCGGGGCGAAACCCGGGAGCGTAACGGTACCGCGCGGTAGTCGCGCGAGCTTCTTGTCGACCGCGTCCTTTGCGGCGGCGAGCGTGATGTCGCCGGCGATGGCGAGCACTGTGGTCGTCGCGTCCACTGCGCGCTCGTGATATTTCTTCAGGTCGTTGCGGGTAAGCGCTGCGAGTGTTGCGAGCGCACCCGCGGTCGTTTCGTCGCGATTGGGATGCCCTTCGGGATAGATGAGGCGCGAGAGGCCAATCTGCGCTTGCGCGCGGGTGTTCTGTCCTTCAAGAGCAAGCTCGGCCTCAAATCGCTTTTTGAGGGTCGTTAATTCTTTAGTGGGAAGCGCTGACTCGTGCAGGACTTCGGCAACAAGCGACAGGACGGCTCCCAGATCTTGCGTGCGGCAGTGCGCATGCCATGCGAGGCGGTCGGCGCTGGCAGAGAACGAGAGCGATGCACCGAGCTTGTCGAGTAGTACTTGAATGTCGCGTTTGGTCTTCTTTGCGGTGCCTTCAAGCAGCATCGCGGCGTGCACCTCGGCGAGCGCGCGGTTGCCTGCAAGGCGTACACCGCCTGCAATGCTGCCATCTATCCACACATGCTTGCTGCCAGGCACGCGCGCGACCAAGAGCCTCCCGCCGCGGTTCAGTTTCTTTTCTTTGATGAGTGTTTGATATGTCATAGGGTATCTATCAACGTTGCGGCGGTTTCTCCGGCGGCGGTCAGATACTTCTTCGCCGCAGCGTTCACGGTGCGCGTCGTGAGCGCGGCGATGTCGTCTTCAAAACGATAGGCGAAGGTCCAATCCCCTGCCGCGACGCCTTCGGAGACCATGCGGATCTCGTTGAATACGCCGTCGCGCTCGAGCGAACCGGCGGAGGCGATGCGGGCTTTGGCGCGTGAGAGTTCTGCGGAGCTGATGCCGTCGCGGGCAACGTTGCGGGTTTCGCGGCGCATCAGTTCTAGCAGTTTCTGCGGCGTAACACCTGGTGCTGCGGTCGTGGTGAAGGTCAACACGGTCGGGTCGTGCCAGGCCGGGACCATGACCGACACGTCGGCAGCCATACCCTTGTCTACCAGCTTCTCCTGCAGGCGGCTCGAGAAGCCGCCGGCAAGGATAGTGGCGAGCGCGTAGATGGCAGGATAATCGCCGTGGCGTGCTTCGGGGATCTTGTAGGCGATGCTGGCGATCGAGACGCCGGCCGCGTGTTTGAGCGAGCACGCACGCGCTGTTTTCTGTGCCGGCTCGACGGGAGTGAACGGCGGTATCTCATGCGGCGAGCGCGGGATCTTCGCGAAATGCTTCACGACCAGGCGTTCCATCTCGGCTGGTTCTATATCGCCAAATACCGCCAGTGTCGCGTTGTTGGGCCAGTAGTAGGTGTCGTAGAACTCGCGCAGTTTTGCGGCGGTCGAGCCTTCGATGTCTTCTTTCGTGCCGATGGTGGGGATGCGGTACGGATGCACGGTGAACGCCGTCTGCATCAGTTCTTCTTCAAGCAGTTCATAGGGGTTGTTGCGGCCGCGTTCGTATTCGTTGCGCACCACCGTCATTTCCGACGCAAGGTCGGCATCGTTGAAGAGCGAGCCGCGCAAGCGGTCGGCCTCGACGGCGAATGCTTCTTCGGCGTGCTCTTTCGGCAAGACCTCGAAGTAATTCGTACGGTCTACCCATGTCGTCGCGTTCAGTTGCGCGCCGAACTGTTCCAAATATGAAAAGAACGACTTGCCGTTTGCCTTATTGAAATGCTCGGAGTCCTTGAACAGCAAATGCTCAAGAATGTGGGTCGAGCCGGTGTGCCCTGCGGCCTCGTTGCGCGACCCGACATGGAAGGTGACGCACACTGCAACGACCGGCGCCGTCATGTCACGCTTATACAAGACCCGCAGCCCGTTTTCGAGCCGGTATTCTGCCACGCCATGGCGTGTCCGGACTTTCTGGAGCGCTGGAGCAACCTTCTTCACGGCAGAAGCATACCGCAGTGGGTCACATGCGCAAAATAACCCGGGAAATTCCCGGGTTACTGTGGTGCAATTTCTATGAAAACAATGCCGCAAATTATTCGCTACAGCCTCTCTCGCCACCAAGTATGAAGGCTGCCTGCGCAAAGGAGAGAAGCGCCATATCCGCATCCCTGCATGCGAGGAGGGCATTGATAAGGTCCTTCTCTTTTTCGTTGGTGAAGCGGACTTTCTGACTCATGACCCCTCCCATTGGCCGGTCTTTCGTAAAGCGAAGGCGCGGCGTACCTTCCTCGTAGCCCGCGAAAGAGATATGGACATCCGTCATGGCTGACTCCTGTGTTTCGGCCGGAGTCACTTATAACACACGGAGAAGTACCCTTCAAGGCCTTGCGCCCTCCTTGCGAAGCAGAGTGGCCTTGCGCTGTGTCCCTCCGCGGTTGTACCCGCCGAGGGTGCCATCGCTTTTGATGACACGGTGACAGGGAACGGAGGGGTCGTAATTGGCGCGCATCACGGCGCCGACGGCGCGCGCTGCCTTCGGATTCCCTGCCCTACGCGCGACCTCTGCGTAGGTCATCGTCTTTCCCTTCGGGATTTTCTTCACTATCGTACGCACTTTGTCAGCAAACATTACCTGTGCCTGAGCCATACTACTAGATATTATTACACCACATTCAAAATGTTGGAGGCGACGCCTCCAACATTTCCTCCAACATTTCGCCTCCAACATTTACTTTTTCGCTTTCGCATGCTGTTCGCGCAGTGCCACGCCGGCGGCTTCGCGGTAGCGGCAGTAATCGCAGTCGTCGCCCGCGGGCGGGATCTGTTCGCTGTCGAGGCAGGCTTTGATGTCGGACAGCGTCGGGGCGACCCAGTCGGCGTTGCCTTTGTAGGCAATGAGGGTGATGTCGAACTCGAGCTTGGCGTCGAACGCTTCCCTGTCCTTGCTGGCGTTGGCATAGACGAAGTAGCCGGTGTCGGACACCGCGAAGCCGTTCTGGCGCAGGAGCCACTGATACACCTCCATCTGGCGCTTGTAGCCGTCGTGCCAATCCTGATCGAGCGCCTCTATCTTTTCGTCCTTGCTCGTGGATTTGTAGTCAACAACAATCAGCTCGCCTTTGGGGTTGACCCACAGGTCGTCTACCGCGCCGGACACCGTGAAGCCGGTCGGCTTGTGCTTGTGCTCGATGCCTTTGAAGTTCTCGCGCCACACGTCGAGGTCGGGATGCGCGAACGGTATGGCATCGAGCTTGTAATGCTTCATCAACGGATGCTTGGCGCCATTGGCACGATGGATGTCGAATTCTTTCTTCAGGAGCGCGTCCACAGCGCTATTGAGATTGAACGGAAAGCCCGGCGGACGTGCGGTGCCGAGCTTGTTGTCCACGAAGAAACAGCGCGGGCACTCGGTGAAGAGGTCTATCTTCGAGCGCGACAGGCGCCAGCGGCCGCCGCCGTAATTCCAATCGGGATTGCGACGGGGCTTGTAGTACTGGCTCATGTATAAAAGTATACCAGCAAGATTGCAATGATAGCGTTTATTCTATTTTACCGTAGTACGAGGCACCCGAGCAAAAATGGCGCGAGTCGTACTGATAGGTACGGTGAGTGGCTTTTTGCGAAGGGTAACGACGCAATACGGCAAAATAGGGCGAACGCTGCGTTACAGCTTCAGATGGAGATCATCCTGTACATCCTCGAACCAGTGCTTGAAGCGATTCTCCAAGTACCACATGACGGTAAAAATAACCAGCGCGAGTAGGGTGGCGAACGACGCGAGCGCGTACAGGCCGTATCCGACCGCGATGCCGACACCAGCGGCAATCCAGAGGCCCGCGGCGGTCGTCACGCCGTGCACGGTGTGGCCGCGGAAGATGATGAGGCCGCCGCCGACGAACCCGATGCCGGTGATGATGGCGGCCGCCACCTTTAGCGGCTCAAAGTTCACTACGCCCAGATAGGCGCTGTCTACGTAGCTGGAAGTGAGGATGAATAACGCCGCGCCGAGCGATATCAAGCTGTAAGTGCGCGTACCGGCCGCCTGCTTGGCCAAGACCGCACGCTCGGTGCCCAGGAGTGCGCCGAGGAACATCGCGAGGAGAAGCTTCGCGAACATGACGCTCGTCGGGTCGATGAAGAGTGCGGGGCCGTGCATAAGGACGAGAGATTAGTGTATAGGGTATAGCGTATAGGATGAGAATGCAATACGGTTTTTCCACCATCTCCGCAGTGTGCCTAGATACCGCATAGGCGTCGCGCTTCGTCGAGCACGTGCGGAATCTTGTCGGGCTTGACGCCGTATTCGGCGAGCAAGTGGTCGGCCTGTATGTCTTTGCACAGTACGATCTTCTTCTCCAAAAACTGCCGCTTCTCCCCTTCGGTGAGCGTGGTGAGGCAGGTCAGCGGGTGTACGTGCGCCGATTCGATCATCGAGAGCAGTCCGTGATTGCTCGGATAATCCCACCCGATGACGGTGAGGTTCGAACAGCGCGCGTAGCGGATGGCGTTGCGCGTGAAGCGGGTGTTCGTCACGAGCCATCCCTCGTCGACGCGCGAGGCCGCTTCGGGGGCTTTCTTGAGATCTTCGTAACGGGCGTGGACGTAGAGCACGTCCTTGATGTCGGTCTTGCCGCCGGGGTCGTTATGGAACTTCGCTTCGATGCCGACGCGCTTGCCGTCCTTTTCCGCGAAGACGTCAACTTCGTGCGGGGCGCAACGGCCGGTGAGGAACAGCTGCGTGCGTACGCTCCAGCCATGCGCGCGCAAGACTTCGCCCAAAAACGACTCGAACGGGAAGCCGGAGGGGCCCAGCGCGAAGACGGCACGTTTGATGGAGTATCGCGCAGCGACTGCCGGCGGTTCCTGCTGCCGCAGCAGCTCGAACGCGCGGCGATAGATCTCTTCGGTCATCATGCCGGGATGCAATTCGTGCATGAGGCGCGCGAGGATGCGGGCGCGTGCCATCGACGAGGCACCGGCGAACTGGAGCGAGCGTTCGAGTTTCGTCGGATCGAACGCTTCCTGCGTGCCGTCCGCTTTGGTTATCAGGAGCGTGCTCATGATCCGCTTGTGGTGGTGGCGTGGTGGCGTGAAGAATACGGGTAGACGGAGACCGGCATCACGCGGCCGTCGAGGGTTGCGGTGAAGTGCGGCGGTTCCTCCTTTATGAAGACGGGTACCTGTATCCAGCGCGGCGTCTCCTCTTTGGTGCACTCGACCGACGGGCCGTTCCAGGTTTCGAATCGCAGCAGGTAGGTCTTGCCTTCGACCGGCTCGGCGCGGACGGAAAGTTCCGCGCAGGAGTAGTCCACGGAGACGATGCCGGTTATCCGATGCACGCTGCCGGTGAATTCATCGCGCAGGATGATGGCGTTCGTCTGGGCTGCCGTGCGCTCGGCGAACTGTCCCGCGATCATCAGGAACGCGAAGACGAACAGCGTACTTCCGAACGCAAACGTCACGATGCGGCGCAGCATCTCCATTGCATCATTGTAGCGTGACGGCGCGCGTGCAGGCGCGGAGTTATGAACAGCTAGGCGGCTCGGCTTCGCCGACCGCACTTGGATTTTCATAATCGCTTCGCTCCTTGAAAATCTCGGCGGCGGTCCGGCCGGAGGCCGGACCGCCGCCGAGACAGATATCATCCTCGTACAATACGACCGCCTGCCCTGGCGAGACGACCTGCGGGGCATCGAAGGCGAGTACTGCCGCGTTGCCATCATACGAGAGCGTCGCCTCGGCATCCGGCGCGTGGTAGCGCACGTGTGCGACGAGCCGCGCGCCGTTCTCGGACGCTTTTCCTATCCAGTGCGGCGCTTCGATGCGCGTCGTGTGTGAGAGCGTGTCCGCCTTGTCGGGTGAAACGGTCAGCGTATTGGCCTGCACATCGACACGCACCACATACTGCGGTACGTTCGCGCGGCTTCCCTCCACGGTGAATCCGTGCCGCTGCCCCACCGTGTAGAACGCGGCACCGTCGTGGCGGCCGATGCGGTTCCCTGTCGTATCAAGGACATCGCCGCTTGTAACGGTAATGAAGCGCTGCAGGAACTCGGGAATGGAGACGTCACCGACGAAGCACAGCCCCTGGCTGTCGGGTTTCTGCGCCACGGGCAACTCGTAATGCGTCGCCATGCGGCGCACGTCCTCCTTGCGGAACTCTCCTATCGGGAAAAGCGTGTGCGCAAGCTCTTCTTGCCCGAGCCGGTATAGGAAGTACGATTGATCTTTCGTCTCGTCGAGACCGCGCAGGAGCCGATGACCATCTGCTGTTTCTGCGACCCGCGCGTAGTGTCCTGTCGCTATTCGTTCGGCGCCATGCTCGAGCGCCCATGTGAGGAACGCACCGAACTTCACCGTTTCGTTGCAGAGTACGTCAGGATTGGGCGTGATGCCTGCCTGATAGTCGCGGATCATCGTCTGCACCACGTCGCGCTCGTATTCGGCGGAGAGATCGACTTCCCGGAACGGGATGCCGAGGAACGCCGCGACGCGCATGGCGTCGAGCTGGTCCTCTTTCCAAGTGCATTCCAAGAACTCCGGCCGCCAGATGCGGATGAACACGCCGGTCACGTCATAGCCGCGCTCTTTGAGGAGCGCGGCGGTCGTAGAACTGTCCACGCCGCCCGAAAGGCCGACGAATACGCGCTGCGCCATACTATTTGTACGGGTCAATATAGAGTGCTTTCTTGCGCTTATGCTCCGTATACGTGCGGCTGTAGTACGTATGACCGGCACGGTCGGCGAGATAGAAGAGGTTCTTGCTCGGGATCGGCGTGAGCGCGGCCTCTATCGACGCAAGCGACGGGCTGCCGATGGGCGTGGGCGGCAGGCCTTTCACCTTGTAGGTGTTGTACGGCGAATCGCTGGCAAGATCTTCTTTCGTCAACGAGAAGGTGCTGCGGCCGATCGTGTACAGGAATACGGCATCGACCTGCAACGGCATGCCCTTGTCGATGCGATTCCAGAGGATGCCTGCAATATGGAAGCGGTCGTCGTTGCGGCCATTTCCCTCTTTCTCGAGGATGGACGCCATGATGATGATATCTTCTTTCGAGCGAGTGGAGCTTGCGAACAAGGGCGCGAGCGCGGCGATCTTGTCGTCGAAGTTCTGCCGCATCGTCCGTATCACAAGATTCTCGGTGGCATTCGGCAGGAAGAAATACGTATCCGGGAAGAGATACCCTTCCATCGCCGGTTTCGTCTGTGCCAGGAACGCATCAGGGTCGAAACGCTCCAACCGGTCGCCATAGATCTTCGCCATTCTGTCGGTGGTGGCGCCTTCGGGGATGGTAATGCGCACGGGTTCGAGTCCGAACTGTCCGATGACGAAGATGCGCGCCACGCTGAAGATGTTCCGCGGCTCTTTGAACAGGTAGTCGCCCGCTTTGACATCGTGCTGGTGTCCGAGGATGGTGATGAGGATACGGAAGGCCGGCGCGGAACTCACGACCCGTTGCCCCTCGAGCGAAGCGGCGGCTTCCTGTAGAGATGCCCCTTCGGGGATGGTGACGAGATGTCCGAGCGGGAAATCGTCCGGCGGGCGGATGTATGACTGGTAAACGAACGTCGAACAAAGACCGGCAACGATCAGAATGATGACCGTGCGGCCGTTGGCGCCCTTGTTCCAGTGTGCCTTGAGAATGTTCTGTCCCTTGTCGCACAAGGTAAAGAAACGCTGAAGCATCTTGAGCGGTGAGAACATAGGCGTTACATCGGCAGGTTCGCTGGCGGTTCCGCTTTCGTGGCGGGGATGCGGGCGAGGCCGGGCGACTGTATGGTCGCGCTCGGCGGGTGCCACAAGGAAGCGATGGTTTCCGTCGACATGACGAGCGCGCGGCCGATCCACGGCTCGTAGTAGTATGAACGGCGGCGGTACGCGTCGATGAAGCGGCGCGACATCAGGTCGGCACGGAAACCGTTGAGATCTTGCCACGGATAATCGAAGACGTTATGGCCCCAGTCGCCGCGCGGCCGCAGGTTGTTGAGCATGGCCGCATCGTTATAGGGGCTCCACATCCAGCGCATGGCGGTGGCCGTCTGGCCATGGACGCCTTTCGTACTCGCGTAGATGGCGCGGATGCCCACCTCGAACGCAAGCTTGCTTTTGTGGCGCTCGAGCGTTTCGATGACGTGTGTCTCTCCCCAGGTGGGTCGCGGGAAGCCGTACTTTCTTTCATCATCCTCACCGGCTTCCTCCTTGCCTGGTTGAATCGAGGCCCTTTTCCTGATGTCCTTTACTGCTTGGTCGATCCGTTTCTCCCATCCGGTGTCGTGACGTATCAGAATACCGCTCTTCCCCTCCTTGCGGATCATGATCTGCAGCCACATCTGCTCGTGCGGCTTTATGTTGCTGAACAGCTCGACTATCTGCGCGAACGGATCGACCCTGTATTCGTCCTTCGGGTCGCGGTCGAGTTCGAAGTCGACGTAGGTCTTTATCGGATATTCGTCGCCGCGCGCCTCGTACTTATAGTCGGTGACGAAGCATTCATAGGTATTGCGGTCGTAGCGGAACGCGGTGGCGTAATCCTCCACTTCGCGGATCTCAAGGTTCGGGTACTGCGCATAAAAGGCGTTCTCGACGATGTTCTTCATCGTTTTCCAGCACCAGACATAAAAGTGCACGTCGCCGCCGAACGAGGCGATCTCGAGCGAAAAGAACGGTCGCACCGAGCCGTTCCAGCCGCGCGAGATGAATGTGCCTTCGCCGAAATTGATCCAAAAGCTCGACAGCACCATCTCCATCGCGCGCGGCGACTTCATGATCTCGCGCGGCATCTTGACCTCCAGGAGGATGGGATCGCGGCCGGAGAGGAACAGTGAACGTACGTAATGCACCCACGTCGCCCACGCGGCGATCCACAGCGCTATCGGCAGCCATATGGGCGCCGTGCCGGCGAGCCAGGCGAACGCGAACGTGCCGAAGTCGGGAATCTGCTGGGAGATGAACGCCAACAGGCCGAGGAAGGCGATCGAGTGTATCAGTCCGCGCGAGATGCCCCATCCTTCGCACCAGTCGACGAAGCTCTGGAAGTCGAAGAGGTCGAAGCCGAGTATGTGTTTTTGTATGACGACACGCAGGGGGCCGGCAAACTTATCTTCCAGTTTTTTTTCGGCGGCCATTGCCGCAAGTATAACACTGCGGCGCGCCCAAGGGCGCGCCGCATGACAGAGAACGGATGCACACCGGCTATTTCTTCGCCAGCATCCACTTGCCGTCGTCGGTGCGGACGAACAAAGGACCCTGCAGATTGACAGCGATGGTCGCGTCCTTCACGTAGCGTTCGCGCTTCACGCGATCAACGATCTCCTCGCGCGAGAGCGCGCCCTCCTGTTCGAGGATGCCGCGGATGACATCGCGTACGATGCCCGGTTCATACCCCCACTCTTTCAACGCGTAGAGGCCGCGGCCGACGAGCACGAAGCGGCCGTCCTTGATGAGTTCGTTGTGTGTAGTGGCGGGATGCGCCGATTTGTTGAAGAGTTTCTCGATACCCTTGGCGACTTCGGTGAAGTGCATGGGAGAGCCGTGGCGCTTGAGCGTGAGGAACGCGAAATCGCGCGTATTCTTGATGCGTACATGCGGGCTGTCGGTGCGGCCCCACTCGCCCAGCGGATTCTTGCCGATACGCTTCGAGATGGCGAGCCAGCGGTATACCGTCTCGGGCGTGCGGTTCTTCACGCCAGTCTGCTTGAGGTGGCGGTTGAACGATTCGAGAAACTCATCTTCCGGCACGAGGGTGTTGGCCTCGATAGATTCGTACAACGCGGAAAGTGCGCGCTCGACGGCTTCGGCGTGCTGTTCGTCCACATGCCAGCGAGGGCGGAAGTCGGCGTTCTCGCGGCGCGAGCCGAAATGATGACCGACGGAAAGGAGGAATACGAGATGGTTGCGATCCGCCTCCGTCTTGGCGATCTCGTTCAAAAGCGTCTCCTCATCGAGGATGCCGCCGAGCGCGGCGACGGCGCGCTTGAGCTCGTCGAGCGTCGTCTGGTGCGTGTCGTAGGCGTCGGAATCGCGCACCACAGAGAGGCCGTGCGCCTCTATCTGGCGGATGCGCTCGCGGGTGATGCCGTACTCCTGGCCGATGGCGTCGAGCGTGCGGGCCTCGCCCTTCGGCGAAAGGCCGAAGCGGTCGGTAAGGACTTTGCGTGAACGATCGGAGAGCGACGCGAGCAGCTCCTTGGTGACTGTCTTTGGGTTGAACGATAGCATACGGGTAATTGACTATATCTAGTTTTGATTGTGTACGTTGTATCAGATAACGCCGTGTAGGTCAAGCCCGCACACTAACCGAGGCCTTGTGCTTGCCGAGGAGCGACGAAAGATGGTGGTTTCCTTAATCGATTTTGGTATTCTGTATTACATTGGCAGAGCGGGCACAGAGGCGAGGCCTCGATTAGTGTGCGGGTCAAGCCCGCACACTAACCGCAGGATCGTGCATGCCGTGGAGTAAAGAAATACCGAAATTTTCTAGATTTGTATGAATTTCTTGCTTTAGGATGGCATGCTCGCACAGAGGCAATCCTGCGGTTAGTGTGCGGGCAAGTCCCTGTACATGCGGCCGTATTGCAGGGTATTTCCGGCATCCGTCTGCCGCCCTTCCCTGCCCTACTGGGTCGTCGTTGTCTCAACCGGCGGCGCGGCTTCCTCTGCGGGGCTTTCTTCTTGGGCCTCCGGTTCTTGCGCTTCTGGGGTTGAGGTCGCTGCTGGTGGCGTGCTCGTGGCCGATGCTGTGTCCGCGCTGTCATCCGTCGTCTGCTCGCTGTCCGTTGCGGCTTGTGATGCGGCGGTTTGGCTCGACACAGTAATCGTGTACGTTCCGTCGGGGTTCACTACCGGACGCGCTTCGAGTGCCGCAATGCGTTCCTTGAGCACAGCTATTTCAGCATCCTGGGCGGCATCGTTCGAGACAAGGGAGGCGATACTGGCCGCCAATTCCTTGATGGCATTGACGACCGCCGCCAATACAGGACGGTCGTTGAGCGAGAGGTAGCCGTTGGGGCTCTCGCCCACCGCCTCGGGAATCGCCTCGCGCACGTTCTGCGCGGAGAAGCCGGCGTACTGGGTCTCGCGCTCAAGCCCGGACAGCTCGTTCCAGTGATAGCTGATAGGCGTGATCGTGAGCACGTCGGCGAGCCCTCGCGTGAAGTCGCCGTCGATATGCTTCAGTCGCTCGTCGGATGATACCGAGAGATTACCCGATGCATCGGTCGTGAGCGTACCCGCACCGAAGTTCGAGAAGCGCACCGTGCCGGTGGTGTGCAACTGCGCCGTCGGCGTCGTCGTGCCGATGCCGATGTTACCGCCGGTCGTTGCGGTCAATTTTGCCCCGAGCGATGGAACGCCGATGTTGGTGCTGAGGTAGAAATTATTTGACACATCATCGCCCAGCCCAGCCATCCAGTTGTACGCCCCGTTCGATGTAAATGTAAGCTCGGCGTTGTTCCCCGCGTTCCCACGGCCAATCTCGACGTAGGTGTGCCCCCCTGTCGCAATACTCAATTTTGTTTGAGGCGTCGTCGTCCCGATGCCGACGTTGCCGTTAAGGAGGGTCTTGGCGATCGAAGTGTTGCCGAGAGTGACAGAGTTTGAACCTGCACCGACAGCACTTGCACCGATTACGACCTCGTTGGTACTGGTACCAGCGCCGGAGCGGGTATCGTAGCCGAGGAAGACCGAGTTGGTCGATCCGGTATTTTCAGTCGAGCCGTCGCTGAGGTATTCCCCGGATTCGATACCGACGGCGATATTGAGGGCTCCGGCGATGTTTGAGTAGAGAGACTCGCCGCCGATGGCGATGTTGCCATAACCGGTAGTGTTTGAGTAGAGAGACTGGAATCCTAGGGCGGTGTTGCTGAAGCCGGTAGTGTTGGAGAGAAGAGCCAGAGAACCCAATCCTGTATTGTAGTAGCCGGCTGAAGTGTTATCGGTTCGCTGATTGAGACCGGTGTGGTAGCCGATGTAGAGGTTTGCCGAATTATAGTTACTTGTATTCGGATCCGATGCATACAGTCGCAGTATCTCGCTGCCAGCCGCGTTGCGAATAAAGATCGCGGTGTTCGTCGCTGTGTAGTTCCCGGCCGAGCCGTTGGTTGTGATGTCGAGCGGGTGCGTATCGGAGCCGCGGTTGTCGATCATGAGTCGCGCCCACGGCGTCGTCGTCCCGATGCCGATATTGCCGGACGAGACGGTCGAGCCGGTGCTCGTGATGCCGGTACCGAAGATGATATTGCCGATATTGAGCTGGCCGGAGGCGGTCGCACTTGGCAGTGAGATGTTGTTGCCGATGAGGATGTTCTGCGAGCCGGTGGTGAGGTTAGCAACACCAGCGGAAGACGTGGCGGTACCGATCCAGATGTTGTTCGAGCCGGTCGTGATGCCGTACCCGGCTTGGTAGCCAAGTAGGGTGTTGTAGTCGGAGCCAGTGGTGAAGCTGTAGCCGGATTTGTAGCCGACTGTTGTGCCTCCTTGGTTGCTATAGACGGCGGTTCCTTGTGCGGCTCCATACCCGACGGCGACGGTGTTGGTGGCAGATTGGTTGCCGGAGAGAGCGTACCCGCCGCTAGCGGTGTTGTAGGAGCCAGTGATGTTGGTGAGGAGCGCGGAGGACCCGTTTGCAGTGTTGGCCGAGCCGGTGGTGTTGGAGAAAAGGGTTTGAAAACCAAAACCTGCATTGTCGGAGCCGGTGGTGTTGGGGAGAAGGGTCTGGTAACCAAACCCTGTATTGTAATAGCCGGCTGAAGTGTTGTCGGTCGGTTGATAAAGGCCTGCTTGGTAGCCGATATACAGGTTGCCTGAATTGAAGTTAAATGAATCCGGATCCGATGCATATAGTCGCAGTATCTCGCTGCCAGCCGCGTTGCGGATGAAGATCGCGGTGTTCGTCGCCGTATAATTGCCTGCCGACCCGTTGGTCGTGATGCTTAGTGGATTGGTGTTGAAGCCGCGATTGTCGATGGTGAAGCGTGCGTTCGGCGTCGTTGTTCCGATGCCAAGCGAGCCCGCAAAGGAGGATGTTGCGGTAGTGCTGGTGGCGGTGAAGTATGGTGCTGTGATTGCGCCGCCGGAAGAGATGCCGGTAACGGACAGCGTGCCGGCGGTGAGCGTGCCGCTGAACGTCGCATCGGTGCCCGACAAGGTGCCGGAGAGCGTGAGCGTACCGGCGGAGAGCGCATTGAACGAACCGGTCAATGCATTCAGGATGGAACCGCCGGTGATCGTCGGGGACGCAAGTGCCGTCGTTCCATCCGCTTGCGGCAGGTACCCGCCGTAGCGGGGGTATGCGGCTGGCGAGGCGGCGGGTGTCGCCAGATACGTTTGGAGCTGTCGCAGCATCTGGGCGAACTGTGCGAAAAACTCGGGCGACATCGTTACGACGGACTCTCCGAGAACACGCGGAGTGGGGGCGGCTGCCGGAGTAAATGCGCGGGCTGCGACGTTTTCTGCTGGTGTCTCGGCAATCGTGCCAATGACAACTGTCTTTTCAGGCATCGGTACGGGTTGTGTCTGTACCACGGCTGCCGTCTGTGCCTGCGGAACCGCCGCGACCGCATCAGGACCGAATCCGAGCAAGCCGCTGATAAAAGTGACGACACCGAAAAAAGCGGCAGCAAGCGCGTGCATCGCCACATTTTAGCAAAAAATATGGGTAATAGGAATCATTTGCCACCAAAAATAACGATTCCAGCAGGTGGTTGAGCCGCAAACGTGGCACAGTGGTGCAATAAGCACTTTTTGCCACCAAATCATATGTACCCATCATCAC
>Ga0233425_10001197_pt1 | contig 60299 bp, 59 predicted proteins | sample Watercolumn_Towu_2_FD_181712 | JGI IMG/M metagenome (GOLD analysis project Ga0233425, IMG submission 181712) | Freshwater microbial communities from Lake Towuti, South Sulawesi, Indonesia - Watercolumn_Towuti2014_140_MG | ecosystem: Environmental > Aquatic > Freshwater > Lake | place...
GCACGCCCTGTTTCTCTCGCCATGTTCGATCCCGGTTTTAGTCCCGAACCCAGCATGCCGAACAACCGCTAGTTTGTAAACTATTTAACGGAACGAACTAGTAGATGGCGATGTCGGCCCGAAGCTGCAGCCAGTCGACGATGGAGGCGGCGCAGTCGGGGTCCTGATGGCAGACGACGATGCCGGTCACTTTTTCCGGCGGCAGGATTTGCGCGACCCGCTCCCTGACGGCGCCGAAATGGTGGCGGTCGCCCGGGTCGATCAGGATCGCTTGGCCACCGTCGACGATCAGGTACACATTGCAGCGAAACGGCGTGTCCTGGTCGATGCCCAGCCAGTACACCGCATGGCCGGCGCATTGGAACAGCGGTGTGGGGCGGGACAGATCGGGCACCGCGGCCAGCTGGCTCAGATCGATGTCGTTCATGGGGCCTCGCTAGCGAAGTTTGTTGGTGATGGGACCGCGGTTCTGCGCCATCGTGCCGGAATGGCGCTCGTACAGCATGATGTATTCGCGCCGCAGCGCCTCGAACTTGGAGTGCAGCCGGCTGTAGGACTTGTTGCGGATCTCCAGTTTGGCCTCCAGTTCCTGGGCGCGCTCCTGCAAGGCCAGGCGCTCGTCCAGCACCCGGTCGATCTGCTTGCGGTACAGGCTCAAGGCCTGGGCGAGCTGCTGGTTGGCCGCCATCAAAGAGGTCATCTTGGGTTCGGTCTGGTGGCGCTGCCGCTCCACCTCCGCCACCGCCATGTCCATTTCCTCACCGCTGTGCTGGAACTTGTCCAGCAGCTGCAGCAACGGGTGCAAGCGCTCGTCCTGGGCGGCAAAACTGCGTACATACTCGGTCAGCTTGCGATTGGCGACGTTGACCCGCTGGAACTTGCCGGACAGCTCCAGCACGGCCTGCTTGTATTCCTGCAGATGCTGCAGCTTCTGGTCTTGCTCGGCCACCAGCGCGATCATCGCCTGGTAGTTCTCGTTGGGCAGCGGCGTCAGCTTCTCGATGGCCGGCGAAGCGACCGTGTCTTCCAGATCGAACTGCTCCTGGTGCATCACGGTGACCGGATAGCCGGACTCCTGCTGCAGCGCCGGAATCTCTTCCACCACCTGCTGGCGCATCAGCGCCTCGGCATGCTCCTGCTGGATGCGGTCGAACAGCTTGACCGAGCGTTCGATGGCGGGCTTGAGGGCGGCCGTGCCTTCACCCGGATCGAGCTTGAACACCTGCAGCATCCCGTCCAGGAATTCGAGCCGCAGCTTGATGTCTTCGCCCCCGCTTCGGCCCACCAGGGACAGGCCCGACACTGCACTCTCCAGGGTGTGGCGGGTCTCTTCCCAGTGGGCGAACACCCCGCCCGCCCGCTTGCGCAGCCGCAGCCAGCGCCACAGCACGTAGCCGAAGGCCACAAGCAGCACGATGGCTACTTCCGCCAGTGACAGTATCAGCAGGGTTTTCGACATGTTCCTAGGAGTCCCGGCTACGCATCTGCACCACGACGAAAACAAGGATCGCCGTCAAGAAGACTAGTAGATTGCCCCAGAACAGCACAGACACGGCCTCCTCGACCTCCGCTCCGTCAAATGCCAGGGCATCCCCCCCATCGTTGGCCGCCTCGCCATCGGCAACGAGCGGCGCTGCCGGCACGGCGGCGGGGGCGGATACGGGAGCGCGGATCGGCACGCCGGCCGCCTTGCGCACGTTCAAGGCGACGCTCTTGGCGCGCCGGAAACCGCTGCCGGCCAGATTCACCTCCAGTTCATAGACGCCGGCGGACAGCGCCGGCAGCCGCAGCCGGAAACCGCCTTCCGGCACGGCTTCGACGGCCAGTTCCCGGCGCTCGCCGCCGGCACCGGGCGCCATCGAGCGGAGCCGCGCCACCGCCTCCAGGCTGCCGCCGGCCGCCGCGGCGCCGAGCCGGGAACCGTCGCGGGCCAGCCACACCTCGGCGATCGCAGCAGCATCGCCCTCGCTCACGGTGGGCGGGAGCTTCACCTCCACCGACAGCCCGGTCTCGATGAATACCGGGCCGTCGCCGTCGCCACCGTCGATGGTCCAGGCACCCGGTTCAGGCCGGCTCACCCGGATCAGCCCTTCACTGCCCCCCATACCGCCCCTCATCCGTACCCCGGAGGGCGAACGCAGCGTCACTTCGCCACCCGACGACGAGCGGCTCACCACCCGCAGTTCCTCCACCCCCGCATCCACCTCGAAGCGGCCATCGACCACCGGCAAGCGATCGGGCTGCTTGACCGCCTGGAAGATCTCCGAGAACACCCCACTCAGATCGCGCGGGTCGGTCACCGTGCGGGCAAAGCCGCCGGCAGGCCGGGCCAGGGTCTGGAGGAAATCGACATCGGACTTGCTGCTGAAGGCCAGGCCGTAGAGATGCATGCCCTGTTCGATCATGCGCGACAGCAAAGGGCCGCGCAATTCGTCGTTCAACCGGCGATCCTGCGCGGGGTCGCCGGTGTCCATCCTGCCGTCGGTCAGCAGGACCACCAAAGGTGCGATGCCCTCGCGGTGCCGAGCCGCCAGCTGCAAGGCGGCGGCCACCGGTTCCCGCAGGTTGGTGTAAGCGCCCTGGGGCAAGCCGTGCGAGTCGATCAGCTCGAACAGACGCTGCTTGTTGGATTCCGACGCTTCCTGGAAATCGCTGAACACCGTCGCCTTGGCATCGAAGCCGACCAGCGCCACCCGGTCGCCGCCGTCCAGCAGCGACACGAACAAGCGCACCGCCTCCAGGCGGTGGTTGGCGGGGTCGGTCTCCAGCATGCTGGCCGAGGTGTCCACCAGCAGCACCGCGTCGATCCGCGGCGCCGCCGCGGCCACAGGCGCCAGCAGCGCCAATACCCACCAAACCCCGAACAGGGCGCGGCGCATTCGGACGATCGGGGCAACTCGGGACATGGTCGACTCCTTCTGCCGCAGGGCGGGATCAAGCCGTTGTCAACCGCCCGCCCGGACTGCGGCAATGCGAAGACTGACCCGCAGCTCGCGGTATTGGTCACCGGGCAGGCTGTCCGGCAAGATTAGCAGACCTGCCCGGCCGCGCGGTTCGGTCCAAGCCAGCCACACCAGCAGCGGACTGGAAATGCTGGAGGCGGACAGTTCCACGGGCTGCTCGCGGCCATCCCGCAACAGCAGCAGCCAGCCCCCATCGGTACCCACCTGGAGCGCGGCGACTTCCGGCGGTTCCCGGTGGCGGCGGAGGTACCGCACCAGCGAGGCCGCCACGGCGAGCACCAGCAGCGCCCGGTATTGGAAAGCCAGCGGATTGGCCAAGGCCGCCACCGCGGCGCATCCGTGCAGCGCCACCTCCAGCCTGAACAGCCGCGGCGACGCCGACAGCTCAAAGCGGCGAAACGGAACGGATCTTGGCGGCAAGGAGGCCCCACTCCCCTTCCGGCACGCCGGTCCGACCCAGCAGCAAGTCCTCCAGGCGGTCGTCGGGCAGTTCCAGCAAGCGCTCGAACTGCCGCTGCTCGGCTTCCGCCGCCTCGCCGTAGCCTTGGGCCAGATAGGCCTGCAACATCAGGTCGAGCTCCCTGCGGCCGCGCCGGCAGCGCCAACGCAGCCGGGCCGCAGCGGATCTCGGCGGTCCTCCCATGGCCGGCGATTGCTCCGCCGGCTTCAAAGGACTGCCCGGACCGTCCTCAGCGAGGCTCCCGAGGCTCGGTCGAACGCCCGCCTGCTTCACTTCTGCCGTTCCACCAGCAGCTTCTTGATCTCGGCGATGGCCTTGGCCGGGTTCAGGCCCTTGGGGCAGGTATCGGTGCAGTTCATGATGGTGTGGCAGCGGTACAGCTTGAAGGGGTCCTCCAGGTTGTCCAGGCGATTGCCGGCGGTCTCGTCACGGCTGTCGGCGATCCAGCGGTAGGCCTGCAGCAGGGTGGCGGGCCCCAGGTAGCGGTCGCCGTTCCACCAATAGCTGGGACAGCTGGTGGAACAGCAGGCGCACAGGATGCAATCGTAAAGGCCGTCCAAGCGGCCCCGCTCCTCCCGGCTCTGGAGCCGTTCGCCGTCGGCCGGCGGCGGGGTCTGGGTGACGATCCACGGTTCGATCGAGGCGTATTGCGCGTAAAAATGCGTCAGGTCGGCCACCAGATCCTTCACCACCGGCAGGTGCGGCAGGGGATAGACCCGCACCACCGCGCGGCAGCCGTCCAGTTCCTTGGTACAGGCCAGGGTGTTGGCTCCGTCGATGTTCATGGCGCAGGAGCCGCACACGCCTTCGCGGCAGGAACGGCGGAATGCCAGGGTGGGGTCGACTTCGTTCTTGATCTTGATGAGGGCATCCAACACCATGGGGCCGCATCGCTCGGCGTCGATCTCGAAGGTGTCCAGCCGCGGGTTGCCCCCCGCTTCCGGATCCCAGCGGTAGATCTCGATGCGCCGCAGGCGCCGGGTGCCGGCCGGGGCGGCGAACAGCTTTCCCGGCAGGACCTTGGACTGGGTGGGCAAGGCAAAGGGTCCCATGGTTCGGTTCAATAGATGCGCGGTTTGGGGGGGAACACGTCGACGTCGCCGGTCAGCGTGTGCAAATGGACCGGCCGGTCGTCCAGCCGCACCCGGCCGTCTTCGCCCAGCCAGGTGAGGCTGTGCTTCAGCCAGTGGTCGTCGTCGCGCCGGGGAAAGTCTTCGCGGGCGTGGGCGCCGCGGCTTTCTTCCCGGTTGAGGGCGGCATGGACCGTCACCATGGCCTGCTGGAGGAGATTCTCCAGCTCCAGGGTCTCCACCAGATCCGTGTTCCAGATCAGCGACCGGTCGGAAACCCGCACGTCGGCGAAGCTGTCCACCACCTCATGCAATTCCGCGATGCCCTGCCGCAGCACCTCGCCGGAGCGGAACACGCTGGCATGGCTCTGCATGCAGCGCTGCATGGCCAGCCGGATATCCGCCGTGGCACGGGAACCGCGCGCGTTGCGGCAGCGGTCGAAGCGCGCCAGGCAGCGGTCGACCGTGTCCCCCGGCAAGGGTTTGTGCAACTGGCGCGGCTGCACCAGTTCCGCACAGCGGATGGCGGCGGCACGGCCGAACACGACCAGGTCCAGCAGCGAATTGGAACCGAGCCGGTTGGCCCCGTGCACCGACACGCAGGCCGCCTCGCCCACCGCCATCAGGCCGGGCACCACCGCTTCCGGATCGCCATCGCGGCGGGTGACCAGCTCGCCCCGGTGGTTGGTGGGGATGCCGCCCATGTTGTAGTGCGCCGTGGGCAGGACCGGGATGGGCGTCCGTGTGACGTCGACCCCGGCGAAGATACGGGACAGTTCGGCGATGCCCGGCAGCCGCTCGTGGATCACCTGAGGGTCCAGGTGCTCCAGATGCAGATGGATGTGGTCGCGCTCCGGCCCGACCCCGCGGCCTTCGCGGATTTCGATGGTCATGGCGCGGCTCACCACGTCGCGCGAGGCCAGGTCGCGGGCATGGGGGGCGTAGCGGTCCATGAAGCGCTCGCCGCCGGCGTTGGTGAGAAAGCCGCCCTCCCCGCGCACCCCTTCGGTGATCAGACAGCCGGCGCCGTAGATGCCGGTGGGGTGGAACTGGACGAATTCCATGTCCTGCAGCGGCAACCCGGCCCGAAGCACCATGGCATTGCCGTCGCCGGTGCAGGTGTGGGCGGAGGTGCAGGAGAAATAGCAGCGGCCGTAGCCGCCGGTCGCCAGGATGGTCATGTGGGCGCGGAACACGTGCAGGGTGCCGTCGTCCAGCTTCCAGGCCAGCACCCCGCGGCATTCGCCGTCCTCCATCAGCAGGTCGAGGGCGAAGAACTCGATGAAGAACTCGGCCTCGTGCTTGAGGGATTGCTGGTAGAGAGTATGGAGGATGGCGTGGCCGGTCTTGTCGGCGGCTGCGCAGGTGCGCTGGGCGGTGCCCTCGCCGTAGCGGGTGGTCATGCCGCCGAAGGGCCGCTGGTAAATCTTGCCGTCGTCGGTGCGGGAGAAGGGCACGCCGTAGTGTTCCAGCTCGATCACCGCCGGTACCGCCTCCCGGCACATGTACTCGATGGCGTCCTGGTCGCCCAGCCAGTCGGAGCCCTTGATGGTGTCGTACATGTGCCAGCGCCAGTCGTCCTCCCCCATGTTGCCGAGCGCGGCGCTGATGCCGCCCTGGGCGGCGACGGTATGGCTGCGGGTGGGAAACACCTTGGTGAGGCAGGCGGTGCGCAGGCCGCGCTCGGCCAACCCCAGGGTGGCCCGCAGCCCGGCCCCGCCGGCCCCGACCACCAGGGCGTCGTAACGATGGGTGATGACCTCGTAGCCCTTCGCCATGTCAGCCCACGAAGGCGATGCGCAGGGTGGCGAAACCGGCCGCCAGCGCCACGAAAGCCAGGATCAGCTTGACCACCACCACCAGCAGGATCTTGACCCAGTCGACGTGCACGTAGTCTTCGATGATCACCTCGATGCCCAGCGACGCGTGCAGGGTGGTCAGCAGGATGCAGGACAGCAGCAGGACCGTGTTCCAGGGAGCGCCGATCCATTCCACCACCCCGGCGTACTCCGCGTGGGGCCAGCGCGCCACCGAAACCGCCAGCCACAGGCTCAAGGGAACCAAGGCCAGCGAGGTGACCCGCTGGCGCCACCAATGGTGGGTGCCCTCTCCGGCCGCGCCCAGCCCGCGCGCTCGCCCCAGCGGCGTCTGATAATTGCGCGCCATCGGTTCAGCTCAGGAAATACACCGCACCGGCCAGGGCGGCGGTGGCGGCCAGTTCCAGCGCCGCCTGCCGGCCCAAGGCCTCCTTGCGGAAGCCGAAGCCGGTATCCCAGATCAGGTGGCGGATGCCGTGACAGAAATGGAACAGCAACGCGACCACCCAGATCCACACCAGGCCGCCTCCGGCCGGCCCCTGCAGGAACCGCTGCACCGGCGCATAGGCCTGCGCCCCCTGGGCGGCGTTCATCAGGCAGACCGCCAAGCCGATCAGTCCGGCCAGCAACACCACCCCGGTCACTCGATGGGTGATCGATAGCAGGGCCGTCAACGGCAGCCGGTACACTTGCAAATGGGGGGAAAGCGGTCGCTCGTGCATGCGGAAACCACCGGCGGCTCGTGACGGGACTGATTCTGCCGGTTGTTATACCGCGAACGGCCCGGCAGTGCTACCGATGGAGCCCCGCCGGCTCCGCGGGAGATCGCCTGGCCGACCCGATTCACCCGCCGGTTCAATGCTTTGCTCCGGTTTGGTCTAAGCTTTGCGGGCTGGCCGTTTGGGGGAGCCAGGATTGCGGCGAAGAGTGAGACAGCATGCGGTCAATTTCTCAGGGGGTACCTCATCGGCTGCTGGCGGGGATCGCCGCCGTCAACTTGGCGGTGCTCGGAGCCGCCGCCTTTGCCAGCTGGCGCAGCCAGACCACCCTGATCGCGGTGCTCGCCCTGTTCGGCGTCGTTTCCGGATCCGGCGCATTGTTGTGGTATGCCGCCTGGAAACGCCAACTGGCCACCAGCCTCGCCCTGGAGGACGAGCGGCTCAAATTCAAGTCGCTGTTCGAAACCGCCAACGACGGCGTGTTTTTCCTCGACGACAGCGGCCTGGTGGACTGCAATCGGCGCGGCGCGGCCCTGTTCGGGATCACCCCCCGGCAGATGGTGGGCCTCAGCCTGGTTCAGCTCAGCCCAGAACAGCAGCCCGACGGGCGCGATTCGCAATCTCTGGCGACCGAACTGCTGGCGCGCGCCAAAGCCGGTGAAAGCCTGTTGTTCCCGTGGCGCTGCCGGCATCATGACGGCGCCCTGTTCGATACCGAGATCAGCCTGAGCCGCATCGAATCGGGTGATTCCGTGCTGTTGCAGGCCCATGTGCGCGACACCACCGAGCGCTGCCGGGCCGAGCAAGAACTCCACAACAGCCGGGAAGCCCTGCGCACCCTGATCGAGGCGCTCCCCGATGCCATCCAGTTCAAGGACCACCAGGGCCGCTGGCTCGCTTACAACCGCAATGCCCAGGCGGCGTTCGGCCTGGAACGGGTGGACTGCACCGGCAAGGACGACCGCGAGCTCGCCGAACTGGCGCCGGCGCCCTTCCGGGAATCCCTGCTGTGCTGCCGCGCCACCGACGAGGCCGCCTGGCAGGCCGGCAGCCTGTCCCAGCTGGAGGAGACCGTCACCCGTGCGGACGGGGCCGCCCTGGTGTTCGCCGTCACCAAGGTCCCCCTGTTCCATCCCGACGGCAGCCGCAAGGGGCTGGTCATCGCGGCCCGCGACGTAACCGCCGCGAAGCGTGCCGAGGCCCGGTTGCGTCTGGCCGCCAGCGTGTTCGAGCACTCCCACGAGGGCATCTGCATCACCGACGGACAGGAACGCATCATCGAGGTGAATCCGGCCTTCTGCGAACTCACCGGATTCGACCGCGAAGCCATCCTCGGCCAGACCCCGAGGATCATGAAGTCCGGCCTGCAGGACCGCGCGTTCTACGCCGCCATGTGGCAGGCGATCGCCGAATGGGGCCACTGGCAGGGAGAACTGTGGAACCGGCGGCCGGACGGTGAACTGTATGCCGAAAGGCTGACCATCTCGGCGGTCTGCGACACCTGCGGCCAGCCCAGCCATTACGTGGGCGTGCAGTCCGACGTCACCGCCGCCAAGCGTTACCAGGAACAACTGGAGCGGATCGCCCATTACGATCCCCTCACCGGCATACCCAACCGGGCGCTGCTGGCCGACCGCATGCGCCAGGCCATCGCCCACAGCCGCCGCGCCGGCACCCTGCTGGCAGTCTGTTACCTGGACCTGGACGGCTTCAAGCCGATCAACGACCGCTATGGCCATGAGGCCGGCGATCGGCTGCTGATCGAGATCGCCGGCCGCCTGGAGCGCTGCCTGCGGGGCGGCGACACCGTGGCTCGCCTGGGTGGCGACGAATTCGTCCTGCTGTTCGCTGGGATTGCCCAGCCCCGGGAATGCCTGATGGCGATCGAGCGGGCGCTGGACACCGTCGCCCGGCCGGTGGAGCTGGACGGCCGGCCCGTCACCCTGTCGGCCAGCATCGGCGTGACCCTGTTTCCGGAAGACGATGCCACCCCGGACACCCTGCTGCGCCATGCCGATCAGGCCATGTACCGGGCCAAGCAGGAAGGCCGCAACCGCTACCGGCTGTTCGAACCCCGCGGTGTCGTGACCGGCTGAGCGCGGCTCACACGGAGCCGGACCGCCGGCTGAGCCAATCCTCCACCCGCATCCGATCCGGCATCGCCGCTGCCGCCCCGCGCCCCTGCACAGCCAGGGCTGCAGCGGCATTGGCCCAAGCCAGCGCCGCCTCCAATTCCTGCCCCTGGTCCAATCCTGCCGCCAGATAGCCGCAGAAACAATCGCCGGCGCCGGTGGCATCGACGGCGGCCACCGGATATCCCGGCAGCACCACGCTGCGTTCCTCCCACTGTGCGGCGCAGCCGGCGGCTCCGAGGGTGACGATCAAGGCCTGTGGCCGGCGCAATCCCAGCAGCTGCCGGCCGCGGCGGATGATCGCCGGGTCGCCGGCCGCCGCCGCCGGCAATCCGGTGAAGGCGGCAAACTCGGTCTCGTTGACCACGATCAGATCGGCCAGGGCAAACAGCTCGCGTGCGGCGGCCTCGGCCGGCGCCGGATTGAACAGGGTGACGGCGCGGCGGGCGCGGGCCCGTTCGAAAGCCGCGGCGACCACCGCGCCGCGGGTCTCCCATTGGGCCACGCAAACGTCGCCCGCCTGCAGCGGCAGCTCGGCGACGGCGGCCGGGTCGATCCCTTCGTTGGCGCCGGGCACCACCAGGATGCGGTTGTCTCCGCCCGCCACGGTCACCAGGGCCAGTCCGCTGGCACCTTTCACCGTACCGACCCGGTCCACGTCGACTCCGTAATCGGCGAGGCCGCGGCGCAGCGAGTCGCCGCCGTCATCGTCGCCCACCGCGCCGAGCAAGACCGCCCGTGAACCGGCCCGAACCGCCGCCACCGCCTGGTTGGCGCCCTTGCCGCCGAGCTGGCGCTCCCAGGACAGCCCCTTGAGGGTTTCGCCGACGGCCGGAAATCGCTCGGCAAACACCAGAATGTCGGCGTTGATGCTGCCCACCAGGTAGACGGTCATGGCCTGTCCCCAACCCGCGCCGGTCAACCGCCGGTCTGGGCCAATTGCCGGCGCAAAAGCTCCAGCGACCATTCCGCCGCCGCCTGCTGGCGCCGCTCGCCGGTGGCGGACAGCTGGAGCTCGGTGCAGACGGTGGCGCCGGGACCGGCGATGAGCACGGCCATCGTGCCGGCGCTGCCGGCCTCGAACTGGGCGACCAGGCAATCGGCGCCGAGCTGGCGCCGCTGGCGTTCCACCAGCTCCGTCAACATCGCCGGCCGTTGCGCGCCGCTGCACGCTTCCAGGTCCAGTCCGGCAGCACGCGCCAGCCGCTCCAGGCCGGCGGTGCGCGACTCCAGGAACCACGCCCGGCCCAGGCAGCGCCGGCCGATCACCCCGGCGCTGACGGCTTCCAGGGCGGCCAGGGACAGCCCGCGCGCCAGCAGCTGTTGGCCGACCGCATCCACCGGATCGGGCTCCTCCTCCCCCGAGCGCCAGCGCGCCACGACGGCAGCGCCGATGGCGCGGTGGACCGCGTCCGCCACGGCATCCACCTGCTCCGGGACTGCGCCGGCGGGAAACAAGAGCTTCACATCCACCACCGGCGCCGCCGCACGGAAGCCGAGGCGCACGGCCTGCGGCAGGTCCACCCGGCCGATCAGCTCCTGCAGGTTGGACTCCCCCGCGCCCAGGGTCCGCAGGGTGACCAGCAGCTCCGGACACAGCGGGAATCGCTCCCGCAGCCTCGGCTCCAGGCCCTGCAGAAACATCGCGCGCATCTCCTCCGGTACCCCCGGCATGAAGCCGAAGCGGCAACCGCCCTGCCCGGCCCAGAATCCCGGTGCGGTGCCCCAGCGGTTGTCGAGCCGCTCGGACCCCCTCGGCAACAACGCCTGGCGCCGGTTCGACGCCGGCATGGGCCGCCCCGACCGGCGATAGCGTTGCTCGATCTGAGCCAGGGCGATCCGGTCCAGCTCCAGGGGGCGGTCGAAGGCACGGGCGAAGGCCTCGGCGGTCAGGTCGTCGCAGGTCGGCCCCAAGCCCCCGGTGGACAGACAGAGGGCGGCCCGCCCGGCGATTTCGCGCATGAGTCCGGCCAGATCGTCGAGCCGGTCTCCCACGGCGGTGTGGCGGACCACGTCGAACCCGAGCCGGACCAGACGTTGCGACAGCCAGGCGGCGTTGGTGTCGGCGATGTCGCCGTGCAGCAGTTCCTCGCCCTGGGACAGGATCTCCGCCCTCGGCGCCGCCTCAGCCATGGCCGCGATCCGCTGCCGCCGCGGTGGAGCGGGACCGGTTCATACCGTAACCTGCCCGGACACCAGCCGCTCCAGGCCTTCGAGCTGGACCGAGGTGCCGAAGGCCAGCAGCTGGTCGTGGGCATGCAGGACGGTGTCCGGTTCCGGATTGGGCAAGACCTGGCCACCCCGCAGGATGACCAGGACGCTGGCACCGGTACGGGCGCGGAGATCCAGGGAAGCCAGGGTCTGGCCCACCGCGGCGGCGCCGAACGGCACCTTGATGCCCTCCAGGTTGAGGGTCTCTTCCCCCTTGGTGATGACCGTGTCGAAGAAATCCACCACGGTCGGGCTCAGGATCAGATGGGCCAGCCGCCGGCCCCCGATGGCATAGGGGCTGATGGCCCGGTTGGCGCCGGCCCGGATCAGCTTGGGGATGCTGGCATCGTCGACGGCCCGCGACACGATGAACAAATCGGCCTTGAGCACCCGTGCCGACAGCACGATGTAGAGATTGCTGGCATCGTCGCTGGTGGTGACGATGAGGCCGCGGGCGCGGCGGATGCCGGCGCGTTCCAGCTGGGTATCGTCGGAAGCGTCGCCGGTGACCGCGACGTAACCGTGGCGCAGGGCGAAATGAACCGCCTCGATGGCAGGATCGAGGATGACGAAGGGAATCTTGGCTTCGTACAGCTCGGCCGCCGCCTGCTTCCCCACCCGGCCGAGGCCGGCGATGATGATATGGTCCCGCAACTCGTCGATGTTCCGCTGCATCTTCTTTTCCCCCAAGGGGTCGGCCAGCCGGCTGCTGACCAGATAATCCATCACCACGGTCAGGCTGTAGAACAGGCTGCCGATGCCGGTGATGGCGATGATCATGGTAAAGATACGGCCGACGCTGTCGAGCCGGATGATTTCGCCGTAGCCGATGGTGGTGATGGTGATCACCGTCATGAACAGGGCGTCCAGCACGGTGGCGCCCTGGGAGCGGCCGATCCAGGCGTAGCCGGCAGTCCCCACCGCGGTGACCAGGATCACCAGGCTGATGGGCAGAATCAGGCGGACCCGCAGGGACCGGGACGATTCGATCGAACTGGGCATCATGCCGGGCACCCCGTCGAATCGCCGTGCCGGCCGGCCCGCGCCGACTCGATCAGCCAGCTATAATGGCGGGCTTTTGCGACCCCGAGGGATTCATCCATGAGCCAATTCGACCACGTCAGCGTCATCAAGAAGTCGAACATCTATTTCGACGGCAAATGCGTAAGCCATACCATCCTGTGTGCCGACGGCACCAAGAAAACGGTTGGAGTCATCTTCCCCTCCAGCCTGCTGTTCAATACGGCGGCTCCCGAGATCATGGAGATTACCGCAGGCAGCTGCCGGGTGAAATTGGCGGGCGAGAGCGACTGGGTGAGTTACACCGCCGGCCAGTCCTTCCAGGTACCGGGCAACAGCAGCTTCCAGATCGAGGCGAGCGAACCGCTGGACTACGTGTGCCACTTCGGCTGAGCGGCCACGCCGGGAACGCGGCGGTTTACCGGGCCGGCATCCGGCTTGGAAGGCCGCGGCGTGTGCGTTGGAATGGGGGCCGGCGGTCTGGCTGGAGCGGCCCTCCCGCGCAGGGCGGTGATACCGGGGCGGAGTATGGCGCTGTCCCGCCGATGCGCGATCAGGCGTTCGCCGCCTGGGGCGGCGCGTAATCCCCTTGCCAGAACTTTTCCAGCTGGTAGAACTCCCGCACCTGCGGCTTCATGAGGTGGACGATGGCATCGCCGAAGTCCACCAACACCCATTCCCCGGTGGTCAAACCCTCCACGCCGAGGGGCTGCAGGCCCGAATGCTTGGCCTTTTCCACCAGATGCCCGGCCAGCGCCGAAACATGGCGATCGGAAGTGCCGCTGGCGACGATCATGTAGTCGGTGATGCTGGTCCTGCCGCGCACGTCGATGACCACCACATCGACCGCCTTGCCGTCATCGAGCACCGACAGCAGCAGCGGCAAAATCTGTTCGTAGTCCATCGAGTTCAAACGGGGCGGTTCACGGACGCTGCGGCCGGATGTAAACGTCGGCCTCTGCCCGCAGCGCCGCGAAAAACGCCATGGCCTCGGTCTGGGCGATGCTGCGTGCCAGGGAGTCGCGCACCGCGGCGGCCTCCTTGCCGTCCTTGTCGCCGCCGCCGTCCTTGATCTCCAGCAGCTTCAGCACCATCTGATCGCCGTTGGCCAGCTCGATCTTGGCGTAAGGGTCGCTGGCGAGCCTGGAGGACGGAATTTCGAAGGCCGCCGACACTACGTCCGGCGGCAGCACCGTGCCGTTGCGCCTGATCGGCTCCGGCCTGGAAACCGTCAGCTTGCCGGCCTTGGCCAGATCGTCGAGAGACTTGCCGCCCCGCGCCGCCGCCAACAGTTCATCGGCGCGCTTGCGGGCATCTTCCGCCACCGCATTCTGCCGCAGCAGATCCACGATGGACTGTTTGACCTCCGCCAGGGGCTTGGGGGAAGCCGGCACCCGGTCCTTCAGGTGGAGCACGACGACCTTGTCCTTGCCGACCTCCACCAGATCGCTGTTCTTGCCGTCCAGCACTTCGTCGGAAAAGGCGGCCTTGCGCACTTCGGGACTGGCGGCAAGGCCCTGTCCCTCGTCGCGGGAGAAGGAGGTACTGGTCTCGACCTTGCCGCCGACCGCCCGGGCGACCGCGTCGAGGCCATCGGCATGCTCGAAACTCACCGTCGCCAGAGACTCGGCCAGTTCGTCGAACTTGGCTTCCGCCGCCGCACGCTTGGCCGCCGCCAACAGTTCGGCGTGCACTTCGTCGAAGGAGCGGGTGACCGCAGGCTTCAACTCGGTCACCTTGACCAGGTGGTAGCCGAACGGCGAGCGCACCGGAGCGGAAACCTCACCCTCCTTGAGCTTCTGCGCCTCCGCGTAGACATTGGGGTCGACCGCGTCCTTGGCGACATAGCCCAGGTCGCCGCCCTTGGCGCCGGACGGTTTGTCGTCGGAAGCTTCCTTCGCCAGCTTGGCGAAGTCCTCGCCCTTCTCCAGCCGTAGCCGCAAGTCGGCGGCCTTCTTCTCGATCTCCGGATTGGCTGCGTCCGCCGCCAGCAGGATGTGGCTGAGCTTGCGCTTCTCGGGGGTCACGTATTGAGCTTTCTGTTCCTCGTAGAGAGCCTTGAGATCGTCCTCGGTGGGCGTCATGGTGTCTGCCAGGGCGCCGAGATCCAGGCTCACGTAATCCACCACGACGCGCTCGGGGGTCTGGTACTCCGCCGGGTGGGCCTTGAAATACTCTTCCACCGCGCTGTCTTCGATCTTGCCGGCAAAGGGCGCCTTCGCCACCGTCACGTACTCGATGCGGCGCTCCTGGTTGCGCTTCTTGAGATAGTCCTCCACCAGGCGGTCCGGGGCGAATACCGAATCCAGCAGTCCGCGGCTGTATTGCGCGGAAATCAGGCGCTGGCGCGCCTGCTGGGTAAAGGCGGCACTGGACATGCCCTGGGACGCCAGGGCCAGCTTGTACTTCTCCATGTCGAACTTGCCGTCGGTCTGGAAATAAGGCTCTTCCTGTATCGCCGCCCGCAGATCGTCGTCCGACACCGCCAGAGCGCTGGAGCGCGCCTGCTGATTGACCAGTTCCTCCCGGATGATGCGTTCCATGGCCTCCTTCTTGAGCTGCTCCTCGGCCACGTCGCCGATGCCGACGAGACTGGCCAGTTCCTGTTCGTAAACCCGGTTGACGTCGCCCTCGAAGATCTCCCGGTCGCCGACCGTCGCCAAGGGGGGCTCGCGGCCGTTATCCAGATAGTTTTGGATACCCCATAACGCGAAGGGAACTCCGACCACGATCAACATGACCCATGCAAAAACGCCCTTGGCATGATCGCGAATCGCCTGCAGCATAGTGGTTCAACCCTTAGTCTGAATGTGGGGCCGGTTTTCTTTGGCCCATAAAAAACCCCGGACCGCGGGCCCGGGGTTTTGTGTTTTGGCGGAGCGGACGGGACTCGAACCCGCGACCCCCGGCGTGACAGGCCGGTATTCTAACCAACTGAACTACCGCTCCAAAAAACTATGGTGGGTGCTGTAGGGATCGAACCTACGACCCTCGCCTTGTAAGGGCGATGCTCTCCCAGCTGAGCTAAGCACCCTTCAACTGAAGAGCCGCCAGTGTACAGCATCCTTGAGCGTTTGGCCAGGCTTTGCCGGCTTGCTCGGCTCCACCGTCCCCCTCGTGCCGTCTCTGCGCAATTCCTCGTCCAACGGAGCCGCGAAGCTTATCAACCGAGAGAGTCGCACGTCAACCGCTGTCGCGACGTGCGCCGCCGGAGCTTTCGCTATTTGACGACTTTCAGCTGCGGCCGCGAACGGGGGGGCGATTGGGTCGACGGTTCGTCCCCGGCCGGGGGCGGCCCATCGCCTTCGGTCTCCTCGAACACCATGCCCCGGCCGTTTTCCTGGGCATAGATCGCCTTGACCGAGGCGGTCGGGACGCTGATCTGGATCGACACCCCGCCGAACCGGGCGCGAAATTCGATGAGCTCGTTGCCCATCATCATCCCCTCCACCGCCCGCGGCGCCACGTTCAGGATGATCTCCCCGTTCTTCACGAACTGCTGCGGCACCAGCACGTCCTTGCCGACCGCATTCACCAGCAGATAAGGCGTGCAGTCGTTATCGTTGATCCATTCATAAAACGCCCTGATCAGATAGGGTTTGATGGCATTCATCCAGTCCCCGTCTGCATGATTCCGGCACCGCCCAATTCCCGCTCCTGGTCGCTCAGGCTGGCCTGAAATCCCTCGCGGGCAAACAGCCGGTTGGCGTAATCGCGGATCGGATCGGCATTCTTGGGCAAATCGATCCCCACCGCGGACAAGCGCCACAAAAGCGGCGCCAGCGCGCAATCCACCAGGGAGAACTCTTCGCTGAGAAAGAACGGCTTGGCGCCGAATACCGGGATCGCGGCGATCAGGCTTTCCCTGAGCGTCTTGCGCGGCTTGGCGGCCTTCTTGTCGGCGGAGCGCTCGATTTCGTCCAGCAGCGCATACCAGTCCTGGTCGATGCGATGCACCAGCATCCGCGCCCGCGCCCGCGACACCGGGTCCATCGGATGCAGCGGCGGATGGGGAAAGCGCTCGTCCAAATACTCCATGATGATGCGGGAGTCGTACAGGACCAGGTCCCGGTCCACCATGGTGGGGGTCGATCCGTAGGGATTCAGTTCCAGCAAGTCGTCCGGCGGCTGGGTCGCATCGATGAATTCGATGTCGGCGGAGATGCCCTTTTCATAAAGAACGAAGCGGGTGCGATGACTATAGGCGCAGGTGGGTGAACAATAAATGGTCATCACCGATTTGCGACTGGCCGCAGTTGCCACGCGATATACCTCTAGCGATCCAAGGAGTTGATGTTCTGGGTGATACCGGCGCGGTGAGGCTCGCGCCGCGGCGCGCCGGTGGCTATCCTAACTCAACACCTAGGGTGCGGTGGCGGATTTTTTCCAGTATTCGGTTTTCAGGCGGTACAGCACGAAGCTCAGGGCCAGCAAACCCAGCATGACGAATTTGCCGTAGCGGACCCGGTCGAACCGGGCCGGCTCGGCGACATAGGCCAGGAAAGCGACCAGGTCGTTCACCGCGGCGGCGAACTGATCCGGGCTCTGGCTGCCGCGATGCTCCAGCACCAGCTTGTCCAGGGCCTCGCCTTCGCCGGGAATCTGCTTGAACACCGCCTTCTGGATGCCCTGCAGCTGCCACAGGACGTTGGGCATGCCGACGTTCTTCAGCACCGCGTTGTTGGAGCCGGTGGGACTCTCAGGATCCACGTAGAACCCCTTGAGATAGCTGAACATCCAGTCCTCGCCGCGGGCGCGGGACACCAGCGACAAATCGGGCGGGTCCACGCTCAGCCAGTTCTTGGAGTCCTCCGGATTCATGGAGCCTTCCAAGCTGTCCTGGAATTTGCTGCCCGGCGGCATCAGCCCGGCCGCCCGGAGCTGTTGTTCCGACAGCTTGAGGTCAGCCGCCATCCGCGAATAGCGCATGTGCTTGACGGAATGGCAGCCGGCGCAGTAATCCATGTAGTAGCGGGCACCCCGCTTCAGCGATTCGAGGTCGGTGATGTCGACATCCGCATCTTCCAGCGGCAAGCCGACACCCTCGGCATGGACCGCCAGCGACATCAGCAGGGTAAGAACGAGCGCGATCAGGTTCTTCATGGCTTCGACTTGCAGCAGATTTGTTTGACTTTCAGACACAGCCCCGACACTTCGCCCTCGACCCGGCGGTAAGCCTCGCAGTTCTGCACGCAACGCAGCAGCCAACGGATGCAATCCCACAGCACGCCTCGCCGTTCAGAAAGCGGGATGACCGGCGGGCCCAACCGTTCCGGCACCGGCAGTGTCTTTTCGGTACGCGAGTAGAACGGCAGCGCGATGAAGAACAGGAAGTAGACGACGGAAAACAGCCGTGCCAGCAGGGTGGTCAGGGTGGTGACCGGCTTGGTGCCCAGTACCCCCAGACCGATGAAGGCGACGACCAGAAGCCCCAGGGCCAGCTTGAAGGTACCGCTGCGGTAGCGGATCGACTTCACCGGGCAGCGGTCCAGCCACGGCAGCAAAAACAGCACGGCGATGGAGGCCCCCATGGCCACTACCCCGCCCAGCTTGTCGGGGATCGCCCGCAGGATCGAATAGAACGGCGTGAAGTACCACACCGGCGCGATATGCTCGGGGGTCTTCATGGGATTGGCCGGCTCGAAGTTCGGGTGTTCCAGAAAGTAGCCGCCGACCTCCGGCGTATAGAAGATGATGAAGGCGAACACCAGCAGGAACACCGACACCACGAACAAGTCCTTGACCGTGTAGTAGGGATGGAGCGGGATGCCGTCCCGCGGGATGCCGTTCTCGTCCTTGTTGGCCTTGATCTCGATGCCGTCGGGATTGTTGGAGCCGACGGTGTGGAGCGCCGCCAGATGGAACACCACCAGCCCCAGCAGCGCCAGGGGAATCGCGCTGACGTGCAGGGCGAAGAAACGGTTGAGGGTGGCGTCGGCCACCACGTAGTCGCCCCGGATCAGCAGCGCCAGCTGCTCGCCCACGAAGGGAATTGCGCCGAACAGGGAAATGATGACCTGGGCGCCCCAGTAGGACATCTGGCCCCAGGGCAGCAGATAGCCCATGAAGGCTTCCGCCATCAGCAGCAGGAAGATGAACATGCCGAACAGCCACACCAGTTCCCGCGGCTTCTTGAAGGAGCCGTAGAACAACCCGCGGAACATGTGGAGATAGACCACCACGAAGAACAGCGAGGCCCCGGTGGAGTGCATATAGCGGATCAGCCAGCCCCAGCTGACGTCGCGCATGATGTACTCGACCGAATCGAAGGCCAGGTTGGCGTCCGGCTTGTAGGCCATGGCCAGAAAGATGCCGGTGACGATCTGGATGACCAGCACCAGCAGGGCCAGGGAACCGAAGAAATACAGGAAGTTGAAGTTCTTGGGTGCGTAGTAGCCGGCCAGGTGTTCCTTCCAGAAGGAACTGACCGGCAGCCGCTCGTCGATCCAGGCCAACAGTGCTTTGCTCTTTTCGCCGGACATCATGCATTCCCCTCGTTAGCGCCGATCAGCAACCGGGTATCGGTCAGGTAGTGATGGGGGGGGATCTCCAGATTCTTGGGTGCCGGAACCCCCTTGTAGACGCGGCCTGCCAAGTCGAACTTCGAGCCGTGGCAGGGGCAGAAGAAGCCGCCCAGCCAATCCGGCCCCAGATCGGCCGGCGCCAATTCCTGACGGTAGATGGGAACGCAGCCCAGATGGGTGCACACCGCCAGGGTCACCAAAATTTCCGGCTTCAGCGAGCGGGTCTCGTTCTTCGTTCCGGCTGGCTGGTCGGATTCCTCCGAATCGGGATCGCGCAGCTTGTCTTCCAGCTGCGCCAGCGACTTCAGCGCTTCCGGGGAGCGCTTGAGCACCCACACCGGCTTGCCGCGCCACATCACCGTGATCTTCTGGCCCGGCTCCAGTTTGCTGATGTCGACGTCGACCGGCGCCCCGGCCGCCTGCGCCCTGACGCTCGGCTGCATGGAGGCGACGAACGGCGCTGCGGCCACGACGGTGCCCACCGCGCCCATGATGGATGCGGTTTTAGTGAGAAACCAGCGCTTGCTGGCATCCACCGATTGATCAGTCATTTTGCCCCCGGGGAGATTGTGCACACATACACGGTTTATTTGTTATTGGTTAACGAGGTATTTTCAATTTTAAAAATATCCCTCGCTGGACACAATCCAATGTTTCCCGAAGGAGCGGGTATCCCCCGCCCGAGACGGCTCTTGCCGATGCCTTGGTCACCCCGCTATCGCTTTATAAAACAATGCGGTATTCGGCCGAGCGGGCATGGGCGGTGAGCCCTTCCCCGCGCCCCAAAATCGATGCCGTCACCCCCAGCGCGGAGGCGCCGGCAGGGGAACATCCGATGACCGAAGAGCGTTTCTGGAAGTCGTAGACCCCCAGCGGCGAGGAGAACCGCGCGGTCCCGGAGGTGGGCAGCACGTGGTTGGGGCCGGCGCAGTAATCGCCCAGCGCCTCGGCGGTGTGACGCCCCAGGAACACCGCGCCGGCATTGCGGATCGCGTGCAGCAGCCGCTCCGGCTGCGCCACCGAAAGCTCCAGGTGCTCGGGGGCGATGCGATTGGCCAACTCGGCCGCCTGATCCAGCCCGGCGACCTGAATCAGGCCTCCGCGCCGGGACAGGGCGGCGGCGATGATGGCGTGCCGTTCCAGGGTGGGCAGCAGCTTCTCCATGCTCGCCTTGACCGCGTCCAGATGACCTCCGTCGGGGGAAATCAGGATGGCCTGGGCGTCCTCGTCGTGTTCGGCCTGGGAAAACAAATCCATGGCGAGCCAGTCGGGGTCGGTCAGTCCGTCGCTGATCACCAGGATTTCCGAGGGTCCTGCGATCATGTCGATGCCGCATTGACCGAACACCAGCTTCTTGGCGGTGGCGACGTAGACATTGCCGGGGCCAACGATCTTGTCGACCCGCGGCACCCGGGCGGTGCCGTAGGCCAAAGCCGCCACCGCCTGGGCGCCGCCCACGCAGAACACCCGGTCGACGCCGGCCAGGTGGGCGGCCGCCAGCACCAGGGGATCGAGCTCGCCGCCCGGCGCCGGCACCACCATGACGATCTCGGGCACCCCCGCCACCTTGGCGGGGATCACGTTCATCAGTACCGAGGAGGGATAGGCCGCCTTGCCGCCGGGCACATAGACCCCCACCCGGTCGAGCGGCGTTACCTGCTGCCCCAGCACCGTCCCGTCCGGCTCGGTGTAGCGCCAGGACTCCAGCTTCTGGTGCTCGGCATAGGCGCGGATGCGGCCGGCGGCGGCCGCCAGTGCCTCCAGCTGGCCGGGCTCCAGGCCCGCCGCTGCGGCTTGCAGCGCCGCCTTGGGCAGTTCCAGTTCGTCCATGGCTGCGACCCGGCGGCGGTCGTAACGGTTGGTAAATTCGATCAGCGCGGAGTCGCCGCGCTGCCGCACCTGCTGGATGATCTCCAGCACCGCCTGCTGGACCGCGAGATCTTCGGCGGCGTCGTGCCGCAACAGCCGGTCCAGCGCGGCGTCGAAACCGGGATCGGCGTGGTTCAAGCGGGTGATGGCGAATTCGCTCATGCGCACACTCCGGTTCAGGTGTTGGCGACGAACTGGCCGAGGTGGCCGATGAACTCGGTCACCTGGGCATGCTTCATCTTCATGGCGGCCTTGTTGACGATCAGCCGCGAGCTGATGTGCATGATCAGATCCCGCGGCTCCAAGCCATTGGCCTTGAGGGTGTTGCCGGTGTCCACCAGGTCGACGATGCAGTCGGCCAGCCCTACCAGAGGCGCCAGTTCCATGGAGCCGTACAGCTTGATGATCTCGGCCTGGATACCCTGGCTGGCGAAATAGCGCTGGGCGATCTTGACGTACTTGGTGGCGACCCGCAGGCGCTGCCCGTTGGGATGATAGCCCACCCGCGCCGCCGTCATCAGCCGGCAGCGGGCGATGTTGAGGTCGAGCGGCTCGTACAGCCCGTCGGAATCGTACTCCAGCAACACGTCCTTGCCGGCGATGCCGACGTCGGCGGCACCGTATTCCACGTAGGTGGGCACGTCGGTGGCGCGCACCACCAGCAGCTGCACGTCGGGCCGGTTGGTGCCGATGATCAGCAGCCGGCTCTTGTCCGGATCGACCGCCGGCTCGATGCCGGCTGAGGCCAGCAGCGGGATGGAATCGGCGAAGATGCGGCCCTTGGAAATGGCGATGGTCAACATGGCGGCTCCCTCAGCCGGGCATCCGGCGAATCTCGGCGCCCAGCTGCGACAGCTTCTCTTCGATGCATTCGTAGCCGCGGTCGATGTGATAGATGCGTTCCACCACGGTCTGGCCTTCCGCCACCAGGCCCGCCAGCACCAGGCTGGCGGAGGCGCGCAAATCGGTGGCCATGACCGGCGCGGCGGTCAGTCGGTTCTGGCCGCGCACGATGGCGGTGTTGGATTCCAGCTTGATGTCGGCCCCCATGCGCTGCATCTCCTGCACGTGCATGAAGCGGTTCTCGAACACCGTCTCGGTGATCACGCCGACGCCGTCGGCGATGGTGTTCATGGCGGTGAACTGGGCCTGCATGTCGGTGGGAAACGCCGGGTACGGGGCGGTCCGCACCGCCACGGCTTGGGGCCGTCTGCCGCCCATCTCCAGATTGATCCAGGAATCGCCCACCTCGATGTCGGCACCGGCTTCCTTGAGCTTCACGATCACCGAATCCAGCAGTTCGGGACGGGTGTTCTTGAGCCGGATCTGGCCGCCGGTCATGGCCGCCGCCACCAGATAGGTGCCGGTCTCGATGCGGTCCGGCAGGATGCCGTAATGCAGGCCCTCGCCGGATAATCCTTCGACCCCCTCGATCTCCAGGATATCGGTGCCGGCACCGCGTATCCTGGCCCCCATGGCGTTGAGGAAGTGGGCCAGGTCGACCACTTCCGGCTCGCGCGCGGCGTTTTCGATGATCGTGGTGCCCTCCGCCAGGGCGGCGGCCATCATGAGATTTTCGGTACCGGTCACTGTGATCTGGTCCAGCACCAGGCGGCAGGCCTTCAAGCGTTTGGCCTGGGCACTGATGTAGCCGTTCCTGACGCTGATATCGGCCCCCATGGCGGCCAACCCTTGCAGGTGGAGATTGACCGGCCGGGTGCCGATCGCGCAGCCGCCGGGCAGCGACACCTCGGCCTTGCCGAAGCGGGCCAGCAACGGCCCCAGCACCAGGATCGACGCCCGCATGGTCTTCACCAGCTCGTAGGGCGCGTAAAAATTGTTGATGGGACGGGAGTCGACCTCGATGTTGAGCTTCTCGTCCACCGTCAGGCGTACTCCCATGCGTCCCAGCAATTCCATGGTGGTGGTGATGTCGTGCAGATGGGGAACGTTGCCCACCGTGACCGGCATCTCCGACAGCAAGGCACCGGCCAGGATCGGCAGGGCAGCATTTTTCGCGCCGGAGATCCGCAGTTCTCCGGACAGGGGGACACCCCCGGTGATCAATAATTTGTCCATGGACTCGTCGTGTGTTGCTAGGCCGTAAATTCTACTTGGTCAATTCGATGCGCGAGGTTGCTAAGCGGCCGGCAGGCTCTGCATCGCCGCCGCGCCGAGGAATCGCGGATGGGTTCCGCGCTTCCCTGAGGCACGGAAACCTCAAGTCCCCGCGACTCCGAGGATGTCCTCCACCCCGGCGACATGGGCGATCGCCAGCAGTTGCTGCGGCAAGTTCACATAATGCAGGACCGTCCCGCTGCGATCGGCCAGCCGCTGCCATTCCAGCAGCAAGGCCAGCCCGGCGCTGTCGGCGCGCACCACGCCGCCGAGGTCGAGGGTGGTTTCAGCGGCGCCGCCGATGACCGCCGATACCCGCCGCAAAACCTGCTCCGCCGATGCGAAACACAGCTCCCCTTCCAGCATATAGCGGCCCGGCTGCTGCGCCCGCAGTTCAAAGGGATGGGACGGCGCCGCGGACTTCCGCCGGATCACCGCACCGCTCCGGCGGGGCTCGGCTCGGGCGCCGTCCCGGTGACGCCGGCATCGGCCGGATCGGCTGCCGGCTCCGAAGCGGGAACCGCCGGTGCCGGCTCGGGAGCCACCGGCTCGGGCTTGGCCGGTTCCGCCACCCCGCCCGGCTGCGCGCCGCCGCCTTCGGCCTTGCTGAACAGGAAGCGGCTGATCACCTGCTCCAGCACCATGGCGGACTGGGTCAGGTCGATCTTGTCGCCCTCCTTGAGGTAGTCCGACTCAGCACCCGGGCTGAGTCCCACATACTGTTCCCCCAACAGGCCCTGGGTCAGGATCGTGGCGGTGGTATCGCTCGGGATGGTGTCGAACTGGGGATCGATCATCAGGTCGACCACCGCTTCGTAGCTCTCCTTGTCGAAGCGGATGGAGCTGACCCGTCCGACCCGCACGCCGGCCATGGATACGGTGGCGCGCACCTTGAGGCTGCCGACGTTCTGGAAACGCGCCGTGATGCGGTAGCCCTTGGCATCGCCGGTCACGTCGGCCAGATTGCTGACCTGCATGGCGAGGAAAAACAGGCTCATCAGACCCAGGGCGACAAACAGGCCCACCCCGGTTTCCATGAGTTTCGATTGATGCATCAATGGTCTCCAAACATCAGGGCGGTAAGCACAAAATCCGAGCCGAGCACGGCGAATGCGGAATACACCACCGATCGGGTGGTGGCCCGGCTCACGCCCTCGGCGGTCGGCACCGCGTCATAGCCTTCGTACACCGCGATCCAGGTGACGATCACCCCGAACACGGCGCTTTTGATGACGCCGTTGACGACGTCGTCGTAGAAATCGATCTTGGCGGTCATCTGCGACCAGAAGGCACCTTCGTCCACGCCCAGCAGGCCCACCCCCACGAAATAGCCCCCCATTACGCCCACCATGCTGAACAGCGCCGCCAGCAGCGGCATGGAAGCGACTCCGGCGAAAAACCGCGGGGCCACCACCCGCCGCAGCGGGTCCACCGCCATCATCTCCATGCCCGCCAGCTGCTCGGTGGTCTTCATCAGCCCGATTTCGGCGGTCAGGGCGGAACCGGCGCGGCCGGAAAACAGCAGCGCCGTCACCACCGGTCCCAGTTCCCGCACCAGCGACGCGGCAACCATCACCCCCAGAGTCTGTTCTGCGCCGAAATCCGACAGCACGTTGTAGCCCTGCAATCCCAGCACCATGCCCACGAAAAGCCCGGAGACCGCGACGATGAGGACGCTCATCACCCCGAGGAAGAACATCTGGCTGATCACCAGGCGCGGCCGCAACACCAGGTCGACCGTACCCAGCCAAACGTGGGCCATGAAGAACAAGGCGCGGCCGAGCTTTTGCAGTGCCCCCAGGGTAAAGCGCCCCAGCCGCTGGAACGGATCAGCCATGCCGCGGTTCCGTCAGTGGCCGCGGCCCGTGGCCGCGCCCAACAGGTCGGCCCGATAATCCGGCGCCGGATAATGGAACGGCACCGGTCCGTCCGCGTCGCCATGCACGAACTGGCGGATCCAGGGGGAATCGGAAGCGGCGATGGCGGAAGGGGTACCCTCGCCAACCACTTGGCCGCCGGAGATCAGATAGGCGTAGTCCGCGATGGTGAGGGTCTCCTTGACGTCGTGGGACACGACGATACTGGTGAGCCCCAGTTCCCGGTTGAGGTCGCGGATCAGCTTGACCAGCACCCCCATGGAAATCGGATCCTGGCCGGTGAACGGCTCGTCGTACAGGATCATCATGGGGTCCAGCGCAATCGCGCGGGCCAGCGCCACCCGCCGCGCCATGCCGCCGGACAGCTGACTGGGCTTCAGATCGCGGGCGCCCCGCAACCCCACGGCGTGGAGCTTCATCAGCACCAGGCTGCGGATCACCGGTTCCGGCAATCGGGTATGCTCACGCAACGGGAAGGCGACGTTTTCGAACACACTCAGATCGGTCAGCAAAGCGCCGCTTTGGAACAGCATGCCCATCCGCTTGCGCAGTTCGTACAGCTCGGTGGTACCCAGCCGGTGAACATCGCGGGAATCCACCACGATGGTGCCCCGGTGCGGCCGCAACTGGCCCCCGATCAGCTTCAGCAAGGTCGTCTTGCCGGTGCCGCTGGGGCCCATGATCGCCGTCACCCTGCCCTTCCGGAAATCCAGGTCCACCCCGTCGAAGATCTTGCGCTCACCGTGGTAGAACACCAGGTCGCGAATCGACACCAGCACGTCGTCGTCGGGCAGATTGGCCGTCATGCGGATCGGGAAGGGGGGTTGGGGGGAGCTGCTGCGGAAAAGACCGCGTATTGTGGGCGAGCGGCAATCCCCACGTCAAATCCCAACCTTGTCCAAGGTACGGCAGCGCTGCCCGCCCGTCCTCGGGAACCCCCGCGGACGCGCCTTGAGCGGCAGCGGGCTGGCGCGCACGGGAGTATTCAAGTTTCGCCCCGGCTCGTTATCATAAAGCGGTCATGATGTCCCCTCCCATCCTACCCGTCGGAGCATACTCGCTATGAAAAGCACCTTCGCGATGTTGGCCGCCGCCACGGCGTTCGCCGCCCTCCTCAACGGTTGTGCGGCCGGCGGCTATGCCGGCGTCGCGGCGCCCATCGCCAGCATGGGACAGGCAGCCACCGGCGCCGCGGTCACCTCGGCCGCCGGGGCCATCGTCAATCCCGCCGCCGGAGCCGGAACCGCCGCCAGTTCGGTGACCGGAGCCGTGGCCAAATCCGCCACCGGGGCACTCGTCAACTCCGCGACCGGGGCCATCACCAATACGGCGACAGGGGCCGTCACCAACACGGCGACGGGGGCGATCGCCAATACCGCGACCGGAGCCATGGCCACCAGCGCCAGCGGGGCCGCCGTCAACTCGGCGGCGGGGGCGATGGTCAAGTCCGCCACCGGAGCGATGGTCAATTCCGCAATCGGAGCTGCGACCGGCGGTCAAACCGCGTTGACCAATGCGCTCATACAAAGCATGGCCACCAGCGTCTTCAACGGCCAGATCGGCCAGCAGGTGCAATCGGCCGATCAGGACTTCCGGCTCCAGAAGCTGGGCGAGCTGATGCGATCGGGCAAGCTGGACCAGCCCCAGCAATGGCTCAACCCGCGTTCCGGCAACACCCTCGCCGTGCGTCCGCTGGGACCCGAAGCCATGGATGCATCGCTGCGGCAACCCTGCCGCGACCTGGAGGAAACCTACACCCTCGCCAACGGCCAGCAACTCCTGGAACTGCGCCGCGCCTGCCTCGACTCCACGGGACATTGGGCACTGGTACAGTGACCGCCGCGGCAAATCCATAGGCCGCCCGGTTCCCCTCACAGTCCTGGACTGCGATAATGACCCATCTCCTCATGCCACATCCTGCCCGCACCTCCATGTCCGACCCTTCCCCGCTCGCCTACCGTTTGGCTGGCCGGAAGGTCGTGGAAATCGAGGCAGCGGCGGTCGCCGCACTGTCCGACCGCATCGACGCCCGCTTCGACGCCGCCTGCGCCCTGCTGCTGGCCTGCAGCGGCCGCATCATCGTCACCGGCATGGGCAAGTCCGGCCACATCGCGGGCAAGATTGCCGCCACCCTGGCCAGCACCGGCAGCCCTGCGTTCTTCGTCCACCCCGGCGAAGCCAGCCACGGCGACTTGGGGATGATCACCGCCGCCGACGTGGTGCTGGCCCTGTCCAACTCCGGCGAAACCGACGAACTGCTGACCATCCTGCCGCTCATCAAGCGGCTCGGCGTGCCGCTGCTGGCGATGACCGGCAACCCGGCTTCGACCCTCGCCGCCCAGGCCGACGTCCATCTCGACACCGGAGTGCGGGAGGAGGCCTGCCCGCTCGGGCTGGCCCCCACCTCCAGCACCACCGTATGCCTGGTGATGGGCGACGCCCTGGCGGTCGCTCTGCTGGAGGCGCGGGGCTTCAGCCGGGACGATTTCGCCCTGTCCCACCCCGGCGGCAGCCTGGGGCGGCGTTTGCTGCTGCACGTGCGCGACATCATGCACCCCGCAACCGAAGTTCCGGTCGTGCGGGAGCAGGACTTGATCCGCGACGCCGTGCTGCAGATGACTTCCAAGAAGCTGGTGGGCATGACCGCCGTGGTGGACGCCGATGACCGGGTGATCGGCATCTTCACCGACGGCGACCTGCGGCGCTTGCTGGAACGGGGCGGCGACATCAACGGCACCCGGATATGCGACGCCATGACCCGGCCCGGCGCCCGCGTCGGCGCCGAGACCCTGGCGGCGGAGGCGCTGCGCATCATGGAAACAAAAAAGATCAACGCCCTGCTGGTGGTCGACGGCAGCCAGCGCCTCGCCGGCGCCCTCAACATGCACGATCTGCTGCGCGCCCGCATCCTGTGACTCGCTACCCACCCCTGCTGAGCCCCGATGTCCGCGCGCGGGCCGCCCGCATCCGGCTGGCCATCTTCGACGTGGACGGAGTGATGACCGACGGCCGGCTGTTCTTCGACGACGCCGGCCGCGAGTACAAGAGCTTCCACGTGCGCGATGGCCATGGCATCAAGCTGCTGCTGCAGTCCGGGGTCGAGGTGGCGGTGATTTCCGGCCGCAGCTCTCCCAATGTGGCCCACCGCATGGCCAGCTTAGGGCTCCGCCATGTCTATCTGGGCCAGGACGACAAGCTGGCGGCCTTCGAGACCCTGTGCCGCGACCTGGGGCTGGCCGCAGAGCAGGTAGCCCATGTGGGCGACGACTTGATCGACCTGTGCCTGCTGAGCCGGGTGGGGCTGGCGGTGGCGGTGGCCGACGCCCATCCGGCACTGCTTCCCCATGTTCACTGGCAAACCGCTGCAGGCGGTGGCCAGGGTGCCGCCCGCGAAGTCTGCGACTTGATCCTGGCGGCCCAGAACCGGCTCCAAGCCGTGGTCGCCGCCCATCTCTGACCGCGCTGCCATGCCGACCCCCAAGTCCCTTGCCGCCTATCTGGTACTGGCGCTGCTTGCAGGCGCCAGCTGGTGGGCGGCGGAATCGCTGTTCCCCGACGAGCCCGGGGAGCACCGCGAATCGGCCGGCGCGGTGGATTATTATTCCAAGGGGGTGAAGCGCACCGCCTACGATCTGGCCGGCAAGGCGGAAAATCTGCTGGAGGCGCCGGCCATGGTACATTTCAAAGCCGATGGCCGCACCGAGCTGGAGCGGCCGGTCATGACACTGTTTCAGGACGACGGCAAGCCACCCTGGATCATCGAAAGCGACAGCGGCATCCTCCAGGCCGGTGGCGAGCTGGTGTTGCTGAACGGCGCGGTCCTCATCACCAAGAACAACGAAAAGGGCGAACAACTGAAGATCACCACCCGCAACGTCCGCTATCAACCCCCCAAGGATCACGCCGAGACGGCGGAAGCGGTGCGCATGGAGACCCCCACCGACCTGCTGACCGGCGTCGGCATGCAGGCCCAGTTCAAGCCCAACCTGATCATCAAGGTCCTCTCGGAAGTCCGGAGAAAGCATGAAGCACGCAACTAGCCCGTTGCTGGCCCTGGTCCTCGCCGCCCTGGCGCATCCCGCCCAGGCGCTGGACAGCGATGCCAAGCAGCCGATCTATATCGAATCCGATTCGGCCGTCCACGACGACGCCAGGGGGGAGACCATCTATGCCGGCAACGTCAAGACGGTACAGGGCAGCCTCGAAGTCTACGCCGACCACATGACGGTTTATCAGAAGAACGGCAAGACCGACAAGATCATCGCCACCGGCAACCCGGTGCGCCTCAAGCAGACCCCGGAAGGGGGCCGCGAAGACATGCACGGCACCTCCCAGCGGGCCGACTTTTTCCCCGACACCAGCATCCTCATCCTGCTGGACAATGCCACCGTATGGCAGGGCGACAAGAAGGACAGCAGCGACCGCGTCTCCAGCGACCGGATCGAATACGACACCCGCAAGTCCCTGATGCGAGCCGGCAGCGCCGGCAGCGGCGGCAAGCGCGTCCATGTGACCCTCCAGCCCAGCGGCGACAAGCCCAAGACCAGCCCGCCATGACCCGACTCTCGGCCGAACACCTCACCAAGACCTACAGCAAGCGCCGGGTCGTCGACGGAGTTTCCCTCGACATCCAGAGCGGCGAAGTGGTCGGCCTGCTGGGGCCCAACGGCGCCGGCAAGACCACCAGCTTTTACATGATCGTCGGCCTGATCAAGCCCGAAAGCGGGATCATCCGGCTCGACCAGGAGGATGTCACCCGGCTGCCCATGCACCGGCGTGCTCTGTTGGGGCTAGGCTATCTGCCTCAGGAACCCTCGATCTTTCGCAAGCTGAGCGTGACCGACAATCTGCGCGCCGTGCTGGAACTGCGCCACGACCTGACCCCCGGCCAGCGCGAGTTGCGCATCGAGGAATTGCTGGAAGAATTCAGCATCAGCCATTTGCGCCATCAGCCCGCGCTGGGGCTGTCCGGCGGCGAAAGGCGCCGGGTCGAGATCGCCCGGGCTCTCGCCGGAGAACCGCGCTTCATGCTGCTGGACGAACCTTTCGCCGGGGTCGACCCGATCTCCATCGTCGACATCCAGAAGATCATCGAACATCTGCGTAACCGCGGCATCGGCATCCTCATTACCGAGCACAACGTCCGGGAAACCTTGGGAATCTGCAATCGCGCCTATATCCTCAATGACGGCAAGGTGATCGCCGAAGGCGACGCCGCCGAGATCGTGCAGAATCCGGAAGTGCGGCGGGTTTATCTGGGAGACCGGTTTTCGCTGTGAAGCTTTGTCGCACACACAGGCAGGGTTTGATCTAAAATACAAAGCAAAAGCCGCACCACCCTTCCATGCCGTTCGTCCACCGGGCTTTATGAAGCAGTCTCTCCAACTCCGACTGGGTCAGTCGCTGACGATGACCCCCCAGCTGCAGCAGGCGATCAAGCTGCTGCAGCTGTCCACTCTCGACCTTCAGCAGGAAATCCAGCAAGTTCTCGACTCCAACATGATGCTGGAGATGGCCGACGAGGAACGAACCAGTTTCGGCGAAGCCCAGGAGCAGGTCCAGCCGGAACGGGAAACCAGCGATTACGGGGAAATCCCCAATCTGGACGAACCGGCCGACATCCCCAAGGAACTGGCTGTGGATTCCTCCTGGGACGACGTCTACGACAGCCCCCAGAGCTATACCGCCAGCGGATCGGGCGACGGGGAAAGCGACGATTTCGTGTTTCAGCGGGCGCCGGCCCAGACCCTGCAGGACCATTTGTACTGGCAGATGGAACTGACCCCCTTCAGCGACCAGGATCGCGCCGTTGCCACCACCATCATCGACGCCATCGACGACGACGGCTATCTGATGATGCCGATCGAGGAGATCCACCAGGGTCTGACCGCCCAGCTGGAAGACCTGGAACTGGACGAGGTGCAGGCAGTGCTTCACCGCATCCAGCATTTCGACCCGACCGGAGTCGGTGCCGCCGGCCTGGCGGATTGCCTCGCCATTCAGCTGCGGCAGTTGCCGGACTCCGAACCGGATCGGGACGCCGCGCTGGAACTGGTCTCCAAGCATCTCGACCTGCTCGCCAAGAAGGATTTGACGAAGCTGAAGCGAGAGCTCAACGTCGATGACGCTCAACTGGCGCACATCGTCGCGTTGATCCGCACCATGGACCCCAAGCCCGGCCGTCAGATCGAGAACCACGATTCCCAGTACGTCATCCCCGACGTGTTCGTCTCCAAGCTGGCGGGGGAGTGGGTGGTCTCGCTGAACCCGGACATCGCACCGAAGCTGCGCATCAACCCGTTCTATTCCACCCTGATCAAACGGGCCGATCAGAGCGCGGACAACGTCTGCATGAAGAATCACCTGCAGGAGGCGCGCTGGTTCATCAAGAGCCTGCAGAGCCGCAACGAGACCCTGATCAAGGTGGCGCGCGCCATCGTCGACCACCAGAAGGCCTTTCTCGAGCACGGCGACCGCGCCATGAAACCTCTGGTGCTGCGCGATGTCGCAGAAGAGGTGTCCATGCACGAATCGACCATCTCGCGCGTGACCACCCAGAAATACATGCACACGCCCAACGGCATCTACGAATTCAAGTATTTCTTCTCCAGCCACGTTTCCACCGATGAGGGCGGCGAGTGCTCGGCCACCGCCATCAAGGCCTACATCAAGGAGATCGTGGACGCCGAAGACACCGATAAACCCTTGAGCGATCACACCATCTCCGCGATGTTGAAGGAACGCGGCATCAACGTCGCCAGGCGGACGATCGCAAAATACCGGGAGGCCCTGTCCATCCCGCCCTCCAACGAGAGAAAACGCGTGTTCTAGCGTCGCTCTCAACTCACCCAGGAGCCAACCATGCAACTAAGCGTAACCGGCCACCACATCGATGTTACCGACTCCCTGCGCAACTACGTGACGGAAAAATTCCAGCGTCTGGAACGCCACTGCGATCAGGTCATCGACGTACATACCATCCTGTCGGTGGAGAAACTGGCCCAAAAGGCCGAAGCCACGGTCCAGGTCAACGGTGCCAAGCTGTTCGCCGAAGACACCCAGCCCGACATGTACGCCGCCATCGACGCACTGATCGACAAGCTGGACCGGCAAATCATCCGCCACAAGGAAAAGCTCACGGCCCAGGCCCGCTAGACCTCCCTTCCCACCCCATGCCCCGCCCCTCGGCGGGGCACGACCATTCCCCGAAACCCATGAAACTGGTCATCGTCTCCGGCCTGTCCGGCTCCGGCAAGAGCATCGCCCTGGAAACGCTGGAGGACTGCGGCTACTACTGCATCGACAACCTGCCGGTGGCGCTGCTGGACGCCTTCGTCGAGCAGGCGATGATGACCAACCAGACCATCTTCCAGCGCACTGCCTTAGGAATCGATGCCCGCAACCAGAGCCAGAGCCTGGAGCAATTTCCCCGCACCCTGGCGATGATGGAAAAGCTGGGGATCGCCTGCGACGTGCTGTATTTGAAGGCCGACACCGACACGCTGCTCAAGCGCTTCAGCGAAACCCGCCGCAAACACCCACTGACCGACGCCACCCACACCCTGGCGGAGGCCATCGAGCTGGAATGCCGGCTGTTGGAGCCCGTCGCCGGGGAGACCGACCTCATCATCGACACCACCCACACCAACGTCCATCAGCTGCGCCAGCTGATCCTGTCCCGGGTGGTTCCCCGCAGCGACCGGCTGATGTCGCTGTATTTCCAGTCGTTCGGCTACAAGAACGGCATTCCGCTGGATACGGATTTCGTGTTCGATGCCCGCTGTCTGCCCAATCCCCATTGGGAGCCCAATCTGCGCATGAAGACCGGCAAGGACCCGGAAGTGGCCGAGTTCCTTCAGGCCAGCGCCGACGTGCGCCAGTTCCTGCAGGACGTCATCCAGTTTCTGGAGAACTGGGTGCCGCGCTTCGACGCCGACAACCGCAGCTACCTCACCGTCGCCATCGGCTGCACCGGCGGCCAGCACCGCTCGGTGTTCCTGGCCGAGGCACTGGCGCGCCATTTCCGCGACTCCAACCATCACATCCTGCTCGGTCACCGCGAACTGCCCTGACTCAGGCGCTAAAAGCGCCAGATCAGCAGCCGGGTGTGGCGGGCATCGTCGACCTCCATCACTGCGTCCGGCTCCTCGCCGGACACCTCGAAGCTGTTGCTGATGAACAGCGAGCCCGGCCCCATCTCGCGCCGCACCTTGGACCAAAGCCGCGCCATCGGAGCCGGCGAAAGAAAGGCGTAAACCACCTGGTAACCCGACAGGTCCTCCTGCCAAAGGCTGCCGAGCCGCACCCGGCAGTTGCCGAGGCCACGGGCGCGCAGCCACGCGAGCAGAAACGGCAGAGGGGCGGTCTCCACCCCGACGAACCGACCCAGGGGACGGCGTTTGGCCAAATGGACAAGGCCGCCGCCACTGCCGCAGCCGAGGTCGACCAGCGTGAACGGCGAGCCCTGCGGGAGCAGCGTCAGCACCGCATCCCAGGTCGCCCGGTTGGACAGATAGAGGGGAACCCGCTCTTTGAAATTGCTCGGATAGACCAGCAGCAGCGCCAACAAGAGCCATAGGAAAAGCTCCGGGGGAAGCTCCAGATCGGCGGCCCACACCAGCCCCGGGACGAAGACCGCCTGAATCGGCAGCCACCACGTCGGAAGCCGCAGCGCGGCGCTGAAGAGTACGGCGGCACCCCCGATGGCCACCATCAGACCCGCGCCGGCCACCGCCACATCCAGGCTGGCTGCGAGCCGCAGCAGCAGCCAGCCGGCTGCGACCGCGGCCAACTGCGCCGCCAGCGCCTTGGCGGCAATCGGAAGCTGCATGGGGGTTCGTTCAGGGTTTCTGCGGTGTGACCGCCGGAGGACTGATGATCCCCCCCGGCAGCTTTGGAGCCAGCCAGTTGCCGCCCTTGCCGTCGCCGCTGCCCTTGCCGACGTCGTCGCCGGTGACGTTGATCTGGGAGCCGCTCAACAGATCTTCCTCGGTCTTCTTGTTGAGGATGACGATGGAAATGCGGCGGTTGATGGGGTCGAAGGGATCGGACTGCATCATCGGCACGCTGTCCGCCAGTCCCACCACCCGCATCATCTTTTCCTGCTTCAGGCCGCTGCGGACCAGTTCCTTGCGGGCGGCGTTGGCGCGGTCGGTGGACAGCTCCCAGTTGGTGTAGCCGAGGCTGTTGCCCAGCGGCTTGGCATCGGTGTGACCGGAAATGCTGAGCCGGTTCGGCAGCGAATTGATCATCGGCGCCATTTGGCTAAGGATCTGCGCCGCGTAGGACTCCATGCGGGCGCTGCCGGCGGCGAACATGGGCCGTTTTTCCTGATCGATGATCTGGATCCTGAGTCCCTCGCGGGTGATGTCGATCTTCAGCTGACTCTCGAACTGGTGCAGCAGTTCGTCGGTTTTGATCAGATCGTCCAGCTTGGTTTTCAGCGACTCCAGATTTTGCCGGTCCTGGTCCAGCTGCTGCTGGTTGGCCTCATCGGCGGTGTCGGCGACGATCTCGCGCTTGCCTTCGTTGGTGAGCTTCACCTGGCCTTCCGAGGCGGCGACATCCTCGCCGCCACCCTTGATGATGTTGGTGCGGTCGCCGGTACTCTCTCCTCCGGACACCGATGCGGCCGGCTGCCAAGGATCCTTGAAGTAATCGGAAATGCCCTTGCGCTGTTCCTTGGTGGTCGATCCCAGCAGCCACATCAGCAGGAAGAACGCCATCATGGCGGTCACGAAGTCGGCGTAGGCCAGCTTCCAGGCACCGCCGTGGGCACCGTGCCCGCCCTTCTTGACCTTCTTGATGACGATGGTTTGATTGTCGGCCATGGCGGCGGCGGACTATTTGTTGGCCTTGATGTGTTCCTCGAGTTCTTGGAACCCAGGACGCTCGGACGAGAACATGACCTTGCGGGCGAATTCGACCGCGGTGGGCGGCGGATAGCCGTTCATGGAGGCGATCAACCCGGCCTTGATGGCCTGATAATACTTGGTGGAATCGCCCAGTTTCTGTTCCAGATTGCCGACCAGCGGCGCGATGAAGCCGTAGGAAATGAGGATGCCCAGGAAGGTGCCGACCAGCGCGGCGGCGATCAATCCGCCCAGCACCGTTTGCGGCTTGTCCAGCGATTCCATGGTATGCACCACCCCCATCACCGCCGCGACGATGCCAAACGCCGGCATACCGTCCGCCAACCGAGCAAGGCCAGCGATCGGCAGATGCCCTTCCTCGTGGTGGGTGTCGATGTCGAGGTCCATGAGATTGTCGAGTTGGTGCACGTCCAGGCTGCCGCTCGACATCAGCCGCAGATAATCGGTGATGAAATCCACGGCGTGATGGTCCGCCAGCACCTTGGGTGCACTCTTGAACAACTCGCTCTGCTCCGGATTCTCGATGTCCCCTTCGATGGACAGCAAGCCGTTCTGGCGGATCTTGACGAAGATCTTGCTCAGCAGGGTAAGGGTTTCCAGGTAAAACTCCTTGGTGTAGGGAGAACCCTTGAACACCATGCCGATCGCTCCGGCGGAAGCCTTCAGCACCTTGGGACTGTTGGAAACCACGAAAGCTCCGATGGCGCCCCCCAGGATAATCACAAATTCAAACGGCTGAATCAGGATGCCGATGTGACCACCGGCTCCCAGATAGCCCCCGAAGATGCCGCCGATTACCAAGATGTATCCGATGATGACAGTCATACCGCCGGTCCCGCGCTGGATGGAGCCCCTGGGCCGGCACGGCGGCCTGGCGTTGCTGGGGCGTGAGCGTTGCGTTCAACTTCCGGAGCAAGTCTAGCCCAAGATTTTCCGAATCCGATCAATTTTCCCGAGCTCTCTTGAATCCGCGATCGCCACCCCCATATTGCCCTCCACCGGGGGCTTGCCCCCTGCCCTATTCATCCCATGCACGAGGACCATCCATCATGACCGTTGCGGAACAAAAGGTGACGCTCGGCTTCGAGGCCGAAGTCAAGCAGCTGCTGCAGCTGATGATTCACTCGCTTTACAGCAACAAGGAAATTTTCCTGCGCGAACTGATTTCCAACGCTTCCGACGCCGCCGACAAGCTGCGCTTCAGCGCGCTCTCCGACGACGCCCTCTACGAGGGCGATCCCGGCCTCAAGATCAGGATCGAGTTCAACAAGGCCCTGCGCACCGTCACCGTGACCGACAACGGCATCGGCATGAGTCGCGAGGAGGTTCAGCAGAATCTCGGCACCATCGCCCGCTCCGGCACCCGCCGCTTCTTCGAGTCCCTTACCGGCGACCAGGCCAAGGACAGCCAGCTGATCGGTCAGTTCGGCGTGGGCTTCTACTCCTGCTTCATCGTCGCCGACCGGGTCACCGTGGACAGCCGCAAGGCCGGCCTGGGACCGGAGCACGGGGTGCGCTGGGAATCTTCCGGCGAGGGCGAATACAGCTTGGAAAACATCGAACGCAACGAGCGCGGCACCACGGTGACCCTGCATCTGCGCGAAGGCGAAGATGAGTTTCTCGACGGCTGGCGGCTGCGCAGCATCATTCGCAAGTTCTCCGACCACATCTCCCTGCCCATCGAGATGTTCAAGGAAAGCTACGGCGAAGAGGCGGAAACAGAAGAAAAAGTCATCGAGTGGGAGACCGTCAACAGCGCCTCGGCGCTGTGGAGCAAGGCCAAGGACGAGATTGGCGAGGAGGCTTACAACGAGTTCTACAAGCACGTCTCCCACGACTACCAGGAGCCTCTGGCGCGCATCCACAGCCGGGTGGAGGGAACCAACGAATACACCCTGTTGCTCTACGTCCCCTCCCATGCCCCCTTCGACCTGTGGGACCGGGAAGCCAAACACGGGGTCAAGCTCTATGTGCGCAAGGTGTTCATCCTGGACGACGCCGACAAGCTGATGCCCCGCTATCTGCGCTTCATCCGCGGGGTGATCGACTCCGACTCCCTGCCCCTCAACGTTTCCCGCGAAATCCTGCAGGAAAACAAGCTGCTGGAAAAAGTCCGTTCGGGTGCGGTGAAGAAGGTCCTGGGACTGATCGAGGACTTGGCGAAGAACGAGCTGGAAAAGTTCTCCCTGTTCTGGAAGGAATTCGGCCAGGTGCTGAAGGAGGGCGTGATCGAGGACTACAAGAACAAGGAGCGCATCGCCAAGCTGCTGCGCTTCGCCTCCACCCACCAGGACGGAGACCAGCACACGGTCAGCCTGGACGACTACATCGGCCGGCTCCGGGAAGGCCAGGAAAAGATCTTCTACATCACCGCCGAGACCCATGCCGCCGCCCGCAACAGTCCGCACCTGGAGGTGTTCCGCAAAAAGGGCATCGAAGTCCTGCTGCTGTCGGACCGGATCGACGAATGGCTGGTGGATCACCTCACCGACTACGAAGGCAAGCATCTCCAGTCCATCGCCAAGGGTGACCTGGACTTAGGGCCGCTGGCGGACGACAAGGACAGGGAAGAACTGGAGAAAGTCTCCAAGGATCTGGAACCGCTGGTGGAGCGCATCAAGGAAAGCTTGGGCGAGCGGGTCGCGAACGTCCGCATCAGTCACCGCCTGACCGACTCTCCGGCGTGCCTGGTCAGCGAGGTCTACGGCATGAGCCGCACCATGGAACGCATCCTCAAGGCGGCCGGCCAGAACGCGCCGTCCAACAAGCCCATCTTCGAAGTCAACCCCGGTCACGCGCTGATCCGGCGATTGAACGATGAGACCGACGAGACCCGTTTCGGCGACCTGACTCAGGTCCTGTTCGACCAGGCGGTACTGTCGGAAGGCGGACAGTTGGAAGATCCAGCGGCTTTCGTCAGCAAGCTCAACGCCTTGTTGCAACAAGCTCTGAAATGATCGGATCCGCGGTTCCCGCAGCAGCGTTGCGGGAACCGCCCGGCATGCCGCCGATTTGTCAAAGGATCGTGAACGCGCTATCCAGACCGAGCAGCAACAGGCAGCAGGGAATCGCCAACAGCAACAGCGCCAGTGCAATGGCCAAGCCCTGGCTCAAGCCAAGCGGTTCGCCGCTGCGATAGCGGACTGCCAGTCCGAACCATGCGGCCAGCATCTGCGCCAGGACGGCAAGGGTCACGAGCAAGATCACCCGATCCGCCAGCCGGAACTCCTGTTTCACCACATCATCCAAAACCGTTATCATGGCGGGGATATACAGCAGGGCCGGAGCGGACAGCAGATAGGCCCGCCACCACGACAAGCGCAGTCCCGCCATCCTCCCGGCCATCCCGACCAAACACCCCGCCCAGCCCACGTTGACCAATGCATAGATCGAAATCAGCTTGGCGTAGGCGCCAAGACCATGTGCCGCCGGATCGGTCAGCAGTTCGACGCTCAGCCGCAACAGCGGATGCGCCTTGAACAGCAAGGGGTTCATGGACTCCATCGGATCACCCGCTCGCCATGGCGACGCCGAGAACGAAACTCGCACCAGCTGACAACCCACTTATCCTATTCATAAGAAATTCTGACCAATGACGCCCCGGATTATTGCTATGCTTTATCCAACGCAACGATCTTCGTGGTCTGGCCACTCCGGTCGTTTCCTCTCTTCTCCTACGCTCTCCTCCTACATTTTCGCGACCCTCCGTGGTCGCGTTTTTTTGTCCGCCGCCCGGCGACATGCTAAAGTCTAGCGGAAAACTCGGTTATTTCGCATGACCCCCATCGACACCTTGATCAACGCCCGCTGGATCGTCCCGGTGGAACCCCATGGCGTGGTGCTGGAACACCATGCGCTGGCGGTGACGGGCGGCCGCATCGTCGATCTGCTGCCCAGTGCCGAGGCCGGAGCGCGCTACACCGCGGCGGAATCCGTCGAGCTGCCCGATCACGCCGTGATTCCCGGCTTGGTCAATGCCCACACCCACGCCGCCATGACCTTGCTGCGCGGGGTAGCCGACGACCTGCCGCTGATGGAGTGGCTGCGGGACCACATCTGGCCGCTGGAAGCGCGCTGGGTCGGCGAATCCTTCGTCCGCGACGGCAGCGAGCTGGCGATCGCCGAGATGCTGCGGGGTGGGACGACCTGTTTCAACGACATGTATTTCTTTCCGGAGATCACTGCACGGGTCGCGCTGCGTGCCGGCATCCGGGCGGTGGTCGGCATGATCCTGGTCGACTTTCCCACCGCCTGGGCCGCCGACCCCGACCAGTATCTGGCCAAGGGTTTGGCGCTGCGGGACGAGTTGCGGCACCAGAGCCTGGTGCAAACCGCCTTCGCCCCCCATGCCCCTTACTCGGTTTCCGACGCCCCGCTGGCGCGGATGCGTATCCTCGCACAGGAACTGGACCGGCCCATCCACATGCACGTCCACGAGACCGAAACCGAGATCGACCAGGGCCACGACAGCCACGGCATGCGACCGCTGCAGCGGCTGCGCCAGTTGGACCTGCTGGGACCCAACCTGGTCGCGGTACATATGACCCATCTGCTGACGGAAGAAATCGCCGAACTGGCGCAAGCCGGCATACACGTAGTGCATTGCCCGGAATCCAACCTCAAACTGGCCAGCGGCTTTTGCCCGGTCGCCGCACTGCTGCAGGCCGGCGTCAACGTCGCCCTCGGCACCGACGGTGCCGCCAGCAACAACGATCTGGACATGTTCGGCGAGATGCGAACCGCCGCACTGCTGGCCAAGGCGGTCGCCAGGCACGCGGGGGCCCTCCCTGCCGCCACCGCGCTGCGCATGGCCACCCTCAACGGCGCCAAGGCCTTGGGGCTGGAGGAGCAAATCGGCAGCCTGACGATCGGAAAATCGGCCGACCTCGCCGCCATCGATTTGGCGGATTTGGAAACCCTGCCGATGTACGATCCGATTTCCGACATCGTCTATGCCGCCGGACGCCATCAAGTCAGCGATGTCTGGATCGGCGGACGGCGGCTGTTGGCCCGGCGCGAACTGACCACCCTGGACGCCGCCGAAATCCGGGCCAAGGCCCGGGCCTGGCGGCAGCGACTGGCCGGCACGCCGGCCCAACCCGGAGTTCACTGAATCCTATGGCAAGCGAAAACGTTCACCGCCACGAAATCGACAAGTTCGGTGCCCAGGCCCAGCGCTGGTGGGACCCGGAAGGCGAATTCAAGACCCTGCATGCGGTCAACCCCCTGCGGATGCAATTCATCCGTTCCCGGATCGACCCGGCGGGCTTGCGTATCGTCGACATCGGCTGCGGCGGCGGCATCCTCAGCGAGGCTTTGGCGGAAGCCGGCGGACAGGTGACCGGCATCGACCTCAGTGGCGATCTGCTGGAAGTCGCCGAGCTGCACGGGCTTGAATCCGGCATCGCGGTGGAGTATCGCAAAATCAGCGCCGAGGCGCTGGCAGCCGAACAGCCCGGCCAATTCGATGCGGTGACCTGCATGGAAATGCTGGAACACGTCCCCGACCCCCAGTCGGTGGTGCGGGCCTGCGCGGCACTGGTCAAACCCGGCGGCACGCTGTTCTTCTCCACCCTGAACCGCCACCCCAAGGCCTACCTGCTCGCCATCGTCGCCGCCGAACACCTGCTGCACATGATTCCCAAGGGAACCCACGATTACCGCAGCTTCATCCGGCCCTCCGAACTGTGCAACTGGACCCGCCGGCTGGGACTGGACCTGCTGGCCATCGAGGGCGTCAGCTACCATCCCCTGACCGGCCAGTTCAGCCTCGGCCGGGACGTGGACGTGAATTACCTGGCCGCCTTCCGGCGACCGGCGAATTGAACCATGGGCCTGCCTCACACCCTGCGCGGCATGTTGTTCGACCTCGACGGCACCCTGCTGGATACCGCGGGCGACCTCATCGCCGCCTGCAATGCCGCCGCCCGCGAGGCCGGTCTGGAACCGGCCGCCGCAGCGGAACTGCGGCCGCGCATTTCCGGCGGCGCCGGCGCCATGCTCACCCGCATCCTGGAATTGCAGACACCCCCGGCTACCCGGTGCAACCGGTCCCTCCTGCTCGAACGCATGCTGGAACTCTACCAGGCCAACATCGCCGTCCACACGCGTTTGTTCGCCGGCATGGATCGAGTGCTGGCGGAACTGGAGGCGCGCGCCATCCCTTGGGGCATCGTCACCAACAAGCTGGAACGCTTCACCGGCCCGTTGCTGCGGCAGCTGAACGTCGGCCTGCGTCCGGTCTGCGTCATCAGCGGCGACACCCTGCCTGAACGCAAGCCGCATCCCTTGCCCATGCTGGAAGCCAGCCGCCAACTGGGCTGCGCTCCGGAACACTGCGCCTACCTGGGCGACGCCCGCGGCGACATCGAAGCCGGCCGCCGGGCCGGCATGACCACCCTCGCCGCCTCCTATGGTTACGTCGACCGCGACGATCCGGCCGAGACCTGGGGTGCCGACGCCGTGATCGGCCATCCGCTGAAGTTGCTCGACTGCCTCAGCGGAGGGGACTGCCGATGACTGAGCCCGTTCCGGCCCCCGATCTCCAGGGCCGCGTCATCCTCATCACGGGAGCGGCCGGCAGCTTGGGCGGCTTGGCGGCCAAGACCCTGGCGGAGGCCGGAGCGCAGCTGATCCTGCTGGACAAGGCGGTGCCGGCGCTGGAGCGCCTCAGCGACCGGATCGCCGCCGCCGGCGGCCCCATGCCGGCCTTGTACCCGCTGGATTTCTGCGCCGCCGCGGAAGCCGATTACCAGACATTGGCGGACTCGGTCGACCAGCACTTCGGGGTGCTGCACGGCTTGCTCCACAGCGCCGCCGACCTCGGCAATCCGTGCCCCCTGCACGACGTCGGCGCCCTGGCCTGGCAGACCCTGCTGCTGGTCAACCTGACCGCCCCATTCCTGCTGACCCGCGCCCTGATGCCGCTGTTGTCGCGCGCTCCGGATCGCGCCTCCGTGGTCTTCACCACCGATTCCTCGGCGCGCCGCGGCGGCGCCTATTGGGGCGCCTACGGGGTCGCCAAACAGGCGCTGGAAGGCTTGGCCCACATGTGGTCGGAGGAATTGGAAGCCGCCGGCCGCATCCGCATCCACTTGCTGGCGCCGGGTCCGGTCCGCTCCACCCTCCGCCGCCGCTCCCACCCCGCCGAGCCTGCGGATAGCCTGCCTTCACCGGAAACCCTGGCGCCCCACTACCTCCAGCTGTTTCATCCGGATTGCCCGCTGGCATCGGGCAGCGTTGTCGAAATCCACCGGCAACCCTCCGCCTGCGATTCGAGAGTGCAATGATGTACGGACGTGAAAGCATAGTGCTGCAGCGTGACGTGGCGGTCGTCCAGATTCCGGACGGCACTCCGTCGACGCTCCCCAAAGGTCACCTGGTCACCTTGTTCCAATCCCTGGGCGGCAATTTCACCGTCACCACCGAGCGCGGCCACATGGTGCGCATTGCCGGCGACGACGCCGACGCGCTGGGCAAGGAGCCGCCCTATTTGTCGAGCCTGGAAGCCGGCACCGACCGCGCGGCCATAGAGCGCAACGCCTGGGAAGTGATGAAGACGGTGTTCGACCCGGAAATTCCGGTGAACATCATCGACCTGGGACTGATCTACGCCTGCCGCGTCACTCCCGACGACAGCGGCCGCCACGACATCGAAGTCACCATGACCCTGACGGCGCCCGGCTGCGGAATGGGGCCCATCCTGCAGAGGGACGTGGAACAGTGCATCGGCAACCTGCCCGGCGTCGGCCGGGTGCGCGTCGACGTGGTATTCGACCCGCCCTGGTCGCGCGACATGATGTCGGAAGTCGCCAAGCTGCAATTGGGCCTGCTTTAACCCTCCCGCTCGCAACAAGGCCTGCGGGTGACACGCACCCCACAGGCCCTCTCCGGCCGGCTTGCGCCGGCCTATTGGAAACTCGGCTCCAGGTTGTGGCAGGTGTCGCAACCGATCGGCGTGCCGGCCGGCACCTTGATCAGCAGGCTCTTGAAGCCCGCCTTCCGCAGCTTCTCCCGGTCAGATCCCGCACTGCCTGCGTGAAATCCCGGTTCCTATTGCCCGGACAGGCCCGTCCGGCGGATCACAAAACGATGTCGAATCAATGCAGGGACGCTTCCACCCGATTGCGCCCGCCGTGCTTGGCCCGGTACAGGGCCTGATCGGCGTGGGTCAACAGCAACTCCTTGCTATCGCCATCGTACAAGGCGGCCACGCCGAGGCTGGCGGTCACCCGCAACGGCGTTCCGCCGCCGGCGACGTGAGTGTGGCGGGCCAGTTCCAGACGGATGCGTTCGGCCAGGTGCATGGCGCCATCCTGAGGAGTGTTCGACAACAGGATCAGGAACTCCTCGCCGCCGTAACGGAACACGATGTCGCTGGCGCGCACACAACGGGTGATGCAGTCGGCCACCTGCTTCAATACCGCGTCGCCCACTGCATGTCCGTAAGTGTCATTGACGGCCTTGAAGTGGTCGACATCGAGCATGATGACCGACAGCGGCTGGCCATGGCGGCGGGCCAGTTCCCACTCCCGCTGCAGACTGCTGAACAGGGCGCCCCGGTTGCGGGTCCGGGTGAGCGGATCGAGATAGGCCGATTCCACTGCCCTGCGATACAGCAAAGCGTTACGCAAGGGATAGACCATCCGGCACAGATAGGCTTCTATGGTGGCCAGTTCGGTGTCGCTGAACGGGTATTCCCGCACTGCCCGCCATTCCCCCAGTTCCTGATCCTCCAACCGCAGCTGGTAGTTGCAACTGTGGGTGCCGCCGCTGCCGCCGGTCATCTCCAAGCCGTGCTCGGCCAAGCGGTAATGCCAGGCATCGTGGGGCACCGCGCCGGACAGATGCAGGGAAAACGCCTCCAGTAGCTGTTCCATGTCCAACGTGGTCTGCAACGCGTACACCAGTTCGTAATACGGCTGCTCGATCACCGCCTTGTTGCGTTCGGCCCGCACCGGAGCCAACACAGCCAGTTTGTCCGCTTTTGTCCTCATGATCGACCTCGCTCGGAGACTCGGGTTGATAGCCTGCCCTGGACCATGCGAGGGCCGTGCCATGCAATTTTACTTCGTATATTCAACAGGCTATCCACACCGCCAAAGGATCGGCGCCATAACAATGGCGGATTCTTGACGTTTTCCAGCTGCCCCATGCTCCCGGAATCCGGCTCCGACGGTGGTGGCGACGGATCATCTTCGACAAACGCCCTGCCCGGGTGATTGTCGCGTTTGCAACAGGCGCGTCCGGATTCGATCATCGAACCACCCCGAACAGATCTGTTTTCGATCAATTTGTTAGCTTCGGGTTACGGGCTCTTCCGCGCTCCTTCGCGGCCTGGTCCACTTCCTGCTACCTGCCCCTTGATCGCCCAACCGTATCAACGCCGGATCGCCGCCCGCATTCGGCCTTTGTCCCTGGAGCCCGTCATGAAATTGCAGATCGAGCGGCCCTTCGTCGAGGCGATGGTCGAGCGTTTCCCCCGGCTCGCGCCCTTGCAGGAGCAACTGCGGTTCGGCAACCGCGCCGAGCTGTCGCTGTTGCAGCTGAACGACCACGAATCGGCCTATCTGTGCAATCTGTTCGAGGATGCCGGGCCGGCCCTCAAGGCGCGGGCGACCCATCTGGCCACCCTGCGCAGGGCGCTAAACGATGACGGCCCGCGCTTTGAAGCCGGCGACCTGGAGCGGCTGGTGCCGGCCATCGCCCGCTATCTCGCCGCCGACGCCATCCGCGGCTGGCTGTTCACCGCCCACATCACCGACAAGCCCCTGGCCTATGTAGTGACGCGGCTGGACTACACCCCGCCGGGGGACGAGGAAACCGGCAAGGTGATCCTGGAACTGAAGGCCAACGTCCGCGCCCGCATCACCGTCGCCAACCTGCGCATCTACGGGGGCGACATCGCCAACCGGACCGTGGCCGAGATCTTTGCCGCCAAAGGCTTCTTGAAGGAAACCCCGGAGCTGATCCGGGTCTACGACGAGACCGCCGTGCGCTATTTCGACTGGCGCGGCCGGTATGGCGAGCAGTTCTCCGGCGCCGGCGCCGGCTATTACGCCGAGAATCCGACCGCCACCCACCGCGACACCGACTGGTCGCGCAAGGATCAAGTGATCCTGTCCTCCTCCGGCGGCAGCGCCCGGCTGGTAAACGACGAGGGTATCCTCAGCGAACGGGTAGTGAGCATGGAGGCGCCCGGCGACATCTTAGGGCCCTATCTGCGGCGCGCCGCAAAAAGCACCAAGTACCGCGCCGAAGACGAGGTGGAACAGACCCGCGAGGCCATCCCCAAAAGCCTGTTCACCCAGCTGCCGGTGCACTTCTACCTGCTGATGTTCCACCTGGACCTGCACCATTATCTGTGGGTGCACGTGGATGACGTCCAACCCTACGAATACCAGCCGGGGCTGAAGGACAAGCTGGTGCTGCCGGAGGAGCACACCGAGCTGATCGACATCCTGACCGCCGAGATGGATCTTTTGATGGACGACATCGTCGCCGGCAAGTCCGGCGGCACCACGGTGCTGTGCGCCGGTCCGCCCGGCGTCGGCAAGACCCTCACCGCGGAAGTCTATTCGGAGATCATTCGCCGGCCCTTGTACCGGGTGCATTCGGGCCAGCTGGGACTGAACGTGGCGGCGATGGAGACCACCCTGAAGGAAGTCCTCACCCGTGCCCAGCGCTGGGGTGCGATCATGCTGATCGACGAGGCCGACGTGTACATCAAGCGGCGCGAGGACAACATGGCCATGAATGCGGTGGTGGGGGTATTCCTGCGGGTGCTGGAATATTTCAACGGCCTGCTGTTTCTCACCACCAACCGGGTGGACGACATCGACGAGGCCATCGTGTCCCGCTGCATCGCCCTGATCAAGTTCTATCCGCCCGATGCCGAAGCGCGCCGCAAGATCTGGTCGGTGATGACCGAGCAGTTCGGCCTGGCCTTGGACGCTGCCGTCATCGGCGAACTCGTCGAGCTGTTTCCGGCCGCCTCCGGCCGGGACATCAAGGGATTGACCAAGCTGGTGGCCAAGTATTGCAACCAGAAAGGTACGCCGCCGAGCCTCGAAGCGTTCCGGCGCTGTTCGGTGTTCCGGGGCATGGAGCTGGAGAAACATGGGCAGGCGTGATCGTACGGCATCCCCTTGGTGCGCGGTGCGCACCCAACCACCCCACAAATTGATTCGATGAAATCCCGACTCGACTGGTCCGCCTACCGGGATGCCGGCATGGGCGATGCCTACGCGGACATCCCCAAGATCGGCGGCGATTTCGCCAAGGCGGTGGCGTTCTGCATCAACAGCAAGCTGTGCCAGAGCGAACAGCACAAGGGCGTGATGTGTCCCAGCTACCGGGCCACCGGCAATCCCCACCTTTCCCCCGGCGGACGGGTGAAGCTGCTGAAGTCCGTGCTCAACAGCGAGCAAGTCCGATGGGACCACCCCGACTTGGCGAGCGCCATGGAGTCCTGCGTCAGCTGCAAGGGTTGCCGGCGGGAATGCGAGGCCGAACTCGACATGGCTCTGATCAAGGTCGAGTACCAGGCCCAGCGCATCCTTCGTGAAGGGTTGTCCCTGCGAGCCCGGCTGTTCGGGCATCTGCCGCTGCTGTTGCACCGCTGGCCCTGGCTGGGACGGCTGATCACCCTGCGTAACCGGACCCCGTGGCTGGCCCGACTGGCGGAATTCTGGCTGGGCATCGACGCCCGGGCGCGGCTGCCCGAGCCGGTGGCCAGGCCGGATGCCTCCAACCGCGCCGAGCAAGCCGGCTTCGATCCGGAAGCGAGCCGCGACGTGGTGCTGCTGATCGACAGCTTCAGCCGCTACTATCAGCCCGACATCGTCGGGGCCGCAACCGCCGTGCTGGAAGCCGCCGGCTGCCGGGTTCTGCGGGCCGATCCCCTGCCGGAAGCGGCGGAGCCGGATCGCCCCCTCTGTTGCGGGCGGACTTATCTCTCCCAAGGCATGGTGGCCGAAGCCCACCGGGAAGCACGGCGAACCTTGCAGGCACTTCTGCCCCACGTCGCGGCGGGGCGGACGATCATCGGACTGGAACCGGCCTGCCTGCTGGCCTTGCGGGACGAATGGAAAGCCCTGGACCTCGGGGAAGGAGTCGCCGCGCTGGCAGCGCAAACCGTGCTGCTTGAGGAGTTCCTGGCGCGCGAGCAACTGCCCCGGCCCTTGGCCTTCAAGCCGCCGGCAGTGCCTCTGTTGGTGCACGGCCATTGCCACCAGAAAGCGGCCGGAGCCATGAAATCTCTGCGCAAGGTGCTCAAGCTGGTTCCCGGCCTGCAGTTCGAGTTCATCGAGGCCTCCTGCTGCGGCATGGCCGGCAGCTTCGGTTTCGAAGCCGAACACGCCCAGATGGCCCGCACCATGGCCGAACAAGCCCTGCTCCCCAGGCTGCGGCAACACCCGGAGGCAATGGTGCTCAGCAACGGCTACTCCTGCCGCAGCCAGATCCAGGCCGGGGCCGACCGCCAGTCGGTCCATCTGGCACAGTGGTTACGGGATCATCTGGCGGACCCGTGCGGCTAAAGCCGCACCTCGGAACCCGCGAAACCCGATGGGAACCCATCGGGGATTCCCGGCTGAAAGGGCAGGAAAACTGCGGCGGACGATTTCCCATCGTCGAAAATGGCGGTATCGTTGCGCCACCGTCGATCCATAACCCCAGTCCCGGAGACTGCCATGATGCCATGCACCCGCCTGTCCTTCCGCTCCTCGGCCCTGGCGGCCGCCTTGCTGTCGTTCGCCATGGCCGGCGCCCTGCCGTGCCGGGCCGAGACGCCCGCCGCCAGCGTCCCCGCCCTGCCTACCATTCCCGACAGCGCCCGCCAAAAGATTCTCGGGCATCTGCAGGAGGTCAAGCTGGCCCGGCTGCAGGGCTGGCCGAGCATCATCTTCTATTGTCCCATTGAAGAAGCGCCCAGCCCCGCCATCAAACAGATCTGTCAAGAGAGCTACAAGACTCTGGAGCAGCAGGCGGTCAAGCACCGGATGAAATTCCGCAAGGCGCAAAACCTCAACGAAGTCATCCTGCTGCCGCAGCTGACCGGCGACCTCAAGCTGGTCATCGACCTGTTGCCCAGCGGAGCCGGAGACAGCGCCTCGGCCATTTCCGCCACCATCTCGGTATTGGCCCATTACAGCCGCGCCATCAACCGCGCCCTGGACCTGCCGGGACCCGAGCAAGCCCAGACCGGCCATCCGGTGATGACGCCCCAGCACGTCGACGCCCTGTTGTGGGATGCCGCCTTCATCAAGGCCACCAGCGGCCCGCAGAGCGAACTGGTCGGCCCCGTGGTGGCCGGCATCAACCAGAAACTGGAAGCCTTCTTCGCCGATTACGGCAAAGCCAACCAGCACCAGCCCTGAGTCGCAACTGGGCGGTTTGGAATCCATCCCGGCCGCCCTCTGCCCTTTCCGAGACAAGAACCGCTCCGCACGACTAAGATGGCCGCCTGATCGAAACAGGAGGGCGAGCCATGAACGACCAAACCAAACTCCGCTGGGGCATCCTGGGGGCGGCCCGGGTCAACGAGCGGCTGCTGCCGGCCATCGTCGAGGCGTCCAATTCTCAACTGGTGGCCATCGCCAGCCGCAGGCCCGGTGCCGCCGCCGAAACCCTGGCGAAATACGCCCCGGAGGCACAGGGAGTGAAGCTGTATGACCATCCGGAGGAACTGCTGGACGGCGGCGAAGTGCAGGCGGTCTACCTGCCCATGGCCAACCGGGAACATGCCGAATGGGCGCTGCAGGCCATCGCCAAGGGCAAGCACGTGCTGATCGAAAAGCCCATGGCGCTGACGGTCGCCGACATTGACGCCATCGAGGCGGCCGCCAAAGACAAGGGGGTGACCGTCATGGAAGGCTTCATGTACCGCTTCCACCCTCAGCATGCACGGGTCCGGGAGCTGATCGCTTCGGGGATCATCGGCGAGGTGCGTTTGGTGCGCGCCAGCTACTCCTTCCTGATGCGGCCGGCCCGCATGTACCGGCTGGCCGACCCCATCGCACGGGGCGGCGGCGCCATGTGGGACATCGGCTGCTACGCCATCCATTCCGGCCGCATGTGGTTCAATCGCGAGCCCCAGGCGGTAACCGCCATGGCCAGCTACGTCGACAGCGGCGCCGACACCACCACCAGCGGCATCGCCGATTACGGCGGCGGACGCCGGCTCCATTTCGATTTCAGCTTCGAGTGCGGGCGCCGGTCGGAATATGTGATCAACGGCACCAAGGGCTGGGTCCGGTGCCACACGGTGTGGCAGCTGCCGGGGGACGTGCCGGTGATTTCCTGGGCCACCGACGACGGCTGCGGCGCGGAGGAACGGCTGCCGGTCGCCAACCATTTCCGCCTGGAGATCGAGCACTTCGGCGACTGTGTGCTGAACGGCAAACCGCCGCTGCTCACCTTCGACGACGCCCGGTCCAACTGCCGGCTGATCGTCGCGGCACTGCAATCGGCGGCGGAGGGGCGGGTGATACGGCTGGGTTAGCGCACTGCGGCGAAACCAAGCGCTTGTGATGGGTTTCGCTTCGCTCTACCCATCCTACCAGGCGCCGGCCGGTCACAGGCTGGGATCGGCGCCGATGGTGCCGTGCAGGCTCTGCCAGTAATCCGGCGCGCTCACCTCCGCCAGCCGCCGGCGCGCCTGTTCGAGCCGCCGGGACAAGCCCATCTCGGTGGTGGCGGCACAGTTGCGGTGACTGTTCAGGTAGGCTTCCAGATACGCGCAATGGCGCTGCCAAAGCGCCTGCTCCCGGCGCTGGCGGGTGGCCAGCCGCTCCCGGTACCAGTCCGATTCCATCACAGCGCCGCGGTCGAACAGGGCGCGGATGTCGGCGTGGTGGAGGTCCTTGCCCTGGTAGTGTCCGGTCGCCATGACGTGGAGCAACGCCTCGAGCGGCGGGCAGGCGTCTTCGATGCTGCCGTCGTCCAGGTATTGGCGGGCGACTTTGCGCTGGTTCTCGACGATGTGCTCGATGCCTTCGGCGAAGGCTTCCGGGTCCTGGATCTCGGGTTTGAGCAATTCCTCGTCGAACACCGCCGCGGGACTGTCGAAGATCCGCCCCAGGAAGCTGTGCACGAAATGCCGGGTGATGCGGTAGCCGAGCCGGCTGGCCAGGATGGTTCGGCCCTGGTATGGGTAATCCGCCACCGCCTCCAGATGGCCCTCGGCGATCAGATACCGGGCGTCCCGCGCGCGCAGCGGCAACCGCGACCAGATTTCCGGTATCAGCAGGCTGATGTCGTGATCGATCCGGCCCTTGCTGCCGATATGGCCGGCCGGGGTGCTGAAGCCGGCGTAACCGGACACGATGAAGCCCACCAGGGCGTTGTTGAGGTCGACCACCGGCCGCAAGGCGTTGAACGGACCCTTGGTGAGCGCCCCTTCGCTGCCCGCTCCGGTGGTGGAAGGCGATTTGCCGCTGAGGCTGCAGATGTAGTCCATGAACAGCTCGGGCAGTTCCTGGTAATGCAGCGGGCTGTACACCGCCAGCGAACGGATGCCCTTGGCCGGATTGGCGGGATTGTTGCGGCGCCCGGACAGCACGGCGTCCACCGGGAAACACAAAGGCCGGTCCAGGGGCAGCTTGCGGTAGAGCCGCATCCCCATCTCCGCCACATGGTTCTTGAAGCCGTCCTCCAGATCGGCGCGCAGCTGCAGATAGCGGGGGTTCTTGCTGGGCTTGCCGTTGACCATGCGGGGCCGTGCCGAGGAGACGGTGTAGTCGGCCCCGCGCATCAGGGCATTGCGCAGGAAGTCCGCCATCGGCGGGCTGTAGCTCTCCATCTCCATGACGTCGTGGACCTCGCCGGCCAGGGCTTGGCGGTCCAGTGGCTCGAAGTTGGAGAGAAAGTTGCCCGGCTGGCTCAGGTCCCGTTCGGCCTGCTTGTCCAGCCCACGGTGGATGGCGTCGTCGGGCCGCTGGAAGAAACGGTATTCGCAGTTGTGGGTCAGCTTGACCGAAGGGCGCTCCAGGGGTTTGTTCAAATAGCCCAATACCTCGGCCGGCACCAGGATGGAGGCGGTGATGTCGTCTTCCATCTGGATCTTCTCCGCCGAAATGTAGTCCTGGCGCAGCTTGAAGACCCGCCAGGCGCCGTTGGGCTCGAACCCGACCCGCAGATTGGACGCCACCAGCAGCCGGTTGTCGAGCTTGAGCTCATGGGCCGGACAGCCATTGATGAAATCCACGGAAAACCGCCGGCGCCAGTCCCCGCCCCAGTCGGGCCGGTAGAAGCGCTTGATCAGATAGACCAGCGACTTGATCCGGTTGGGGATGCTGTCCACCCAGGCGTTGTAGTCGCGGGTGTAGTTCTCCGACGGAGTCAGCAGCTTGATGACCGAGCCCAGGCTGCGCCGGGGGCTCAGCACCGGGCGGCTGACGTGGCCGGGGGTGCATAGCTCGGGCTTCAGCCGGTTGGCGTAATCTTTCGCCAGGATAGGTTCCACCTGATCGAGGTCTTCCTCCAGATCGGCCACGAAGATCGGACCGAATAGGATGGTGTTCTCGATGGACTTGGAGATCTCCGACTTGCCGCCGCCGGACACCGTGCAGGGCTTGTGGCAGAACACCCCTTCCGGGTCGGTGCCCACCAGCCGCCAGGTGGGGCCGCCCAAATGCTTCTGCAGCGTCACCTTGTAACCGGTGGGGTGCATGTAGACCTTGTCGTGATCCAGGGGTATGGAAAAGGCCTGCCCGTCCCGCTCCCAGCTGACGGTACGTGCCGGCAGGTCGATCTGGACATGCTTGGGCACATAGATGAGGCGCGGAAAGCGGCGATCCACGGCGTGGCCCTCGGGCTTAGGCTCCATGACCTCGGCGAACAGCTGCCGGGCCTGCTCCAGGCTGTGGTCGGTCTCGTGGAAGCGGGTATCGGCGCCGAACTCCTCGCCGTGGCTATGGCGCGCGAAGGTCAGGGCGCCGCCGGCGTGCTCCTCTTCGGCCAAGCCGTACAAATTGGCGGAGAAGCTGATCTGGGTCTTCACCTCCTTCTTGCCGTAGCCGTAGTAGTTGTCGGCCAGCAGGCTGACGATCACGCCCGAAGCGTCCCGCGCCGTCACCTTGAAAGGAGTGCCGCCGTTGTAGCGCTCGTCCTCCTCGCCCCAGCACATGCCGTCGGCGATCTGGCCAGGGCTGGCGGCGCTGACGTGGGGCAGACCCAGCTCCTTCTTGGTCAGCTCGACCAGATGGGGCGCCAGGATGATGCAGCCGCTGTGGCCGGTCCAGTGCTCCACGTCCAGGCCGGCGTCGTGTTCCAGCAGCTGCGGGTTGCCGGCGTTGCCGAAGATGCTTTCCAGGAAATCCAGGTTGGACACCAGGCTGCCTGGAGCCAGCACACGGATTTCCATGGATTTCTGGCTGATGAAGCCGGGTACCTCGGGGCACACTACCGGCCTCAGCAGCAGACACACGAACAACTCGGCCTGATCCGCCTGGCCGGCGGTGAAGGGCAGTGCCAGCAACTCCCGCGGCGGATTCAAGGCGGCCTGCAACAACCGGGCGAACACCGGCTTGGGCACCGCCTTCTTGTCGCCGGGGATGGGCAGCCCCCCTTCGGCGATGTGAAAACTGCCCTCGGTGGTACGCCGGTCGTTGAGCGGATTGTGGAGTATGCCCTGGGTGACCCGGTAGCTTTTCAGGTACTTGGACTCGTGTACCGACCTGCCCGGCGGCAGCGACAGCTCCCGGGCCAGGCCGTGGCGGTGCAGCACCAGGGTCTCGCCGGGCAGGCGCGGCACCGCCTCGCCGCAGACATCGGCCAGATAGCGGTCGAGAAAGGCCTGGATGCGCTGGTCGGCCGGGCACAGGTACTCGGACAGCAGCCGCGACTTCTCCCGGTAGGCCGCCAGCAGATCGCGGGTGGTGGACAGGAACTGGCCGCTGTCGACGGATTCGCACACCGGCTGTCCCGACGCCGCCAGAAACAGATTGATCATGAGATGGCGCCGGCGCAGGCCGCACACGTCATCGTCCAGCTGTCCCTCGCCTCCCAAGCCCAATGCGGCCTCCAAATCCATCCGAACCTTACCTCTGCTGTGCATGCGACGCCGTGCGGCGCCTCTGGAAACATCCCCGAATGGGGGCTTAATTTTACTTTGTCGCAAACAACGATTCGCTGCAGTTTCTCTACTTCCCTTGCAGCCGCGCTGAGCACCGCAGCTTGCCAAGCGGATCAGCCCGCAGGGGCGCCGCAGGGATGCGGCGCGTCGGCGGAGGGGCAGGAGCCCCTTCCGCCGACCCCGCTTGGCAAGCGAGGAGCGCAAGGGCTCTCGCGGCTGGGGGCGGCCTTTTCTTTGGGAACTTTCTTTTGGCCGCGCAAAAGAAAGTTCCTCGGCCGTGGGTCCGAGAACCCACATTAAATTGCCATCGCGCAGCGATTTAAAACCTGATCAGTCGCCGCGGCGGTGAATAGCAATCCAACAAAGCAGATTTGACCGTCCCGCCGGAGCCGGCGGCGGGCCAATCTACAACAAAACGAAAGACTGCGTCCACGAATGGCCGGGAACTTGGGCACCGGATCGGATCACTATCCTATAGTTAACCGGGCGGTTCGCGCGGGCTCGAACGGCTTGCGTTTCCGCCGATCCACGACCAGGAGCACCCATGAAAAGATCACTACTCGACCAATTGAAGGAAATGACCGTGGTGGTCGCCGATACCGGCGACATCCGCGCCATCGGCACGTTCAAGCCGCGCGACGCCACGACCAACCCATCGCTGATCACCGCCGCCGCATCGATGCCCCAGTATCAACCCATCGTCGACGAAGAACTGCGAGCCGCCCGCCTCGAACTGGGACGGGACGCGAGTACCCGGCAGGTGGTGGGACTGGCCTTCGATCGCCTGGCCGTCGCGTTCGGCTTGAGGATACTGGAGATCATCCCCGGCCGGGTGTCCACCGAGGTGGACGCCCGCCTTTCCTACGACACCGAAGCCACCGTCGCCAAGGCCCGGCAACTCATCGGCCAGTACCAAGCGGCCGGGGTTTCCCGCGAACGGGTGCTGATCAAGATCGCCTCGACCTGGGAAGGCATCGCCGCCGCCGCGATCCTGGAAAAGGAGGGAATCCACTGCAACCTGACCCTGCTGTTCGGCCTGCACCAGGCGATGGCCTGCGCCGAAGCCGGGGTCACCCTCATCTCCCCCTTCGTCGGCCGCATCCTCGATTGGTACAAGAAGGAGAGCGGCAAGACCAGCTATTTGCCGGAAGAAGATCCCGGCGTGCTGTCGGTGACCCAGATCTACAACTATTACAAGAAGTTCGGCTACCGCACCGAAGTCATGGGCGCCAGTTTCCGCAACATGCGGGAAATCACCGAGCTGGCCGGATGCGATCTGTTGACCATCGCCCCTCCTCTGATGGAGGAACTGCAGTCCACCATGGGACCTTTGCCGCGCAAGCTCGACCCGGACCGGGCCATCCACTGCGACATCGCCAAACAGGCGCTCGACAAGGCGACCTTCGACCGCATGCACGCCGAAAACCGGATGGCTTCCGACAAGCTGGCGGAAGGGATTGCCGGCTTCTCCAAGGCACTGGAAACCCTGGAAGGACTCTTGTTAACCCGGCTGGCCCGGCTGGAAGGCGACCAGATCCTGGCCCGAGCTGCCAAGAACATCTTCCTGGTTTACGATCTGGACAGCGACGGCATGATTACCCGTGAAGAATGGTGCGGGTCCGATGCCGTATTCGATGCCCTCGACCTCGACCGGGACGGCTGCATCACCCCCACCGAACTGGCGTCGGGACTGGGGGTTGTTTGACCCCTCGTCCCTCCCCCCGATTCATCCGCAGGAGAATTCCCATGAGTAATGGCTTACCGGCATCATCCACCCACCCCGAACTGAGCGCCTTCGGCCCGGCGCGCGCCACCATCCACCAACAACCCTTGGATGCCCGGCAGCTCGCCGACATCCACGCGTTCTGGCGCGCCTGCAACTACCTGGCCTTGGGGATGATCTACCTGCGCGACAACCCGCTGCTGCGGGAACCCCTAAAGCCGGAGCACATCAAGTCGCGGCTGCTGGGCCACTGGGGCTCCAGCCCCGGCCTGTCGTTCGTCTATACCCACCTGAACCGTGTCATCAAGGCCTACGACCTCGACATGATCTTCATGGCCGGACCCGGCCACGGCGCGCCCGGCGTGCTGGCTCCGGTCTACCTGGAAGGCACCTACAGCGAGGTCTACCCGGACAAGAGCCTGGACGAGGAAGGATTGCTGCGCTTCTTCCGGCAGTTTTCCTTTCCCGGCGGCATCGGCAGCCATTGCACCCCGGAAACTCCCGGATCGATCCATGAGGGCGGCGAGCTGGGTTACGTGCTGTCCCATGCCTGCGGTGCCGCCTTCGACAATCCCGAATTAATCGTCGCCGCCGTGGTGGGAGACGGCGAAGCCGAAACCGGGCCGCTGGCCACCTCCTGGCACATCAACAAGTTTTTGAATCCGGCCCGCGACGGGGCGGTGCTGCCCATCCTCAACCTCAACGGCTACAAGATCAACAATCCCACGCTGCTGGCCCGCATCAGCCACGAGGAACTGGAAAACCTGTTCAAGGGTTACGGCTACACCCCCTATTTCGTGGAAGGTTCCGACTGCGACTCCATGCACCAAGCCATGGCCGCCACCGTGGAGCACTGCGTCCGCGAGATCCGCGCCCACCAGCAGGCCGCCCGCAGCGGTGGCCCGGCGCTTCGCCCACGCTGGCCCATGATCGTGCTGCGCAGTCCCAAGGGCTGGACCGGACCCGCCGACCTGGACGGCCACAAGATCGAAGGCAGCTGGCGTGCCCATCAGGTACCGCTTGCGACCGTGCAAAAGAACCCGGAGCACCTGAAGCTTTTGGATCAATGGATGCGGGGCTACCGGCCGGAGGAACTGTTCGACGCCGACGGGGCGCCGATTCCCCGCTTGCGCGAACAGGCTCCGACGGGAGTCCGCCGCATGGGATCCAACCCCAAGGCCAACGGCGGGCTGATCCGCAAGGCGCTGAAGCTGCCCGACTTCCGCGACTACACCCTGCCGCTGCCGGCGCCGGGGCGGATCGAGGCGGAGAATACCCGACCCCTGGGCGAATTCCTGCGCGACGTGATGGAGGCCAACATGACCGGCTTCCGGGTGTTCGGCCCCGACGAGAACACCTCCAACAAGCTCAACGCCATCTATTCGGTCAGCAAGAAGTTCTGGATCGCCGACTATTTCCCGGAAGACGCCGACGGCACCGAACTGGCGGCCGACGGGCGGGTGGTGGAGATGCTCAGCGAACACACCATGGAGGGCATGCTGGAGGGTTATCTGCTCACCGGCCGGCACGGCTTCTTCTCCACCTACGAGGCCTTCGTCCACGTCATCGACTCCATGTTCAACCAGCACGCCAAGTGGCTGTCCATCTGCAACCACCTGTCCTGGCGCGCCAGCATCGCCTCCCTCAACCTGCTGGTGACTTCCACGGTGTGGCGCCAGGACCACAACGGCTTCACCCACCAGGACCCCGGCTTCCTGGACATCGTGGTCAACAAGAGCTCCGAGGTGACCCGCATCTATCTGCCGCCGGACGTCAACAGCCTGCTGTCGGTGGCGGGGCATTGCCTGCGCAGCGAGAACTACGTCAACGTGATCGTCTGCGACAAGCAGATGCACCTGCAGTATCTCGACATGGACGCCGCCATCGCCCATTGCTCCAAGGGCATCGGCATCTGGGACTGGGCCAGCAACGACCAGGGCGTGGAACCGGACGTGGTGATGGTGTCGGCCGGCGACATCCCCACCCTGGAGGCGCTGGCGGCCACCGCCATGCTGCGGGAGGAATTCCCCGATCTGAAGATCCGCTTCGTCAACGTAGTGGATCTGTTCAAGCTGCAGCCGGAATACGAACATCCCCACGGCCTCAGCGACCGCGACTTCGACAGCCTATTCACCGTCGACAAGCCAGTAATCTTCAATTTCCACGGCTATCCCTGGCTGATCCACCGGCTCGCCTACCGCCGCACCAACCACAAGAACATCCACGTGCGCGGCTACAAGGAGAAGGGCAACATCAACACCCCGCTGGAGCTGGCGATCAACAACCAGATCGACCGCTTCAGCCTGGCCATCGATGTGATCGACCGGGTCGCCAAGCTGAAGGTCGCCGGCGCCCATGCCAAGGAGAAGTTCACCAACCGGCAGATCGCTTGCCGGCTGTACGCCCACGAGCACGGCGTCGATCCCCAGGACATCGTGGATTGGCGCTGGCCCAGCAACGCCTGACCGGGAGACCGCCATGCAACCGCAAGACCTGTTACGCGGCGACATCCGGCTGGTGTCGCTGCCCACCATCGTGGCCGAACTCAACCTGATGGTGGCGACCGGCTCCACCCGCGACATCGGCAATCTGGTCGCCAAGGACGCCGCCCTCACCGCGCGCCTGCTGCGCATCGCCAACAGCGGCTACTTCGGCGGTGGCGGAGGCATCCAGAGCCTGCAGCAGGCCATCGCACTTGTGGGCACGCGGGAACTGGTCAATCTGGTGATGGCATCGGTGGCCGCCAGCCGTTTCGCCGCCATCCGCCAGGACCTGGTGGACATGGACAGCTTCGGCCAGCGTGCCGCCTACATGAGCGTCGCCGCCGACACCGTGGGCCGGTTGGGCAAGGCGCAGGAAAAAGGCTGGCTGTTCGTCGCGGGGCTCTTGCACGACATCGGGTCGCTGGTGCTGTATTCGGTCCGTCCGGCGGACAGCCAGGACATCCTCCAGCAAGCCGCCGGCTCGCCGCAGCGGGTGGTGGAACTGGAGTCGGAGCGGTTCGGCTTCACCTTCGCCGACCTGGGGGCGGCATTGGCGCGCCAGTGGAAGCTGCCGGAAACGGTGGCGAACCTGATCCAGAGCCAGCTTTGGCCGGTGTCCTCGGATCGCCACGACCATGACAGCCGCTTCATGCGGCTGGCCCGCTGTTTTCTGCAGGCGAGCCTGACCGAACGCAGCGGGGAGGAGGCGGTCGCCGATATCCTGGCCGAATCGGGCGATTCCCCACCCATCGATGGGGCAAGCCTGGTGGCTGGCTATACCGAGATCCCGGAGCGGGCCCAGGCGATCTACGGATCGCTGTTCTGACCTCGCGCTGATCTCGACCCTGCCCCTGGTCCGGTTTCAACAGCCCAGAAAAAGCGAAGGGACGCCCCGCAACGCGGGGCGTCCCTTCAGTGTCGCCGTCCAAGCCCGGCCGTTACACAACTATTCCAAGTTGGCGTGGCGCGTCCGCATCTCCTCTTCCGGAATTCCCTTCTCGTGAATGATGTGCGAGATGACGGCTTCCAGGAAGATCAGCGTCGACAGTTCAAACGTGGTACCCATCGGCATGCCGACGATCTTCACGTATTGCTCCTGGCTGCCGATGGGGAACACATTGTGCGCCATGTCGGCAATGGTCGAGCTGCTCTTGGCCGACAGAAGCGCGATTTCCGCGCCCAGTTCCTTGGCCCGCTTGGTGTAGGCGATCATGGTTTCGGTCTCGCCCGAGCCCGAAATCACGATCAGCAGATCACCGCTGCGGACGCTGGGGGTGACGATTTCGCCAACCACGTACACGTCGTAACCGCCATGCATCAGCCGCATCGCGAAGAATCTCGCGACCAGAGCCGAGCGGCCGGCACCCGCAACGAAGATGCGGGAAGCCTTGTCCAGCATGGCGGTCAATTTCTCGTCATAGCCCTGATCCGTCGCGTCCAGGATGCTCGAAATCTTGTCTATGATCGTTTTACGATGCATCGCTTGCCCCTGAACTTAAGCGGCGGAAGCCAGTTCGCTGATTTCGCGAGCGGCAGCGACCGGATCAGCGGCGCCATAGATGGCTGCGCCAACCACGACGATGCTTGCACCGGCGCGAGCAACCTGTTGCACGGTAGCCTGCTTGATGCCGCCAGCAACGGAGATGCGGACATTCAGCCCCAGGTTGGAGATGGTCTGCAGGTCGGCAAACGGGGTCTGGCCGGCAGCCTGCGCGTCCAGGCCGGTGTGCACGCCGATGATGTGCGCGCCGATCTTGGCGGACTCACGAGCGCAGGCAGCCTTGTCGGGAACGTTGATCAGGTCGACCTGAACTTCGGCGTTGTGCTTGTTGGCGGCGTTGATGACGCCCTGGATGGTGGCCAGGCCGGAAACACCCAGCACGGTGCAGATATCGGCGCCAGCCGCGTAGAACGGGGTGGCTTCGTATTCGCCGGCGTCCATGGTCTTCAGGTCGACCAGAACCAGCTTGTTGGGGAACTTCTTCTTCAGTTCCTTGACCAGGGAAATGCCGTTGTGCTTGATGCACGGAGTTCCGATCTCGAAGATGTCGACATAGGGAGCAGTCACCTCAGCGAGCTTCACAGCCGCGCCAGCGTCGAGATGATCCAATGCCAACTGAATTAAGGGTTTTGCCATGATGAATACTCCAACTTCGTTATAGTGGTTGCTAACAAAAAATGCATCTTCTCAGAAATGCACTGATTCCTAAATTAAGATAGAAGGGTAACCGCTGTCAACGCCGAAGAAACAGAACCGCTTCGGATTGACACCGTCCTGGACGTCTATCACGCCGAGGATTTCGCACAATCGGCGATGGCGCGGCCAGACTGCGCCCACCCCGTAACGGGGCGTGGCGGCTGCTTTCGGCAGCCGCCCGGGAATAACCTCAAAGGGATTTCAGGTATTTGGCGACGCCGGATTCGTCGGTGGGCAGAATCGGCGGCTTGGGCAGCTTCTTGAGGTAGCGGGTCACCCCGGTTTGCACCGGTTCGACCACCACCGGCGGCGGCAAGCGGCGCAGATACTTGGCCACCCCGGTCGAAGAGACGACTGCTGGCGCCGGCAGTTTTTCCAAGTACTTGGATACGCCGGTCTCTCCTGCGAAACCGACCACCACAGACGCTACGACCGCCGGGGCATCGTCGAGCAGCCGGGGCGCCGGGGACGACACCGAACCCTGCCGATCCGATCGCTTGCTGACCCAGATCAAGGCGCCAAACAGACCAGCGGCCAGCAACAGGATCGGGAAGTTCTGCGCCAAGGCGCTCTCTTCCTTGGTGTAAACCGGCATGTTCGCTGCGGCGCTGGCCTCGGAAACCGGAGCGCTCGGCGCGGGTGCAGCGGCAGACGTTACGGCGAGGCTGGGCCGGTTCGCATAAGTGGCGATCAATTCGGCATTCTGATAGAGAACCTTGGGCTCAAACGGTTCCGGGTAATTGGATTCCGCCGCCACCATGGGGCTGGCCAGCGCCAGGGCCACCGGGAGCCCTGCCAATAGGTTTTTCTTGTTCACGTCGTTCCCCTCGAGAGTCGGATGAAGGTGATGAAGACCGCAGCCCGCGGGGCTGGATGTCCACTTTTTGCGGGCGGTAGTATAAGTGGCTCCACCCCCGATGGGAACCATTTCCGCCTGTTTGGCCAAACGCCCTTCTGCGCCGTTCCGAAACGCTTCCACCGACTGTGCCGCCGAGCCGTGGGCATGCAGCACGCCCCCTCGGACACCCTTCCCAGAGCTTCCCGCCTAATTCTACTTTGTTGAATTTCGAGAGATGCTCCCGCTGTGCGTGTTTCTTCAGTCCCCTGCAGCCGCGCTGAGCACCGCAGCTTTCAGCAGGAATCGCCCGAAGGGGCGCGGCAGGGATGC
>Ga0233425_10001198_pt1 | contig 60277 bp, 68 predicted proteins | sample Watercolumn_Towu_2_FD_181712 | JGI IMG/M metagenome (GOLD analysis project Ga0233425, IMG submission 181712) | Freshwater microbial communities from Lake Towuti, South Sulawesi, Indonesia - Watercolumn_Towuti2014_140_MG | ecosystem: Environmental > Aquatic > Freshwater > Lake | place...
CTTGCCATTATGTAAAGTTGTGGATATGTAGCGTGTCTTTATTCTGATAACATAGATTTTTTCCCAACCAGCGGCTCGACCCCGGTCGGGCTGATAAACCCGCCCGGCGGGTCAGCCGCACGTTGGCAGATGAACAGATTAGCTCTCGGGTTTCGTTTCCCTAACCCGACCTTCGCGGTAACGAATATTACAATGGACGACACCCCAACAAATCCTTGACTTGTATGCATAAATAATACATATTTAGTCATCCTAATGGTATGAGGTAATAAAATGAGAACGACTTTGAATATCGAAGATACCCTTATCGACAAGGCTATGAAAATAACCGGAATAAAAGAAAAGACGGCCCTTGTTAAATTGGGCTTGGAGGCCCTGATCGCCAGAGAAAGTGCCCGGCGATTGGCCAAACTCGGCGGGTCTCAAAAACACCTTGAGGACATCGCAAGAAGAAAAGGAGACTGATTAACCATGGTCCTGGTGGACACCTCGGTCTGGGTGACCCATTTTAGAGAGGGAAATAGCCATTTGGCCGACTTGCTGAACGACGGGTGGGTTCTATCCCACCCGTTAATCATTGGAGAACTGGCCTGCGGAAATCTCAAGGACAGAGCCGTTATTCTGTCTTTTCTACGGCTCCTCCCAATGAGCCTAGAAGCTGATCATGAAGAAGTGTTATCCTTTATTGAAAATCACCGCTTAATGGGAAAAGGTCTGGGTTACGTGGATGTTCATTTGATGGCTTCGGCGGCCTTGACCGGGGTTCCTTTGTGGACGTTTGATAAACGATTGGACCAGGCTGCCGCCAGCCTGATTATTAAATATAAAAATCGATAGCCCGGAGCAGGAAGGGGATCACCCCTGGCCTTGGCCAAAAGCCGGTTAGAAGTCAATCCCGCTTTCAAAGGGCCATCCATATTAATATTTAAATCATGAGGACCTTTATCCGCTTGAGGGAGATTTTGTCTGCCCATAAAGATCTATCCCGGCGTCTGGATGACCTGGAGAAAAATACAATGGGCAATTCAATGTCGTTTTTGAAGCCATCCGGCAGCTCATGGCCCATCCGGTCAAGACTAAAAGGATAGGGTTTGACTTGAAGGAGAAGCAGGGTCGGTATGGAATAAAGAAGCCCCAGAGGGCTTGAGAATAGATGTATGTTTTTTTTATACTGTCTCGTGATTAAGGGAGAACGGGAGCTTTATGAAGAAAGATAAAAAACCTGAAAAAGACGAACTAAGACCGGAGTATAAGCGTTCAGATTTTCCAGGAAGCCTTGTACGGGGTAAATATGCAAAACGTATAAAAGAAGCCTCTAATATCATCGTCCTCAAACCGGAGGTCGCCAGGGTATTTCCAAACGAAGATGCAGTTTACAGGGCACTTCTTTCGCTGATCGAACTGGCCCGAAAATCAACACGTCCAACCAGACGTTCCACCGGATCGCCCGAAAACCGGGCTTCCGGGTGAACTCGTCATTCTGAAGTAAAAATTTATGATTATAAGAAAAGTAGAGATACCAGACTCGGATGCCCCTATCCCCTAAATTTCAAATATCTTTGGCTAGTCTTTCGGAAGGCAAGAGGATTGTATTGCCGGCATCAGGCAGGTCTGCGAGTTTAAGGGCAAATTCTCAAAAGGTTCTAGTGAATGGATATTCTAACGGCAATTATCTTGGGCATTGTGGAAGGGATTACCGAATTTCTGCCCATCTCCTCCACGGGCCACTTAATTCTGGCCGGACACCTCTTGAATTTTAAGGGCCGGATGTCCGAGACCTTCGATGTTGTTATTCAACTCGGAGCCATTTTAGCGGTAGTCCTTCTCTATCGACGGAGATTTATCGGGCTCCTGCCTCAAAAAGGGTGGATGAATTGGACTCAAGGAAAGGCCGGCTTTTCCGGTTTTCAGGGGTGTTTTTTATTGGGACTAACGACCCTGCCGGCCCTTATCATCGGGAAGTTGGCTTATAAATCCATCAAGGTCTATTTTTTTAACCCCACTAGTGTAGCCGTGGCCTTGGCCGTCGGCGGGCTGGCCATACTGGTTGTTGAACAAAGGCGGACCCGGGCAGGGACAAACAACCTGGATCGCATAACCTGGCCCCAGGCCCTGACTATAGGCCTGTTTCAATGCCTTTCCATGTGGCCGGGTATTTCCCGGGCCGGGGCGACCATCATCGGCGGATTGCTTAACGGGCTGGATCGAAAAACCGCTGCCGAATACTCCTTTTTAGCCGCCGTCCCGGTGATGGTTGCTGCGACGGGCTATGACTTATATAAAAACTATACCCACTTTCAACAGGGAGACTTTCTTTTTTTAGGAATCGGTTTTGGTGTTTCCTTCCTGGTAGCCTATTTCACGGTGGCGGCTTTTATTCATCTCCTGCAGCGATGGACCCTTAAGCCTTTTGCCTGGTACCGTCTGGCCCTGGCCCCGATCATCCTCCTTTTTTGGCCGAGTTAGTTGAAAATAGGGTTCAAGGATTCGAGGATTCTGGGGTTCAGGCGCTTGAGCCGCTCGACCTCGTCGAGCTATTGAAGAGGCTCTCATTCGAGAGCCGAATCGTCAAGCTATAAGAAAGGTTCCCTTAAAGGGAACCGGATGGTTTACCTTCCACGCCGTTCACTTGAATCAAATCGACTGAGCGGCTCGGCTGAGCTCGTCGAAGTCTCGTCGCAGGCCTCAATCCCTTGGTCCCTTGAATCCTTAAGCAGATTTCCATCCTTCGTATCAACTCTTTAAGATTTGTAGGTCAGGGTGCCTGATGGGCTCCCTGACATGTTATCAAAGAAACCTTTTTAATTGTCAGGTAACTCCCTCCGGTCGTAACCTGACCTACAGTAGGGCGAATTGCAGCTTAATCCGAAAATAGCTCAATGCTAATAGCTGAAAACTCAAGGCAAACCCATTTTCACCCTTCGCGGAGACTTTTTAAGAGCCGGGCAGGACATTAAAAAGTAAACCGGAAGACCCTTCAATAGTTTTTTCCCAAACGAAATTGAGATAATTTGCTTTTCTCGAAAATCTGTTTTATAATAGCTAAAATATAGCTTAAGGATTGTATATGGAACAAAGGGAAAACGAGTGTTTCGAAATGAACTCCGCCTTTCTTTCGGAAGTCGAAGAAAAAGGCGGGGTCAAGGTCTCCGCCTGCTATCAGTGCCGGAAATGCACCAATGGATGTCCGGTAACCTTCGCCATGGATCTTTATCCCGATCAAGTCATGCGTTTTATTCAACTTGGGCTACAAAAAGAGGTCTTGGCGAGTTCGACCATCTGGGTTTGTTCCTCTTGTGAAACCTGTACGACCCGCTGTCCCAATGAGGTGGATATTGCCCGGGTCATGGATTTCTTAAAGCAAAAGATCGTGGCCGAAAAGGCTCCGGCTAAAGAAAAGAAAGTCTTGACCTTTCACCAGGTTTTTCTTAACGACCTCCGGAAAAGAGGCCGTATTTTCGAGGCCGGCCTGATGCAGAATTATATGCTGAAAAGCGGAGAGATCTTTACCAAACTTAAAGATTTGTCGATTTTGGAGGAAATGCAGCTTGGGATGACTATGGTTCGCAAAGGACGGTTGAATCTGCTCCCCAAAAGCATCAAAGGGAAAGATGAAATAAAAAAACTCTTTAAAGAAGGAGTCAAGGAATCAAGGGGTCAAGGGGTCAAGTGAAAGGCATGGAAATCAATCCACTAGAACCCTCGAATCCTGGAATCCTCGAACCCGATTTTCTTATTTAAGGAATATTATGAAAGTTTCTTATTACCCCGGCTGTTCGTTGGAGGCCACAGCCAGAGATTATCAGGAATCCCTATCCTTGGTCTGCCGGGAATTGGGGATTGAATTGACCGAAATCCCAGATTGGAGTTGTTGCGGAGCCTCGGCTGCCCATAGTACCAATGAATTTCTCTCTCTGGCCCTGCCGGGCCGGAATCTGGCCCTGGCTGAACAGATCGGACTGGATCTGGTGGTCCCCTGTCCCCTGTGCTTTAATCGCTTAAAGACCACTTCCTATGAATTAAAAAAAGAAAAAGGGGAAGGGTTCCCGTATGCCTTTTCCGGAACCATTAAGATCTGGGATCTGCTGGATTATCTATCCCAGCCGGACCGGCTGGCCCGCATTGAAGCCAAAGTACAACGGCCCTTAAAGGATTTATCGGTCGTTTGCTATTATGGATGTATGGCCAACCGGCCCCCCAAGATTACCGAGGCCGGCCAACACGAAAACCCCCAGAATATGGAAACCCTCCTAAAAGCTTTGGGGGCCACGGTAAAAGACTGGTCATATAAAACCGATTGCTGCGGAGCCAGCCATACGGTGTCCCGTCCGGACATCATCCAGACCCTCGTGCAGCGTCTGTATGAGAGGGCTTTAGAGGCCGGCAGTGAGGCCATTGTCGTTTCCTGTCAGATGTGCCAAGCCAATCTGGATATGCCCCAGGCTAAAATTTCGGAGATTTTCCAAAAACAATATGATCTGCCGATCTATTATTTTACCGAACTGATCGGGGTGGCCTGGAATGTTCCCCAGGCTGCAACCTGGCTATCCCGACATCTGGTCAATCCTCAGCTACTCCTCAAGCAAAAGGGACTGCTCTAACCTAAAGGACCACTCGACAAGCCTCTTCTTCGGATATTTTTAATTTGGAACACATCTCTTTCAAAATGGTCAGGACAATAAGGTGGTTTTCCCGAAGGAGCGTTTCAAAGTTATCTTGAGAGATACTAACCAGTCGGGTCTCCGGTTCGATAACTAAAATAGTGGCGGTCCGGGGGGCATTCAGGAGCATGGCCAATTCCCCAAAATATTCCCCCTCCTTAATGACCCTTAATATTTTTTCATCTTTCAGAATGGCCACTGCCCCGGAAAGGATATAGAACATCTCCTCGCCCCTATCCCCTTCTTTAAAAACCACATCCCCTTTTTCGTAGACCTTAATAAACTTGGATGGGATCTTCAGTCCGGCCTTATGATTAAAGAACAGACCTTTTAACAATAGGGCTTCCTTCCGTTTTATATTAGCCATGAGCTCCGCCCCCACCAATAGGGCGACAAAGGAATAATAGACCCAGATCACCAGTAAGAAAAAGGTCTTCAACGATCCGAAGGCAAACCCATAATGGGGATTAAACTGGATTAAGAGGGAAAAGGCGGGCCGGATGAGCGACCAGAGGGTGACCGTTACCAAAGAGCCGATTAACAGATAGGGCAAGGCTAATCGGATGGGAATAAAAAAACGGTAATAAAAGATCAGACCCAAGAGGGCCAGGAAAAACGGTCCCACTAAATAGACGATATCGACTGTTTCAGGCAAATCAATTAATAACGTGTTCACATAGAGCGAATAAACGAATTCACTTAAGACCAGAAAAATGAAGATCGTTAAAAAAATAAAGATAGCCAGGGTATCGACTAGTTTGGCTTTTAAATAGGAATACTTCTTCTCGAATTTGAAAATTTTAGACAGGGCTGACCGGCTGGCCCGAACAAAAGGGGTCATCAACCAGATTAGAGAGATAAGGGCAAAGCCGCTCCATATAGCCTTATGTCTGGAAAGAGAGTGCACTTCTTGCATGATGAATTTGTTCGCTTCCGGGGCCAGGTTGGGGAGGAGGTTTTCGGTGCCCTGAAGGGCAGAATGAAAGGACGGCAGGTAATTACTTAAGAGAAAGACCGCCAGTAAAAGCATGGGCAGCAGGGCAAAAAAACTATAATAAGAAAGAGCGGCGGCGGCCTCAAAATTATTATTTTTTTGAAAAGCTATAAAGGACTCTTTCAAAACCAAGAAGAAATCGTTTGCTTTTTCCCGAAAGAAAGAGGTCATTTTCCAATTACCTAAAAGTTTTAGTAAATTATCCTTAGAGTAGCATACCCTGATTTATTTTGTCCAAATGAAATTTCTTATAGTCCGGCCTCCAGCTTTTTTCTTGACTACCCCATTCCAATCCAATACATTGTCCCTTCATAAGAATAAGGTTTTATAATAAAAATACTCAATAGAAAGGAGCGGCACCGATGAGGAAATGGATGTTGGTAACAGGACTGGTACTTATTTTAGGTCTTTACGGCTCAGGAGGGAGTCTGGCGGCCGAAACGATCAAGATCGGCTTCAATATCCCTTTGACCGGTGATATCCCTAAAGTCGGGGAAGGTTCGAAATATGCCGGAGAAATGTTGAAAGAACGGATCAATAAAGCCGGCGGACTGAAAGTCGGGAATAAAACCTATTTGTTGGAATTTGTTTATCAGGACAATGAAGCTAAAGCCGAATCGGCTACCGCCGCGGCCCTAAAACTGATCTCTCAAGATAAGGTCCTGGCCATTATCGGGCCCCAATCCAGCAAACAGGCCATTCCAGCCGGAGAAGTCTGCGATTCCAATAAGACGGTCATGATCAGCCCTTGGTCGACCAACCCCAAGACCACTCTGAATCGCCCCTGGGTCTTCCGGGCCTGTTTCCTCGACCCCTTTCAGGGTCCGGTTCTGGCCAATTTCGCCACCAAGGAACTGAAGGCCAAAAAGGCGGCCGTTCTTTATGACATTGCCAGCGATTATCCCAAGGGGCTGGCTGAGTTTTTCAAAGAGGCCTTTGAAAAAATCCATGGGAAAGGTTCGGTGGTGGCTTTCGAAACCTTTACCACTAAAGATCGTGATTTCAGCGCCCAATTGACCAAGATCGTGGCCTCTAAAGCCGATGTCCTCTTTACCCCCCAATACTATGATGAAGTCCCTTTAATCGTTAAACAGGCCCATGAATTGGGTTGGAAAAAACCGATCCTGGGCAGCGACTCCTGGGGTTCGGCTGAATTGATGAAGCTTTGCGGCAAGGATTGCATCGGGTCCTACTTCAGCACCCATTATGCCGCTGCCGGGGCCAAAGGGGCCACCAAAGAATTTATCGACAATTATAAAGCCAAATATAAATACGAACCGGACGATGTGGCGGCCTTGACCTGGGACGCCGCCCGTATGCTCCTGCAAGCCGTTCAGAATACCAAGGGATTGAGCGGTAATCTGGAAAAGGATCGAAAGGCCGTTCGTGATCAACTGGCCCAAATTAAAAAATTTGACGGCATAACCGGCATGATGACCTTTGACGGCAAGACCGGGGATCCGGTCAAATGTGCGGTTTTGGTTAAGATCAGCCCGGAAGGGGCCTTTACTTTTTATAAATCGGTCTGCCCGTAATAAAACAGTTCAAAGCTCAAGGTTCAAAGCTCAAAGGATGGTGAAAAATTCAGGCCTTTCTGCTTTGAGCTTTGAGCTTTCAGCTTTGAGCAAAGAATGACTTCCACTTTATTCCTCCAAAACCTGATTAATGCCCTGCAATGGGGGAGTTTTTACGCCCTCATTGCTTTGGGCTATACTATGGTCTACGGGGTCCTTTTGTTGATTAACTTCGCCCATGGCGACATTTTTATGGTGGGAGCCTACATCGCTTTCTTCGTGGCCACCTTCCTCCTGGGCCTCTACGGGCTCCATCTTCCCTGGGCCCTTTCTCCCGGTTTAATCCTGATTCTGACTTTTGTCCTGACTATGAGTCTCACCGCCGGAGTGGGGGTCTTTATCGAACGGGTAGCTTATCGTCCCCTGCGTCGTAAAGGGGTCAATCGTCTTTATGTGGTCATCACCGCTTTGATGGTCGGACTGATTCTGGAAAATGGGAATTTAGCCCTCCTGGGTGCGAGCCGTAAAAATTTTCCGGAGTTGATCCCCAAAGAAATCTATCAATGGGCCGGAGTCACCTTTACCAACTTGAAGGTCCTGGTCATCGTCATCACCCTGCTGGTCTTTTTCTTTCTCCATTTTGTGGTCAGAAAGACAAAATGGGGAATGGCCATGCGGGCCATTTCTTATGACCGGATGGCCGTCCCCTTAATGGGCATTCCGGTGGATCAGATCATCGTTATTACCTTTGTCCTGGGTTCTTCCCTGGCGGCGGTTGCCGGTATCCTTTTTGCCCTCTCCTATCCTGTTTTAGAACCCTATATGGGCGCTTTGATCGGCTGGAAGGCCTTTATTGCCGCTGTCGTCGGCGGGATTGGTGAAATAAGGGGGGCCTTCGTGGGCGGATTTCTCTTAGGGTTCATTGAAATCTTTTCGGCCACAGTCTTTCCCTCCACCTTCCGTGATCTGATCGCCTTCGGGATTTTGATGCTCATCCTGATCTTTCGGCCTACCGGAATTTTTGGTGTGGCTCGAAGAACAAAAGTTTAGGGAGATGATTAATCCTCATTATCTAAGACACCGGGGAAACCTATGATCCGCCGCCCTCTCGTTTTTCTCGGCGCTTCGCTTTTCCTCTTGATTATCGGGCTTTCATGGACTGGCTGGCTGGACAGCTATACCCAGCTTATCCTGCTGTTCATCGGTGTTAACATCATCCTTTCCTCCAGCCTGAATCTGATCAACGGCTATATGGGAGAATTCTCCTGCGGCCACGCCGGCTTTATGGCCGTTGGGGCTTATGTGACCTCCTTATTGACCGTCTGGTTTTTTACGGACAGTTCCCCTTTCGGTCCCAACCTTTTCTCTCCCCAATGGGCCGTTTTCTTCTTTCCTTTATTGCTTCTTCTTGGAGGTTTAGCGGCAGCCCTGGCAGGCTTGATGGTAGCCGTTCCCTCTTTTCGGACCAGGGGCGACTATCTGGCCATCATCACCTTGGCGACCAGCTATATTATTAAAAGCGCCATCGAAAATATCCAAACCATCGGCGGAGCCAGAGGGTTCATGGGGATGAAACGGGTCATCAACGGGATGGAAGATTTTGTCAACGTCCCCTGGATGATGATCTGGACCGGAATTTTTGTCATCCTGACCATTGTCATGATCCAACGGTTTGTCACTTCCACCTATGGGAAGGGAATCATGGCCATTCGGGAAGATGAGATTTCGGCCGAGATCATGGGCGTCAATACCCAAAAGGCCAAAATGGTGGCCTTCATGTTTTCCTCCGGCCTGGCTGGGATCGCCGGGGGTCTTTTTGCCCATATTCTCGGTTATATCAATCCGGGAAGTTTTACGATTCTGAAGTCCACCGAAGTCATGGTTATGGTCTATCTGGGAGGGATGGGATCCCTAAGCGGGTCGGTTTTAAGTGCCGTTCTTCTGACCCTGATTCTGGAACTGTTGCGCCCCTTGCAAGTCCTCAAGTGGGTCATTGTGCCTCTCCTCCTCTTTCTCTTGATGCTTTTTCGACCGGAAGGATTACTCGGTCATCGAGAATTAACCGATGTTTTTCCGGGTCTCCGTCGTTTGTTGGGAGTGAAAGGGCGGGATTAGACTAAATGGGAATTCGTTATGTTTGAGGTCTGCGGCCTAACCCATTTTTTTGGGGGATTAAAGGCGGTCTCCAATTTCAACCTTGAGCTCAAGGGCGGGGAACTGGTCGGCCTGATCGGTCCTAATGGGGCCGGCAAGTCGACCATCTTTAACCTGATCTGCGGACTTTATAATCCTTCGGAAGGCAAAATCGAAATAAAGGGTCGAAACCTCAGAGGCCTTCGTCCCCATCAGGTAACCGCCGCGGGAATTGCCCGTACCTTTCAAAATATCCGTCTCTGGCCGAATTTGACGGTTTTGGACAATCTACGGATTGCCCGGCACTACGAATTGGGTTATGGGCTGATGGATATTCTTCTCAAAACCCCTCGATTGACCCGAGGGGAGAAAGACATTAAAGACCACGCTCAAGAGATGGAAAAACTATTGGGCCTGGATAAATACAGTCAAGAGCAAGTCCGGAACCTACCCTACGGAGTACAGCGGAAAGTGGAGATCGCCAGGGCCCTGATGACCAAGCCCCAATTGCTCCTCTTGGACGAGCCGGCCGCCGGGATGAACCTTCAGGAAAAAGACGATTTGATCGACCTGATCCGTTGGGTCCGGCAGGAATTCAAGTTGACCATCTGGATTATCGAACATGAGATGAGACTGGTTATGACACTGTGTGAGTTCATCCAGGTTTTGGATTTTGGAGAGATCATTGCCCAGGGAAAACCGGAAGAAATTCAGAACAACCCTCAAGTCATCGAGGCTTATTTGGGGAAAGAGGATCTTTGATGCTTCTTTCGGTGGAAAATTTATGCGTGGCTTACGGCCCCATTGAGGCCTTGCACGGCATCTCCTTCCAGGTGGAAGAAGGGGAGATGGTCACCCTTATCGGAGCTAACGGGGCCGGGAAGTCCACTACGCTGATGAGCCTTATGCGCCTTCCTCCGCCGGAGGCGCCGACTTATCGTTCGGGCCGGATGATCTTTCAAGGTCATGACCTGACCCTTCTTCCGCCTCATGAGGTCGTCAACCGGATGGGTATTTCTCTGGTACCGGAGGGCCGGCGGATTTTCGGAAATCTGACGGTCTGGGAAAATCTGAAGTTGTCGGCGTATGCCCAGAAGGATCATCAGGCCATTCAAAAAAATTCCCGCCGGATCTTTGAACTCTTTCCGAAATTGGAAGAACGGCGCAACCAGATGGCCGACACCTTAAGCGGAGGAGAACAACAGATGCTGGCCGTGGCCCGGGCCATGATGAATCCGGGCAAAATGATGCTTTTGGACGAACCTTCCATGGGATTGGCGCCGTTTTTGATGTATGAACTCTTCCGGGTCCTTAAGGAATTGAATCGCCAGGGCACGACTATTCTGCTGGTGGAACAAAACGCCCGCATGGCTTTGAAATATGCCCACCGCGGATATGTCCTGGAAACCGGCCGGATCGTTTTGGAGGGATCGGCCGAAGAACTGGCCAGGAATGAGAAGGTTAAAGGGGCTTATCTGGGGAAATGAATAAAAAAGGATTCGAGGATTGAAGGGGCCGAGGGTTCAGGTGAAATGGACGGTTGGGCCCAATCTCTAGATTCAAAAGATTCAAACTGCCCCAAGGCAGGTCTATTCATTTCTAAGCCTTGAATTGTGAACTGAAATACTTATCTTATCGGAAGACGTTTAATTGTACTTCCCGATTGGATCATCTTTGACGTCCGACCGGACGTGTTCCGGCAGGAATATCTGAAACAGTCGATTTCGGCTTTCGCCGGAACGGCTCCGGGCATATCGATTTATGTCGTAATAACAAGTTGGAGGTAGTAGAGTGATTATTCAAAGCTTAGTCGTCGGGCCTATTCAGGCCAATTGTTTTATCCTGGGGTGTGAACAGACCAAAGAGGCGGCGGTCATAGACCCCGGCGATGAAGTCAAGCGCATCCTGGCCGGCCTGCAAAAAAAAGGTCTGCAACTTAAATACATCATCAACACCCATGGACATTTTGATCATGTGGGGGCGAATAAGGCCTTAAAGGAAAACACCGGGGCCCCCATCCTGATTCACCAGGCAGATGCCCCGATGCTCTCGCAATTGTCGGCCAGTGCGGCGGTCTGGGGTATGCACGTCGATGATTCCCCGCCGCCGGATCAATATTTAAAAGACGGCGATCAAATCACCTTTGGACAGATTACCCTGGAAGTGATCCACACCCCCGGTCACTCCCTGGGAGGCATATCCCTTTACAGCCCCAAAGATCTCTTTGTGGGAGATACCTTGTTTGCCGGCTCCATCGGACGGACCGATTTCCCCGGTGGCGATTACGACCAGTTAATCTCCGGTGTGCGCAAACGCCTCTTCACCTTAGGGGACGACGTCCGGGTCTTCCCCGGCCACGGCCCGGCCACGACCATCGGGCAGGAAAGACGCTATAATCCTTTTTTTATCTAAGTTCCTGCACTCGAGTCTCACCATCCTTCTGATAGTTGCACTGAGTCTGTAACTGTCAGAGGACTGGTTGAAATAGGAAGAACATTTTTATTTCGAAGACCCTTTGCCTCTTTTTTCGCAGGGTTCAAATTGATTTGTTGATAGGCTTTCCTTGCTTTTCGGTTGCTTTAAGACCCCGGTTTTGCTATCTTCCCTAAATAATATTTCCAAGATAGAGCGATTGTTTGAGAGAATAAAGGAGATGTTTAGTAATGCCTTTTTGGAGAACCGATAATCCTGATTATGTTATGGTCCCTTATATTGAGGGGGACGGTACAGGCCCGGATATTTGGAGGGCCACCCGGCCGGTGCTGGAGGCCGCCGTTCAGCGGGCCTATGCCGGTCAGCGAAAAATTGAATGGCTGGAGGTCCTGGCCGGGGAAAAGGCCTTTGACCAGACGGGCCAGTGGCTCCCGGAAGAGACCCTGGAGATGATCCGCCGCCACGGCTTGGCCCTGAAAGGCCCCTTGACCACCCCGGTGGGCAAAGGGTTCCGGAGCCTCAATGTCCAGCTCCGGCAGATTCTGGACCTCTATGTCTGCCTTCGGCCGGTACGCTACTTCAGCGGGGTTCCCAGCCCTATGCGCCATCCGGAAAAGGTGGACATGGTCATTTTCCGCGAAAATACCGAAGATGTCTATTCCGGGTTGGAATGGCCGGCCGGGAGTGCCGAGTCCTTAGAACTGGCCGAATGGATCGAGAAAAAGACCGGTAAAAAAGTGAACGGCGATTCGGGAATAGGGATTAAACCGATCAGCCGGACAGGCACTCGACGCCTGGTCCGCCGGGCCATTGAATACGCCCTGCAGCGGAGGAAACCGAATGTCACTCTGGTGCACAAAGGCAATATCATGAAATTCACCGAAGGGGCTTTTCGATCCTGGGGTTATGAACTGGCCCAAGAGGAATTTCCCTTGAAGACCATAGCCGAGGCCGAGATTTCCAAAGAGCCTCAGGAAAAACTGGCCCCTTCCAGGATTGTGATCAAGGACCGCATCGCCGATATGATGTTCCAGCAGTGTCTGTTGCGTCCGGAAGAGTATTCGGTTATCGCCACCAGCAATCTCAATGGGGATTATCTTTCCGACGCTTTGGCTGCCCAAGTCGGAGGCCTGGGTATGGCCCCAGGAGCCAATATGGGAGATGATTGTGCCGTATTTGAAGCCACCCATGGTTCGGCCCCCCAATATGCCGGTTTAGATAAGGTGAACCCCTGCTCCTTGATCTTGTCCGGGGCCTTGTTGTTGGAGCACATCGGTTGGACCGAGGCCTCCGAGATGATTACCAAGGCTTTGGAAGCCACGATTTCAGCCGGTGTGGTCACGTATGATCTGGCCCGCCAGATGACCCAGGCCCAAGAGGTCTCATGTTCCCGTTTTGGTCAGTCCTTGATCGAACACCTAAATTAGCCGGTTCCTGGGGGGTTGCCTTAGTCTCCCTCTTATTTCCGGAGAAATGCCCTTTTTGCCGTTCCTTATTGATTGATCGGACGAATGAGCTTCCGGGCCTGTGCCCGTCTTGTGCTCAGGACATCCATTGGATCGCGGCCCCTCTGTGTCCCCGCTGCGGCAGGCCTTATCTCAAGGGAACGGATGCACATCTCTGTTCCGATTGTCTCCGGGAAAAACATTGGTTTGATTGGTGTCGGGCGGTGGTCGGCTATCAAGGGGTCATGGCCGAAGCCATCCAGCGCTTCAAATACCACGGAGAGATTCAGCTGGCCGATTCCTTAGGATGGTTATGGAAGAAGATTTCTTTGGAGGACCTTTCCTTTGAGGTCATTATCCCTGTTCCCCTTTATCCATCACGCCTGCGGGAAAGAGGCTTTAACCAGTCCTTGGTCTTAGGAAGAATTCTGGGACGGTTCCTCCATAAACCGGTTGTAATCAAGGGGCTCAGGCGGACCAGGAACACCGTTCCCCAAGTGGAGTTGGATCATGCCCAGCGGGAAAAAAATGTCCGCGGGGCTTTTGAAGTTGGAGATTCCCAAGAAATCAAGGGTAAAAGCGTGCTTTTGGTTGATGATGTTTTTACCACCGGGGCGACGGTCAATGAGTGTACCAAAGTCTTAAAGAAGGCCGGGGCCGGACAGGTCTATGTCTTGACCTTGGCGCGGGTAGGAGTCGAATGAACCGAAAAATCATCCCCTCATCTCAGATCAATAAAATGGTTTCGGAATTGAAAAAACAAGGAAGGAAAATCGTCTTCACCAATGGCTGTTTTGACCTCCTCCATGTGGGGCATGTCCGTTATCTTCAGGAAGCCGCCTCCTTGGGTGATTGTCTGATTGTGGGTCTAAACGACGATCAGTCGGTCCGGGAAATTAAGGGGCCGAAACGCCCATTGATCTCGGAGGGTCAACGGGCCGAAGTATTGGCGGCCTTGACTTGTGTCAGCTATATCGTCCTCTTTGCGGATGCCGATCCCTATAAACTGATCGAATCCGTCAAGCCGGATATTCTGGTCAAAGGGGCGGACTGGACCCTGGATAAAATCATCGGAGCTGACCTGGTTCAGGCATACGGCGGGAAAGTGCATCGGGTGGAGTTAGTCCCTCTCATCTCCACTTCGGAAATCATTCAACGGATTATTTCCCGATACGGGGCATCTACCGTCTGAAGAGGGTCAAGAGCAAGGTTACCAAAATACTGACGATAATACAGGTGACGATCGGGAAATAGAAGGTCACCTTTTCCCCTTTATACAAGATATCCCCAGGTAATTTCCCCAGCCAGGGAATCTTGGGTAAGAGCAGCAGGACCCCCCCGAGAATGACCAAAATCAGCCCCAGAAAGAGCAGCGTTTTCCCTAACCCTTCAAAAGAATTCATGGTTTTGTAAACAGACCTCAATCTTTTTTAGTCAGATTTTGGTATTTTAACTTTTTTTAATTCGGATAGTCAATAGTCGAAAAGGCGATTAACCTCCAGGAATTCTTTCGGCTATCGTTTGAAGAAGGGAGAGAGGTATTGATTTTTTTAAATTAATCGTTATTATAAGGCCAGTTGCATCCCTTCTAACAGAAAATGAAAAGACAGGCAAGGAGGATAACGGACCATGTCCGAGAGCGAAGAAAAAGGTTTTGTATTCAAGGATCGCCGGAAGATGTTTTCGGAAACCGAACAGCAAACGGAACAACCACAATCTGCTCCCCAAGAGGAACCAGGACCATCAAAAGAAGAGCCCATAGATACTCAAACCCATCCTCCCCTGCCCGAGGTTAATTTTTCAACACTGATTGTCTCTTTGAGTACCGAAGTGTTATTTCATCTGGGGGAGTTCCCCCATCCGGTGACGGGTGAGAAAAAAAAGGATCTCCCTCTGGCCAAACATGCCATTGATACCCTGGCCATGTTGAAAGAAAAAACTCAGGGGAATTTAACGGAAGAGGAGCATAAACTGATAGAGGGTATGTTATACGATTTGCGGATGGCCTTTATCCGGGTAAAATAATAGTCAAGGCTTGAAAGGGCCAAGGGGTCGTGAATTCAAGTGAACGCGAGGAAACAAAACCGTCCGGTTCCCTTTGAGGGAACCTTTCTTATGGCTTGACGATTCGGCTCTCGAATGAGAGCCTCTTCAATAGCTCGACGAGGTCGAGCGGCTCAAGCGTCTGAACCCTGGAATCCTCGAATCCTTGAACCCTATTTTCGTATTTAACAGGAGGCTGTTGAAATGTCAGAACATTGGAAAAAACATCGATATCTCTGGGGCCTGATCGGGGTTTCCCTCTTATCGTTGATCGGCGGGCTGATTATTGCCGCTAATTTTAATTGGACCAATCCCCTGTCGGCTAAGTCCGAAATTCCGATTATCGGAGGGGTTCCCTCTTTCGCCGATCTGGCTCAAACGACGTCACCCTCGGTGGTCAATATCAGCACCACTAAGAAAGTCAGGGGAGGCGGCCGGGTCTTTGATTTCTTCAGGGGGCCGCGGGATCGTCGAAACCCGATGGATGATTTTTTTGAAAAATTTTTTGGGGATGAAATGCCCCAGCAAAGACAATACAAGCAGAAGAGCTTGGGTTCCGGGGTTATTATCGATGCCGATGGTCATATCTTGACCAATAACCATGTGGTCGAGGATGCCGATGAGATAAAGGTGCTCTTAACCAACAATAAGGAATTTGATGCCAAGGTAATCGGGCGGGATTCCAAAACCGACTTGGCCTTGATCAAGATCAAATCCGGAAAAGGACTTCCGCCGATAAAGTTGGGAAATTCCGATGAGCTTAGGGTTGGGGATTGGGTCGTAGCCATCGGCAATCCCTTCGGCCTGGACCATACCGTCACAGCCGGGATCGTCAGCGCCAAGGGTCGGGTCATCGGTGCCGGTCCCTATGATAACTTTATTCAAACCGACGCCTCGATTAATCCGGGGAATAGTGGAGGGCCGCTGATCAATTTAAAAGGTGAAGTGGTCGGAATCAATACGGCTATCTTCGCTCAGGGGCAAGGAATCGGGTTTGCCATTCCCATCAATACGGCCAAAGAACTGATCTCGCAATTAAAAGAGAAAGGCAAGGTGACCCGCGGGTGGATCGGGGTCATGATTCAGAAAGTAACCCCTGATCTGGCCAAGTCCTTTGACCTCAAAGACGAATCCGGGGCTTTGATCGGGGATGTATCCCAAGGCGGGCCTTCGGACAAGGCTGGAATAAAAGCCGGGGATATCATCATTGAGTTTGATGGAAAAACCATCAAAGAAATGAATGATCTGCCTCGGTTGGTGGCGGCCGTCCCGGTGGGCAAAGTAGTGGAGGTAAAGGTCTTACGGGAAGGAAAACCCCAAGTTTTCAAAGTTCAAGTCCAGGAATTGGACGACAAACAAATCGCCTCCAGTCGTTCCCAGACCAAAGAAAGCCTGGGGCTGGCTGTCCAGGAATTGACTCCGGAATTGGCCAGACGTTTCAGGATGGATTATGAGCCGGGCATCCTCATTGTCCAGGTCCGGGAGGGAAGCCCGGCCGAAGAGGCCGGGGTCCAGGAGGGAGATATCATTAAAGAGGTGAACCGAAAGCCGGTAAAGGATTTGAAAACCTATAACCACCTTGTCAGTAGTGCCAAAAAGGGAGCCAATGTCCTTTTGCGGATCAAACGAGGCGGAATGAATCTTTTTATCAGCCTGCCCGTGAGTGAGTAATCCCTTTTTAAGGGGAAAGGGGGCGATGCGTCGCCCCCTTTTTTTATTGCCCAATTCTGTTTTGACAGGATTAACCGGATTCAATCTTTTCCCGAGCTGAATTCATGTCCATCCCCTCAAAAGGACTTAAAGTCCTGGCTTCAGCCAAAATAAATCTAATTTTAGAGATTGTCGGGAAAAGGCTTGACGGCTATCACGAAATCCGCTCGTTGATGCAACCGATCAGTTTGTTCGACATCCTCTGGATCCAGCCTGGGTCTAAAAGGCTGGAAATCCTTTGCCCCGGCTTCCCGGAGTTGGAAAATGAAGACAACCTGATCAGCCGGGCCATCCGTCTCCTGGAAAGAGAAATCAATCGCCCCTTATCCTTTTCGATCCGGTTGATCAAGAGGATACCCCTTGGAGGCGGGCTGGGAGGAGGAAGCAGCAATGCCGCTGCCGTGTTAATTAACCTTAATAGGCATTTGGGAAATCCAGTCCCTCCGGAACGATTAGAGATCTTGGCCGCCCAGGTGGGTTCGGATGTCCCCTTTTTCTTGCAGAACCGGACGGCCCTGGTCCTCGGAAGGGGGGAAAGAATACTCCCCTGGCAGGACATTCCCCGTTGGTGGTATGTCCTGATTTGCCCGGGGTTTTCCATTTCGACCTCCTGGGCCTATGGGCAGATAAAATTCCCATTGACAGTTAGAAAAGAATCTAGTAACATTGAAAGGTTAAAGAAAAGGGGGGAGATACCGGGGATGGACCGGTTTCAAAATGATCTGGAAACCAGTGTCCTGGCCTCCTTTCCCCAACTTTTAGAAATAAAAGAGACCTTGTTGAAACAAGGTTGTCTCCAGGCCCTGATGAGCGGCAGCGGTTCGACTGTTTTTGGAATCTGGGAAGACCCGGCCCAGGCCGCTCGGGCCTTTCATGTTTTAAAAGGCCAAGGATGGGGCAGGGTTTTTTTGGTTAGAGGGCTGTGATTGGGGTGTCGCCAAGCGGTAAGGCACGGGTCTTTGGAATCCGCATTCGGAGGTTCGAATCCTCCCACCCCAGCCAAAGAAATCAAGCACTCATTGGGATAAAGCCTCCAGGAGCGATCGTCACGGATATGGGACTTAAAATCTAATGAATGAGCAGGATGCTATGCTTAATAATCATTTAAAATTCTTTACCGGCAATTCCAATCCTCAACTCGCCGAAGGGGTTTGCTCTTATATGGGAATCGACCTTGGAGTCATTCAGGTCAGAAGATTCAGCGACGGGGAAATCTTTGTGGAGATCGGGGAAAACGTCCGGGGAAAAGACGTCTTTGTTTTGCAATCCACCTGTTCTCCGGTTAACGACAATTTGATGGAACTGTTGATCATCATGGATGCCCTGCGAAGGTCCTCGGCCCGCCGGACTACGGCGGTTATGCCTTACTACGGATATGCCCGTCAGGACCGCAAAGTGGCCCCCCGGGTACCAATAACCGCCAAGTTGGTCGCCGATATTATTACGGCTGCCGGGGCCAGAAGGGTGCTGACCATGGATCTCCATGCCGGGCAGATTCAGGGTTTTTTTAATATCCCGGTGGACAACCTCTTTGCCGCCCCGTTATTGCTGAATTATATTAAAGAGCATTTTCAAGATAATTTGGTTATTGTTTCTCCTGACGTGGGAGGGGTGGAACGGGCCAGAGCCTTTGCCAAAAGGCTCAATGCCCAGATCGCCATTATTGATAAACGACGGGATCGCCCCAATTCTTCGGAAGTAATGCATATCGTCGGGAACGTAAAAGGGTGCACCGCCGTTCTTTTAGACGACATGGTCGACACGGCTGGAACTCTGGCTAAGGCCGCCATTGCCCTGGCTGAAGAGGGGGCGAAAAAGATCCATGCCTGTGCCACCCACGCGGTCTTGTCAGGATCGGCCCTGGATTCGATCCTGAAGTCCCCCATGGATCAACTGGTGGTTACCGATACCATCCCCATCGGGGACAAGGCCCAAATATGCCCCAAGATCAAAGTTCTATCCGTTGCTCCTATTTTGGGGGAAGCTATTCGCCGGATTCATGATGAGGACTCGGTTAGTTCTCTGTTTATTTAAGTAATGTTTTAGGAAAGGAAGTATTACTATTATGGAACAGGTAAGTTTAGAGGGTTTGGTAAGAACATCTTCCGGCAAGGGCCAGGCCCGAGCCTTACGGCGGGCCGGAAATATTCCGGCCATTTTTTACGGACCGGAGACCACGGCTACGTCGATCAGTGTTTCCCGCGCCTCCTTGGAAAAAATCCTGAAGAAACAAAGCAGTGAAAATACACTCTACCAATTGACCATCAAGGGTAGTGATCAAGATGTGGTCAAAACAGTCATGCTTAAAGATCTGCAGAAGAATCCCCTGGACCAGGAAATCCTTCATGCCGATTTTTTAGAAGTGTCCTTAACCAAGATAATTAATATCACGGTCAGTTTGAAGGTGGTCGGAAAATCCCCCGGCGTAGAAAAAGGCGGGATCCTCCAGGAAGTGTCCCGTGAATTGGAGATTCGTTGCCTGCCGACCCAAATTCCCAATTATCTGGAAGTGGATATCAGTACCTTGACCGATATCGGCGATTCGCTGCATGTGGAAGACCTGAAATTACCCGAGGGTATTCAGGTCCTTTCGGATGCGCAGCAGACTTTGATTACAGTGGTTCCGCCGATGGAGGAAAAGACCGAAGCCCCGGCACCGGCAGCCGGTGAGGACGTGGAAGTGGCCAAAAAAGGCAAAGCTAAGACTGAAGGCGAGGGGTAACCTTTCCGGTGGTACTCATAGCCGGCTTAGGAAACCCGGGTAAACCGTATCAAAACACCCGACATAACCTGGGATTTTTAACCCTCCAAGCCTTGGCCCGCCGCCATAACATTTCCATTGAAAAGAAGAAGTTTGAAAGCCTCTACGGGTTAGGAGAGATAAGGAATAAGAAAGTCCTCCTCCTAACACCTCTGACCTATATGAATCGGAGTGGTCTGGCTGTCAGTCAGTTCCTGCGTTACTTCCAGCTCACCCAGGACCAGCTCATCGTCATCCATGATGATCTGGACCTCGCCTGGACCCGCATCCGACTCGTCCCGAAAGGGGGAGCGGCCGGACATAAAGGCATCCTTTCCCTCATCGAACATTTGAAGACCCAGGAATTTATCCGGATACGGATGGGCATCGGCCGACCTTCTGAAGACAGGCCTTCCGAGGACTATGTTCTGGAGTCCTTCTCGTCTGCAGAAAAAAGAGACCTGCCCCATTGCCTTGACCAGGCCTGTGATGCCCTTGAGGTAGTTTTAGACCAGGGCGTAACGGCGGCGATGAATCGTTTTAATGTCTGGAAGGGACAATTGGAAGAATAACCATTCCGTGGGCAAATCACTCCAGTCATTTTTTCCTTTGATCTCTGCCGAAACCCAAAAGCCTTAAATCTTTTGCCTTGGTCTTCAGCCGCAAGCAGTCGGTCCGCAGGCGGCCTTGTCTTTTCCTTTGGTCCAGGATTTAATGATATAAGCGGCGCAGCCCACACCGGGGGTGAGGGTAATGGCCGCCGACGGACAATTGTTCATACAGGCGCCGCATTCCATGCATCCGTCCAGATCGATGATTTTAGCCTTTTTCCCGTTGAGGCCATAAACGCTGTGGGGGCAGACCAGGCCGCAGGAACCGCAGCCAATACAGCGGTTTTCATCGAGGGTAAGAGTGGAAACATGGCTCAGATAGCGCATTTCTCGCATTTGTAACTCCTTAACAGACGATTGAAAAACTCTTTTTTTACAGGTTGCTCAAAAAGGTCCAGGTACAAGGCGCTCGAAATTCCGAGAAATGAGTCGTACATAATAGTACGTCGCAATGACGAGGGATGAGAGCAACACAGTAAATGGACCTTTTTCAGGAACCTGTCAATGTATCGGCTGGATAAAAGCCGAAACCACCCAAAGGATCAGGCCGAGTGAGGCGGCCGCCGATTGGAGAGGGATGGCCTTACGCATTTCCTTCTCCACCCCGGAAGGGGAAGTGAAGGGCGTACAGCCGGTGAAGTTCATGGCCAGATAAGAACTTAGAGTGATGATTAAAAGCAATAAGGCCAGGGCCGGCAAATATACGGGTGTTTTTAAAAAAAGACCTATGACGATTAATCCGACCACTAGACCGGTGAAGGCCCCTTTGGCCGAAAAGGCTCGAAAGGGGACCCAGGGTAATAGGGCCGGGGTGATCACGGCCCCGCTGATAATCCCGAAGATAACGGCCAGGGCGGCCGGGCCTCCTCTCTGCCAAAGGTTAGAGAGGGAAAAGAATTCGGGACCGATGCCGGACATGAGAAACATAAGGGGGATAAGCCAAAGAAGGTGTTTTAAGACCTGGGAAACCTCAACCGGGGTTAGGACCAGTCTTTCTGAAAAATGAAAGGTCACCTGACGCATGGCTTTTTCCGCCCGGAAACCGGCGGCCAGAAAAGGGATTATGTCCTGGGCCCGAATCGGTCCCCAGATCACCTCAAAACCGCATCCCCTTTTAACTTCCAGGGCGGACACACCGGTGGCTGAAAGCTGCGGCAAAATAAGTTTTTTATGGGAAACAAGCTGGTCCAGCCGGTTCATTTTCACCTGGCGAATGACTTCCTGGCTGGAAAAGGTTTTTTTTCCGGCCGCACACCAGACATTGACCCCTCGAGTCTCCAAAACGAGAAGCCAGGCATTCAGACCGGATAAGGCCCGGCGGAGGGTGTCAAAACTTAATTTGTAATTGGCCGTGACCAGGACAACCGACTCCGAATCGGGCCGGCCCAAAGCATACAACCCCGGGGCGACCTTGTAGTGGTTTCGATTTATTCCTAACCGTACCATAATGGTTCCGAAATGATCTGCTCGGTTCAGAAGGGTTTTAACCCTGGGGACCGGACCAACGGTCGTGTTGTTGAATCCTTCAACAAAGGCACAGACTTTATAACCGGGCTTATCAAACGGCGAACTGGGTGGAGCCGGCTTAGGTCCGCAGCAAACCTCATCATCACCCTTTGCCGGAGTAAACATGGGCAAAATCTGTTTTGGTTCAAATCCCTGGGCTGAAGGGGGAGGGGAACAACAGGTGTTTTGGTCTTCTATGCTTTTCAATTTGGCAATCTCCTGCTGACGGCTTAGAGTGACTAGGCTATAAATCGGCGGCCATTTTTTTAAATTTATCGAACATCTCCGGATTGAGGCAATAACAGGTTCTTGGGCCGTCCACTTCCCCCTGAATCAGATTGGCCTCCTTTAAAATCTTCAAGTGCTGGCTGACCGTAGATTGAGAAAGGGGGAGGATATCGACAATATTCCCGCAGATACACTGATTGACCTCTTTGAGGTAATGAATAATCTTGAGTCTGGCCGGGTGGGCCAGGGCTTTGCACAGAATGGCAAAGGATTCCTGTACTCCGGTCGATAAAGCTTTAACCATAATTGCTCCATTCAGGACTTCGATTAATCGTTTATCGTAGATTAACGATTAATCGAAGGGTTGTCAAGAAAGAATAAAGGAAGAATTTTGAAAAAAATATATATGTTGAGCGACCAAACAAAGATTTGATCGATTTTATTGATATCTAACTGAAATTTTAACGTGTTTTTATCTTGGACGGTTTAAGTGAAATCAGCTGTTGTTGCTTCCTGAAGTCCTCAAGAATCGATTCTAAATCAAATAGAGAAAGAATCTGCTAATTTCTACTGAAGAATAGGCTAAGTTGATTTATCTATAGACTTGTATCAGGAAAACTCTCATTTTCAGGCAAAGCCAGGGTGGTTATTAAGAACCTCATGACCATTAAGAAAACGGACCACTTTAATTTGACATTACGGATAATTGCAGTTAAAAAGGAGGAGAATTGTCACCAACAATCTCCCCATTTGGAACGATAAGATTAATCCTGTGAACGGTTTCCATACCTTAACGATTTTAATGATCATCACTATTTCCGGTGTATCGTTAAGTCTTGAAGGGGCCTTGCGTTTTTTTGCTCTTGGTTTGCTTTTGACCGGATATTTCATTCTCTTCACTCTTGGCGTTTTTAAATTAAGGATCAATTTTTTTGTTAAATCCCTTTGCCGAGGAAACCCAGCGGACCCGTGGGTTAGTCTAACTTTTGATGACGGACCCGACCCCGAGGCTACTCCTGAACTTCTGAAGGTTTTAAATCGACACGGAATCAAAGCGGCTTTCTTTCCTGTAGGCGAAAAAATCGTATCGTTCCCAGCTCTCCTCAAACAGATCGACCAAGAAGGTCATATTATCGGGAATCATTCTTTTAAACACGCCTGGTGGACTAATTTTCTGATTTCGGGTCCACTGGACCGAGATATTAAAAGTGCCCAAGAAACGATTAAGAGTGCAATCCATAAAGTACCAGCTTATTTTCGCCCTCCAATAGGCCTAACCAATCCACATCTTAAAAAAGCACTTAAGAGACACGGTCTGTCAGTAATCGGCTGGGACATCCGACCTTTCGACATAGGAACAAAGGCCGATCTGGTAGTAAAAAAGATCGTCAAAAAAATACGGAACGGAAGCATCATTCTTCTCCATGACACAAAACGGTCTCCCTACGACTTAGGGCGCATGATCGATCATCTAATAACCGAGATTAAAAGACGGGGCTTCGAAGTTAAAAGCCTCGAAGAATTGATTGGTATCCCGGCCTATCAAACAGGGACAGAGCAAAAAGAGATCCCTCCTTCTTTTTGCCGGCCACCCGGGCCGGGGGGACTTCGGCGAAGCTTGATTCATCGGTTAGCGTCAACCGCTTATGGGCGGAAGGCATTGGAAGAACCTGTTAACCTGGATTGCTTTAAGACCACTCCCTCCCCCAAATTCCTGGCAGGAATTGGGTTGGTTCTATTTAGTTATGTTTTAGGCTGGCCCATGGTGGGGTTGTTCAGTATTTTATCCGCTTATTATCGTGCTCCGTTCTTATTGATAGCCGGTCCGGTTTGTTATGGAATCTCCCATTTGGTATTCATCTTGGGGATGGTACTGGCTGGGCAGGATTGCCTTAAATATGCCGACATAATGCTTAAGTGGGGTCTTTCCCGGATAGTCATCAAAAACAGAAATCAGTTGATCTGAGGATTGCAGATGGCAGTGTTATGAAATTCAAACTGATCTACCCGAAATGGGAGAAACTTAAACACCAGACGGAGTTTCATCTTCCCCCTCATGGGCCGGTTGTTTTTGCAGCTACCCTGCCTAATGGAGTGGAAATCGACTTCGTCGACGAGAATGTAGAGACTATTGATTTCAGTGACCCGGCTGAGTTTGTCGGAATTTCCATGTTATTGACCAGCCAGGTGAAACGGGGGTGGGAAATCGCAGATGAATACCGGAAGCGAGGGATTCCGGTCATCTGTGGGGGCATTGGGACCATGCTCCACGCCCAGGAGACCACACTCCATGCCGATTCTGTCTTCCTGGGAGAATCAGAGGGTCGTATGGACCAGGTTATTGATGATTTTCGGAATAAGAGACTTCGCAAAATTTATGACTATCTGAAGGACTTTCCACCCATCTCGTCCGTCGGAACCGCTCGGAGAGATATCCTTAAACGAGATCGGTACAACTACAAAGGAATCCAGATGGTCGACCTGGTACACGCCTCTCGGGGTTGCCGTTTTGATTGTTACCCTTGTTGCGTCCGTTTTCTTGGAGGCAGACAATTCCGCCCCCGTCCTATTGAAAAAGTAGTGGAGGAGCTGGCGGCCATTGACAATAACCGTCTCTTCATCGTGGATAATACCCTTGCCCAGGACAAGGAATGGGAAAAACAGCTCTTCCGGGAAATGATTCCCTTAAAAAAGAAATGGTGCTGCCATCCCATAGAACAGGACGATGTGGTCCTCGACCTGGCGGCCCAGGCCGGAGCGTGGTATGTCTACCAGGCGGTTTTCGATACCTCCGACTTTATCCGCCAGCGGATAAAACGGTACCACGATTTTGGAATCGCTGTGGAAGGGACCATCCTCCTAGGCCTCGATCACCAGACCGAGGACGATATCCACCGTCTCATTGACTTTCTCATGGAGATAAAAATAGATCTGGCGGAATTTACGGTTCTGACTCCCTTCCCCCATTCCCGGGCCTTCCAGGATCTGGAGCGGGAGGGGAGGATTCTCTCCCACGATTGGAACGACTTCACTTGCGACAAAGTCATTTTTCAGCCCAGGCACATGAACCCTGAGCGTCTTCAGGAATTGCACGATCAGGCCTGGGAAACCTTCTACCGGGAAAAAACGCAGTCATTCCGCATGTTCGAACTTTTTAAACGGGTCGTTGCCAAAGAAATAGCCGACGGGACATTTAAACCCTGGCGAACCGTCAGGGAACGAAAATTCGGGGCGGTTGTACTTTAAATGGAGATACCCCGGCAACGTTCCCGCTTCCCATGGCTCCTGATCCTCATCGTTTTATCCGGCTTGGTAGTCCTTTTTCTGGTCGGACGATACCGCTTGAATATCGATACCGACATATTGGTTTCCCTTCCCCAGGACGACCCTATTGTGGCCGATGGCCGTTATGTTATTAAACGCCATCCGCTACAGGATCGAGTGGTCATCGACTTGGGCCTCCGAAGCACCAATACCAGTCAGCTATTTGCTGGCGCCGAAGTGGTCGAGAAAAGCCTGTCGGAAAGCGGCCTTTTTAAAAACGTGGGCCTCAGTCATTATCAACAGCTCTTTCCCCAATTGATTTCCTATGTAACCGATAATCTACCCATCCTGCTAACTGATCAGGATCTCAAAGAAAAGGTCGGCCCCCTTCTAACATCGAAAAATATTCATAAGACTTTGATCCAGGCCTACTCTAATCTGACCGGACTGGAAGGGATCGGGCAGGCCTCTTTATTAGCCCGGGACCCTCTCGAACTCCGAACGATCGTCCTCCAGCGGTTATCGATATTCGGGTCTTCTCAAAAAGGCAGTCTGGTCAAGGGACAACTTCTGTCACCGGATCAAAAACACCTCCTCATCATTGCCGAACCGGTTGTTTCAGGGTACGACACCACCATAGCGCAAAAAATCACCAACCTGCTTGAAGAGATCAACAGAAAATTGAATCATCAATTCCCCGGAGACTATTCCTTTACCATGACCCCGGTGGGGGCTTACCGGGCCGTATTGGATAACGAGTCAGCGGCAAAGGCCAGCACCAACCAGGCCGTCCTCATTTCCACAGCCGTTATCGCCTTGTTGCTACTTTTGGGGTTCCCTCGGCCGTGGATTGGCTTATTGGCCTTAGTGCCAGCCTTGGGGGGAACGGTAGCCGCCCTTTGCCTTTACTCCTTTTTCCAAAAATCCATTTCCATTCTGGCTATGGGATTCGGCGGAGCAATCATTTCTTTCACGGTGGACTACGGCATCGTTTATCTCTTGTTTCTCGACCGTCCCCATGAAACCAAGGGTCTTGAGGTAACCAAGGAGGTCTGGTCTCTTGGACTGCTGGCTATGTTGACCACGGCTGTCAGCTTCGCCTTTCTTTTTATAGCCCGTTTCCCGGCCCTGTCCCAGCTTGGGTTCTTTTCCGCTCTGGGAGTGATCTTTACCTATATTTTTGTCCACGGCATTTATCCTTTCCTCTTTCCAGAACTAAAGCCCGCCAAACGGGCCGGTATTCTACCCTTACAACGGATAGCCGATAAATTGGCCCATGGAGGGATGAAGGCGGTCTTTGGTGCCCTCCTTTTCGGGGGAATCATGTGCTTTTTTGTCCGCTTTGATTTTCAAGTAGATCTTCAATCCTTAAATACTGTCAGTCGTCAGACCCAAAAGGCCGAAAAACACATTCAGGACGTTTGGGGTAATGTTACCAACCGGGTATTTCTGACAGTGGAAGGGAAAACCCTTGCCGAACTCCGAATGAAAGAAGACCGACTGACCGACCTGTTAGAAAAGGAAATGGCCAAGGGGGCAGTTGAGTCGGTTTTTATCCCATCCATGCTGTTTCCTGGAGATCATCGGGCCAAACAAAATTTCGAGGCCTGGCAGGCCTTCTGGACTTGGGAACGCCAGACTCAGCTGAACCGGGAACTTGAAACCATTAAAAACAAATTGGGCTTTACTCAAGGGGCTTTTGTTCCTTTCTTGGCAGCCATCAAATCCAGGGACTTCCAGGTGCCGGAAATCCCGATTGCTTTTTTTCCCCTGCTCAACATGGAGAAGAAGCCAGGAAATGACTGGACCCATTATGGGGTCATTCAACCCGGGAGGAACTATCAGGGGGGAGCCTATTTTAACAGGCTGATCTCCAGAGACTTGGCCCGGGTCTTTGATCCGGTCTTGTTCAGTAATCGGCTGGGAGAAATGATCTTGACCGGTTTTTCACGGGTGTTACTGATTGTTGGGGCCATGACTTTCCTGGTCTCACTCCTTTTCCTCCGGCACTGGCGGTTGACCTTCATTGCCCTCATACCGACATTTTTCTCACTGATCTCCACTATCGGGGTTCTCCGTCTCCTGGGACAGCCTCTCGGTATTCCAGTGATCATGATAGGGGTTGTTGTCATCGGTATGGGAACCGATTATGCTTTATATCTGGTCCGGGCTTATCAACGGTATGGTGATGAAAAACATTCCTCTGTGGGATTGATCCGCTTGTCTGTTTTTTTATCTTTTGCGACGACTTCTATCGGATTCTGGGTCTTGGCCCTGTCCGGTCATGCCTTGCTGAAAAGTGCCGGGTTGGCCCTGGCCCTAGGGATTGGTTTTTCTTATCTGGGAACCATGATTTTTGTCCCTCCATTGGTTAAAAAGGTCCTGGAGACGGTCCAGCGCAAGAAAATCTTGGGAAAAAAATGAAAGCCTCTCGAATCGGTATAATCCGAGGAGTGCACCTGGACCGGCTGTAGTCCAATCTTTTGATCATGACTCAAGGGGGGATAGGCTCATTTCATGTTGACATTAGTACCTGTTATGGATAGGATTTCAGCCAATAAATACCGTTCGTCGTTCAGTGTTCGTCGAAACCTATTTTTATTCTTCGTGGCGACCAACAGGGGCATGAGGGCTTAACATGGAAAAGAGTGAAGTATTTAAGCGAGTATCCGAATATTTAATTAATCAATTTGAAATTCACCCGGAAAAAATAACCCTTCAAGCCCACCTCTTCAAAGATCTCGAATTGGACAGTATTGACGCCCTGGATTGGTTTTCTGCCATGGAGTCCGAAATCGGTCTGCCGATTATTGAGAAAGAACTCAAGCAGATCAGGACCATTCAGGACGTAGTGGACTATGTAGTAAGGAATTTAAGATAATATGCCGGTGCCTCCGGATAGCTGGTTACCTCTTGAGAAAATCCAAATTACCTCGGAAGGGCGTTGGGAAGGCAGTGCCCAGTTTAACCCTTCTTCCGAGTGGTTTTCTGGACACTTTGAAGAATACCCCCTATTGCCCGGAGTGGCCCTTATAGCCCTGGCCGCCGAAACAGTGAAACGGCAAGCCTTGGCCAAAGACAGGCGGGTGGAGATTTTAGGCTTTTCCAGGGTGAGGTTCTATCATCTGGTTTTTCCGGATGAGGCATTGATTATTTCTGTGGCTGACTTGCCTTCCGGCCCGGAGTCCAGGGTTGAATTTAAGATCCTCTGTGGGGATCAACTGGTTGCCAAAGGGGTTTTGAAAATTAAGGATCTTCAGGGAATCAAGGCCTTATGAAACAACTTCTGGAAGAACTCAAGAAGAAGATCGTTAAAGAACTCCAGCTTATCGAGGTCGACCCCGGGAAACTGGCCGATGACACCCTGTTTTTTGAGGGAGGACTAGATTTGGATTCCATAGATCTGCTGGCTCTGGTGGTCCTGGTGGACCGGGATTATGGAATAGAAATCTTTAGCCGAGAACTTGGAGAACAGGTCTTTATCAGCCTCTCCACCTTGGCAGAATATATCCTCAAAAATCGGAAAATAGGATAAAACCATGAACAAACCATGGCTCAATCAGTACCCCAAACATGTCCCCTCTACAATCCGTTACTCAGAGATTCCCATCCATCGTTTCCTGATCGATACCGTAGCCGAGCACCCCGACTATCTGGCCATCTCCTTTAACGATATCCATATTACATACCAGGAACTGAATCTAAAAGTGAACCTCCTGGCTCAGGGGCTGCGGAAGGAAGGAGTGGAAAAAGGGAGCAAAGTCGCCTTACTGTTGGTCAATTCCCCGACCTATGTCATTGCTTTTTTTGCTGTCATGAAACTCGGGGCTATTGTGGTCAACCTTAATGTCGGAATTCAGGGAGAGGAACTGATCCGCTGTTTAAATGAAACCGGCACCAAGACTGTGATCACCCTGGACCTTTTCGCTCAGAACATCTACCAGGTGATCAAAAAGACCAACGTAAAAACCGTCCTTCTTCACTCGGTATTCGGATTAGAGAAGCTTTTATCCATCGAAGAAGGGACACTTGAACCTCAAATAATTCAAACGATCATGACTTCCGCCGAAATGGCCGACGAACCGGTTGTGGATGTATTTCCCGAAGATATAGCGGTTCTTCAATATACCAGCGGCTCCACCGGGGCGCCTAAGGCCGCCATCCTGACCCACTCCAATATCGTAGCCAGTGTCATTCAATCTGATTTCTGGGTGGGGATAAAAGAGGCCGGGAATAGGGCCGTACTCTGTATTATCCCCTTTTTCCATGTCTTCGGCTTGTCGGCCTGCCTTCTGATTTCCGTCCTCAAAGGATACCGGATGGTACTAATCCCCAGGATGGATCTGATGGACATCCTTTCCCTTCTGAAAATGCTTGAAACCTACCGTCCCATATCCTTTCCTGCCGTCCCCAGCCTTTGGGCTGCGACCCTGTCCTTTTCTTCTGAAGCGGCCAAGGACCAACTCACTTCTATTCAGGTAGCCAGTAGCGGTGGGGCGCCTCTCCCGACCTGGGTTCAAGAACGGTTTGAAGACCTGACCGGCAGGAAGATCATGGAGGCCTACGGACTCACGGAGGCCTCATCGGCCACCCATCTCACTCCTTTTCCCAGTGGCGGCCCGAAAGGCTCTATGGGAGTGCCCCTTCCTGACACCGAGGCTAGGATCATGGATCTTGAAACCGGTCAGAAAGAGTGCGCAGCAGGAGAAATCGGTGAATTGGTGGTCAAAGGTCCCCAGATCATGAAAGGTTATTGGAATAATCCGGAACTGACGGCTTCGGTCTTAAAGGATGGATGGTTTTACACCCGGGACCTGGCCTTCAGGGATGAGGAGGGTTTTTTCTTTCTGGTAGACCGGAAAGACGATATGATAATCTCCAGTGGATTCAATATTTATCCTAGTCAAATCGAGGAGATTCTCAATAAAAACCCAAAAGTCAAGGATGTGGCGGTTGTTGGTATTCCTGATCGTATCAAAGGACAGACCGTCATAGCCGTAATCGTTCTCAAAGAAGGTTTGGCAGGGGGAAAAGGAGAATTTCTCAAATACTGCCAAGAAAGGATGCCTGAATACCGAGTCCCCAAGATCATCCTCTTCAGACCGGAGATTCCCAGGGATCCGGCCGGAAAAATTCTGAAAAAAGCCTTGAGGGATTCGATTGGAACCGTCTAAGAGAGAATGAAGAAAGCCTTCTTTCTAAGGATGATAGAAAAGGGGCCTTTTCTACTGGGATCCTTGCCTGTCCGGTTCTTCGCCTGGTGGGTCGCCACCGGATACTTCCTGTTTTTTCCCTCCCGAAGGCGATCGAGCATGGGTCTCTATCAGGTCATTTTCCCACATAAAAAGTCATGGTTTTATTTTTATTGCACCTGGCGTCAATTTCACTCCTTCGCTACTACCTTTGGGGATAGGGTTGAATTCGAAGGAATGGAAGAAAGTTCTATTTCGGTCCAGGGAAAAGAAGGGATTCTGTCAGCAGCCGCCCAAGGTCTGGGGGGTATAATCCTCATGTCCCACATGGGCAGTTTTGAAATTGCAGCCCGCTGTTTTCAAGAGAAGGGGATTAAACATCTCATGATCATGGGGGAAAAAGAAGCCAGACAAGTGGCTCGCAGTCAGCAGGAAAATCTAAAAGCCAGGGGAATTTCGATCCTGGTTGCTTCCGAAAAAGAAGATTCTACTTTTGGGGGATTGGAAGCCCTCAAATTCATCCGGGAAGGTGGATTCGTTTCCCTAGCCGGGGATCTGATCTGGACTCGGCAACGGTCTTTGCTTCCCGTACGTTTCTTTGATCAGGAAGTGGCCTTCACTTCAGGACCTCATCTTTTGGCCTTGATTTCCGGAGCCCCTCTCTTTACCCTATTCACCTATCGGATTGGAAGAGGAAGGCATCAGATACATATCTCACCCCCAAGGGGAGTCAAATCCCAATCCCGTTCGGATCGGGATTCGGCCCTTCAGGAGAGTGCCCAGAGGTATGCCGATGCCTTGGAGACGATGATACGTGAACACCCTTTTCAGTGGTATATCTTTGAACCCTTCTTTTGATCATAAAAGGGTTTTGATCTTCAACCAGGGACCTACTGGAATAGTCTGGATAGGAATTTCAAGGGTTCCCGGCCCGAAAAATTTATTCTTTTCTGTGTTTATTGCTGATATGATCTTGCCAAAACATCCCCGTTGAGGTATTAACCGAGGTTTGGTGGACCACCGAATCACACTAAACTTTCATACCAATATGGAACCCATGAGGCATGAAAATAGATTGAGGGTTCAAGGATAAACCATAAATTGTAGACCTCATATTTTAACAAAAAAGGTATTTGAGCGTCGAGCTCCGAACTCCGAACTTTTTTGTACTATTATCGGAGACCAAAGATATTCTAATTATGACTGGTCAACTTCACCCTGATCTCATGAAAACCGCCTTGATTGCGGGTTATGAAAGGATAGTGGTATGGGCCGACATCCTTGACCGGATCAATGTCTATCCGGTCCCAGACGGGGACACGGGTCGAAATCTCGTTATTACCCTGAGCCCCTTAAGAAATAAACCTTTGAATCTTGAAACCGTAATAAAGGAGATCCTGCTCTCGGCCCGGGGTAATTCAGGAAATATTGCCGCACAATTTCTGGCCGGTGTCCTAGGTTGTAATAACCTGGAGAACCTCTCTGAATCGGTCAAGGTCGGTCGTGATTTAGCCTATAATGCCGTTCCCATTCCCCAACCTGGAACGATGCTTTCCTTGTATGATGTGTTGGCAACGGCCCTTCAACAGTTCCCTCCGGACGATTCTGGAATGTGGATAAAAGAAATCATCCCCAAACTGGAAGAGGCTGTGAAAATGACTACTGCCCAGTTACCCGAACTCAAAGAGGCCGGGGTTGTGGATGCCGGAGCACTCGGTATGTTGGTCTTCCTCGATCCCTTGCTGACTCTTTTGGCTGGCCGAGAGGTCCAACATTCCTCTTTTATGAACGATCTGAAGGAGGCCCTTTTCCTTTCCGACACTTGGCAAGGGGGTAAATTCCAGGGTTACTGCCTTGATGTGGTTCTCAAAGTAGAGCAGGAAGAACCAGAGGTGATGAAACACATCTTGAATGTGGGGGAATCCCTGGTCACCATCTACGAAGGAGATCATCTGAAACTCCACCTCCATGCCAAAGATAGGGAGAAGGTAAAACAGGACCTATCTTACATGGGGGCCATTGTCCGTTGGGCGGAAGACGACCTGGCCGAACAGACTTTCCGGTTTTGTGAATCCCCAAAAAACCAGAGGGTGCATATCATGACTGATGCCGCCGGGTCGATGTCAAGGGATCTGTCGCAGAAATTGGGGGTCACCCTGCTTAACAGCTATATTACCATTGGAACTCTTTGCCTTCCGGAAACGTATATAGATCCGGCTAAGCTGTTCACTGCCATGAAGGCCGGAGTCAAAGTCTCCACTTGCCAAGCTTCAGTAGCCGAGCGTAACGAAATCTATAATAACCTTATCCAACTCTATGATCGGATCATCTATCTTTGTGTAGGTTCCTTTTATACCGGTAATTACCAAGAGGCCTTAAAATGGAAGGCTGCCCATGATTTGAAAAACCGGATGACGATTATTGATACCGGCTTAGCTTCAGGAAAACTCGGCTTGGTGGTCCGGGTGACAGCCGAACTGGCGAACAACGTCAGTAATCAATTAGAAATTGTTTCCATTGCCGAAATGGCTATCCAAAATGTGAAGGAGTATATTTTCCTTGACCGACTTCAATTCCTAGCTGCCGGCGGACGTATGTCCAAGACCGGCGCTTTTTTTGGAGATGCCTTCCATATAAAGCCTATTATAAGCCCCTTTTCAGACGGGGCACGAAAAATAGGTGTAGTCAGGACCACCAAAGAACAGGTAAAATTTGCCTTCCAGCGTCTTGAACAAGAGCTCCCCAAGGAGGGGAAAGCCACCCTGCTTCTCGAATACTCGGACAACAGAGCCTGGCTGGAAAAGGAAATCAAACCAGAGATTGAAGGCCGGTTTCCTCAGATCAGGGTTCATATGCAACTGATTTCGCTGACCTCTGCCGCCCACATGGGTCCCGGGTCCTGGGGTATCGCCTTTCTCCCGGAGTTTCCCCATGGACCAAGAAGCCCTTCCGATGTTTGAGATGCTAATCCGGGCCTTTAAAGGTTTATTTATGGCAATTCTTTTTGGGGTTTTCCTCCTGGGTATTTTTCTGGAACTCTTCCTGGTTCTTCCAATCTTCCTGGTACTTGACCGGTTCCTGGGATCAAAACCCCATCGAATGCAACAAACAATCCGTTTTTTAGTGGGTTTGTGGCTTTTTTTATTAGGCATCCTTGGGCTCATTAGGGCCAAGGGGGTAAAAGGCAGGCCGGTCGACCAGCCCTGTGTGGTAGTTGCCAACCATCCTGGACTTTTTGATATCCTTTTCCTAATCCGGCACATAACACGAATGTCCGTTATGGTCAAAAAATCTCTGGCTACCAAGCTTCCCCTCGGTCCGGTTTTTCGTTCAGCCGGATACGTACTCTCCCCCGATTTCGATCAGAGGGGTCCATTTGAATGCCTGGAAGAGGCCGTGGAAAAAATCCGGTCCGGATACAAGGTTATGATTTTTCCAGAAGCCACCCGGTCTCCTAAAGGAAATTTAGGTCCCTTCCTGGCCGGTCCATTCATGCTGGCCAGGCTGGCCAAGGTGCCGGTCCAGCCCCTTTTTATCAGTAACAATCCTCCCTTTCTCCCCAAAGAAGACAAATGGTATTACCCTCCCTCCGGGCTTTCGAACCTGACTATCGAGTTTTGGAATCCTATGGCCCCTCCCGGGGTCGGGCAAGAAAGACAGTATGCCCGAGACCTGGAACTTCGATACCGACAGGCCTTGGGTTTGGGTGAGATCCACACAGGATGACCAGGAGGGAAAATGGACCAACGCTTATCGGCTCAACTTCTGATACCTCACCGCCGTCGAATGAGCCTGATCGAATGGGTAAAAAATCCGACGGAGCTTGGCTTGGAGGCCGAGACCACCGTTAATTCCGATTGGCCCCTTTGCCGGGAGGGAGCCGTCAGTTCCCTGATTTGCATCGAACTGGTGGCTCAGGCCATTGCCGCTTTCAAGACCTACCGCCAAGGGATAGATGCCGGAGTAAAGCTGGGATTGTTGGTGGGTATTAAAGAAGCCGTTTTGGAAAAGAATACTCTTCCGGTAGGCACCAGACTCAGTATTCAAATCACCAAGCTTTCCCATGTTGGAGAGTATGCTGTTTTTGAAGGACAAGTCAATTCTGAGTCGGATTCTGTTTGTTGGGCCATCCTCCAGGTCTTGGAACCGAAGGAAGAAATGCTGGCTATCCTTAAAACTTGGGACGGGACTTAATCCCAGGAGAAAGATAGGGATAAATGGAACAGTTGAACCCCAAATCGATTGCACTGATCACTGGCGGGAGTCGAGGAATCGGACGAGCCATTAGTCTGGAACTGGCCAGTAATGGTCATTATGTAATTGTTAATTATCGATTTAACAGGAAGGCGGCTGAGGAGACCCTGTCATTGATCCATCAAACCGGCGGTCAGGGGGAGACGATCTGTTTCGATGTGGCCGATCAGGAAGAGACCAGGCAAAGTATTGAAGCCCTCCTGACTCGCCATGAAGCTGTGGATATCCTGATAAACAATGCCGGCCTGGCTATAGACAGCCTTTTTGTACTCATGTCTCATGAGGAATGGACCAAGGTTCTGGATACCTCCTTGCAAGGATTTTATAATGTCACCCAGCCCATCCTCAAAAAGATGGTTTCCAGGAAGCACGGATCAATAGTCGTCCTCTCCTCCGTATCGGCCAGACTTGGCCACCGAGGTCAAACTAATTATTCGGCCGCCAAGGCCGGTCTCGAAGGGGCTTGCCGATCTTTGGCCTCAGAGGTGGCCCGCCTCGGTATCAGGGTCAATGTAGTCGCTCCCGGCCTGATTGAAACCGATATGATTCAGGACCTCCCCAAGGAGTTGATCAAACAGCTCATCCCCATGGGCCGGATAGGCCGTCCGGAAGAAGTGGCTAAGGTGGTACGATTCCTCTCTTCTCCAGATGCCTCGTACTTGACCGGTCAGGTGGTCTCAGTAAACGGCGGAATGATATAGGTCCTCAATAAGGAAAAAAATGAATAAATTTTTTTTTCTCAGCCAGATAATAGTCTTCTGTCTTTTTACCTACGCCACCGGGTTTCCCCAGGATTTGAAATCTCTTAGAGAATCTTCCCGAAATTTTCAATCCATTAAGGCCGATTTCGTGCAAAAAAGGACTCTTCCCATCCTCACCAAACCCCTTTTTTCGGAAGGAAGGTTTTTTTTTAACACCTCCGGGTCTCTAAGATGGGAGTACTTCAGTCCCCTTCGCAATGTCATGCTTCAAAAGGGGGACAGCATCAAATTCTACTATTTCTCGGAGGGGATCTGGAAACCCGAATTAATCCAGGCTGTCGAGTCCAGACGAATGGTGCTGGCCGAGATCAGTCGATGGTTTCAGGGACATTTCGATGAAAGCAAGGCTTTTAAACATCCTACCTTCTCAGGACATCCAGTCCGAATTGTGCTGACCCCCGTAGAAGGCATTGACAAATTTATTCAACGAATCGAAGTTGTGCTCTCGACCAGGCCGGGGGTCATTGACCGGGTGGAGATCGAGGAACCCGGAGGTTCCCGCACATCCATCGAGTTTAAAAAAGTAGAAATTAATTCAAAAATCCCTTCGGAACTATTTGAAAAACCATGATCCTTTATCGCTGTTTGACTATTTTTTGCCTCGGTTTTCTCCTGTTCCCCTTAGGGTGTTCTACTGCAGGCCGACCTATTCTAATTCCCGGATCTTCGGAAGACCTTCAGGACTGCATGAGTCTCTTTCCTTCCGGCCCCTGGGAGTCTGTCCATCGGATCGAGGCTGATTTGGGGACAGGCCTCTCGTTTCTTTTGTTGGGAGTCACCAGGGGAGATCCCCAAGAGGTTCACCTTCAGAGTCTCTTGCTCTCACCCGAGGGATTTACCCTTTTTGAAGGGGAACTTCGGAAGGATAAAATAGTGGTCCATAAAGCCGTTCCTCCCTTTGATTCTCCTTCCTTTGCCCAAGGAATGATGAACGATGTGGCCTTTCTTTTTCTTTCTCCCTCCATCAGCCCGAACCATTGGGGGAGGGCTGCCGACGGCACTCGTCTCTGTTTTTTTGAAGAACTGGACGGCTTCCAAACGGAAGTTAGGAGGTCTCCGGACCAGGATTGGCAAATCCTGCGGCGAAATGATCAAGGCCAGCTGATCAAAAAGGTTTCCCTGAAAAGGCCCTTTGTTCAAGGTCTGTCTTCTTCCCTGGACCTGGAGAGTTTCAACCCGATTTCTTATAAATTGAAGATGATATTGATCCCCCAGAGGCCTTAACTTATTCACTGATCACAAGTTATTAAAGTGAGTACCTGCCTCTCTCCTTCGCTGTGTTTAACCGGATAAGATTTCCCTTGAAACCGGATCTGACTTTCCATCTCACCGATATAGACTACTTCAACCTCTTGAAGGGCCTGAAATAAATGAAGCCCAAGGGCCTTGGAGACCGCCTCTTTGCTGGTCCAGACTCGGGTTGCAGCTCGTTCCGCCCCCAAGGAGGATCGGGCAATCAGCCTTTGTTCTCCTCCAATTCCAAATGGGTGTAAAACCCTTAAGGCCTTTTCGGAAACTTCTTCCAGATCCACTCCAACCGGATGGCTGTGAGCGACGGCCACCACGATTCGCCCCTTGTGAGAAACAGAACAGAAGAGTTTGCTCTCGCCAAGATAGGGTCTTTGGTCATCGAGACTAATGGTTTCAATGGTCGAGTCCGGTCGGTCCGATTCCACCAAGCCCAACTGACGAGTCAGCCTTTTCAAGGCCACCCGGGCCGTTGTGAAGCTCATTTGCCGTCGTGGTCCCATACCTTCCATCCGAGCTATTTCACGAGGGGTCAAACGCAGTTCTTCTTGCATTGAAGGGGGTTCTATGGACAGAAGGATTACACCCAAACAGGCGACTTGAAGTGCTTCTAACCCTGACCAGGGAAGTGAAGATTGGTAGACCAGAGGTCTTTCGTCAGTGGAAATCCTTTGAGTTAGCGGCATGAGCGGTATAAGATAGATACTCCGATAAAGGCCAAACTTGACTTGACTTTGTTCCGGCCTTCCATTAAAACTCTAATCAGAGACTCAAAATTTTTTACTAAAAACCAATGAAATCATACCGTTCGACCAGTGTTCATTTGCAGGTACCTTATTTTGATGTCGACATTTTACAAGTCGTCTGGAATGGGAATTATTTTAAATATTTCGAAGTGGCAAGGCAAGCCTTTTTCGTGGATTGCGGATTGGACTTATTGAATTACATGAAGGAAAAAAAAACCGTCTTTCCGGTGATCCGCTCCATGATCAAACATATCCGACCGTTACGCTTGAATGATGAGTTTACCTGTACGGCTATCTTAAAGGAAGCAAAGATCAAGATTGTTCTCGATTTCGAAATAAGACTGACCTCCAATGACTTAGTCTGTGCCAGAGGCCAGAGCGAACAAGTTACCCTCCTGATTCCGGAAATGGAGATGGCTTTTAAGATACCCGAAGATATCCAGGAAGCATTGCAGCATGGGAAACGATAGAAGAGTCGTCGTAGTCGGGATGGGAATCAGGACTCCCATCGGCAATACCCTTGATGAATTGGTGACTTCTCTTAAAGAAGGGCAAAGCGGTATCGGTCGGGTTCCTGAATGGGAAGGAGTTAAGCGATTACGAACCCGGTTGGCCGGAAAGTGCTCTATCTCAGGCCAGGAAGAGGTGATCCCCCGTCAACACCGTCGAAGCATGGGGCGGGTGGCCCTCCTGGCCGCCCTTTCGGCCCTGGATGCCATTAAGGCCTCAGGTCTGAGTGAAGAAGAAATAGCCTCCCCGTTTTGTGGGGTCTCCTACGGATCAACGGAAGGAAGTATTGGCAGTCATATGGAGTCCATCCGCAAGATGCTCCTTGACCAATCCCTGGAAGGTATTCCCGCCTCTTGGTATCTTAAATGTATGAGCCATACCTGTGCCGCCAATCTTTCTATCCTCTTTCATACCCGGGGACCTTTCATCGCTTCCTGCACGGCCTGTGTCTCCGGTTCCCAGGGCATAGGGTTCGGGTATGAGGCTATTAAGGCCGGTAAGGCCGATATCATGATAACCGGTGGGGCCGAGGAAGTAGATTTCCTCTCCGCGGCGGTTTTTGATTTAATGATGGCCACTTCATCCAATTATAATGACCGACCTACCGAATCCCCACGTCCTTTTGATGAGCATCGGGACGGCCTGGTGGTATCCGAGGGGGCCGGCACCTTAATTCTTGAGGAGTACGAACACGCCCAAAAACGAGGAGCACCAATCCTGGGGGAGATTGAAGGCTATTGGACCAATAGCAGCGGAAACCACCTGACCAATTCCGATGCTCGGTCTATGGAAGAATGCATCTTGGGAGCTCTTAAAGATGCCCGACGGAGTGCGTCTGAAATGGAACATGTGAACGCGCACGCCACGGCCACCAGCCAAGGAGATGAAATCGAGGCCTTGGTCACTCATAAAATCTTTGGGGAAACCATTCCAGTCTCTTCCCTCAAGGGACACATGGGGCACACGATGGGGGCCAGTGGAGCCATCGAAGCCATTGCCACCTTCCTGATGATGAAGGATGCCTTTATGGCTCCCACCTTGAACCTAGAAAAACCGGACCAGACCTTGCCGCCTTTAAATCATGTGATAGGGGCCCCCCGTGATCAGGGTTTCAAAGTCGGGATAAGTAATAATTTCGCCTTTGGAGGAGTCAATACCTCCCTAATCTTGACCTTGGTCTGATGGCTGTCAAATTGGGATAAGGGGGCGAAAAGACGATTTCGGTAGTCAACCTTGTAAGTACCTCTCCGGCCACTCACTAGTTCCAATTTCACAAAATTTGACCATTATTTTTTCGGAGTGCATAGAATTGAAAGGACCAGTATGTTTATTAGGAAGCCTGGTCTTGTTGGTCTTTTTCCGGCCCTCTTTTTTTATGCCGCTGGTTTCACCAAGGCGGAGATAAAAGAAGAAATCCGATGACTAATCAAAAAATTGAGATTTCCTAAAAGGTAGGATTCTGTCTGAGCAGCAAACTGGATACAGCCCTTCAAAATCCGACGGTAACCAAGGCCATCGATTCCGATTCACTTATTAGGCAAGTCCAGCAATAAACCAAGTTTCCTCTCTCCCTGGGGCAGTGGGTTCAACCAGTTCTAATTTGAACCCTGAGGATTCGATAATAGGAGCATTTTCTTTTACATCCCTGAAGTAATAGTGGACACCTTTTATTCGTAGTTTCATGATTTCCACCATACGGAAGATATGGAATCCGTTCCCGGGAACCGTCAATCGGATAATCAGTTTTCCTTCTTCTGGAAGGACCTTTCGAACCCGTTTAAGGAATTCCTGCAACTCCCAGTCTGAAAGATAATGCAGGACGTCTATACATAATACGGCATCAGCCCTTTCGTTTTCCAGAGACAGGTCCATGGCACCGCATTGAAGGACCCGGCCTTTATCCCCCAAGACTCTACTTGCGATCTTGACCCGCTCACCGTCAGGATCACAGGATAAAAATTTCAGATCAGGATAGACAGCCAGGAGCCAGGCGGCCTGAATCCCAAAACCGCATCCGATATCGATCATTTTCCAACCAGAACTCACAAAATCAGCCAGGCGGGGAAACATAGGATCTAAAAGAATCTTAAACCGGGCAAAATTCCGAAAATAAGGATTCAGAGGTTTGAAGTGCTTGAGCGCCAATCGGAGGTGATCTCTAGAACCGATCTGATGCGGAGGAAGTTGATTGAGTTTCATTTTCGATATCCTGTTGGAATGAGGAATCGAGTGGCAGTCAGCCGGGCAAAGGTCTTAGTATTTCGCCAGAAATCTAACCATGGTTTGAAATGGGATATCCTATCCTCACCAGATCCATAGAAAACATGCACAGGGATTTCAATAATAGGGATACCCTGCCATATTGCCAACACCAGAATCTCTACTTCAAACTGGTATCTTCTGGTCTTGGTCCCAAGATGCAGGGCCTCAGGGAGGGGATAGATCCGCAATCCGGATTGTGAATCGGAAATCCATCTCCCGGAAGAGGCCCAAACCCAGAAGTTGGAGAATTGTCGGCCCCAGCGGCTGGTCCAAGGCGCAAATCCAGGCCCCATTCCAGAACGTTTCCCAATCACTAGGGGTCTCTGACTCTCGGGGATGGCCTGGATCAAGGAAAGGATATCTTCTGGATTGTGCTGTCCGTCGGCATCAATGGTGATGGCCCAGTCGGCTATTTGGAGAGCGGCAACAAAACCCGTAAGCAAGGAAGCCCCTTTACCCTCATTTTTTTTGTGTCGTATAACTGTTACGTCGGGAAAGGAAGCAAGAACTTTTGACGTGCTGTCTGTAGACCCGTCATCGACTACAATGAGAGGCAGCCCAATCTTAACGGTTTTCTCGATCACACTCCGAAGTTGTTTCTCATGGTTGTATGCAGGGAGAACTATCGCATAACGGAGAAGTTTGGTCATGTGAGGTGAGTTATAGAGTTCAAGTGCCCTCTTCTAAAGATTCTTTTTTCCTAATCCATACCATTTTAGTGCTTTGTCAAAACCTCTTGAAAGGCTTGATCTCCAAGAATAGTCCCGATTAATCTGTTTGTCATCCTATAGGCCCGTTGTTCGAGGAAACTAAGTTCCCGGTCTTTTTCTTCAAGGGGCGGCTCCGTGATAGTATATTGCTCGGCAAGAACGGTTACCCCTTTCTTTTGAACGGTCACCCTCACTTGGTATTGCTCATCTGTAATTGAGAGAAGGGTCACCCACATAGCTGGTGCTGTGTAATCAGGATTGTCCACATTAGAAACGCCCATCCCTATTGTTGTAAGGGCATTCCTGAATGAATACCAAAAATAATTATGAAGGGTATCTTTGGTGGCATAGCTGAATTTTTTATCTGGGCTGTAGTAGTACCATATACTGGTGTTATTCGCTTGGTTGTCGAAATTCATAAGATAGACACTTTTCCCTTTGTATAGGTTGAGATCTCCGGATAACACAGGCCTATAATTGATTAAGGGTACATTGATGGATCTGCAACCAATAATCAGAAGACCTACAACCATACAAACAGAGACTATGATTTTTTTAGAGTTTTTGCCTGATTTCATAATCTTCCTTCCAGTAATATTTTCAATAAGTATTCGTTGCCCTTCAGCCCTTATGAGATTATAAAATTTCCTATGTTCTAAGGTCAATTGTTTTTTCTCTTTTCTCTTGAGTCTACCTACCTTTTTTCCCTTGATCATTTCTTTTTTTATTTTACTCTTTTACTATCATTATGGCAATATAATACCTAAAAATATAATCTCGATTTCCAGTAAACAGGGGCTTAATACCAAATTTGTTTTAGACCTTTAATTGCCGGAGTAATATTAAAATAAACTTTCAACTCAAATCAAAAAATGGGGGTGCTTATGAATTCAAAAATCAATTTTTTTAAGATCCCAATTATCATTTGTTCAGCTATTTTTCTTATGTCTTGTGGAATGCAGGGGGTGGGCATAAAGAAAGGGGAAGAATGGCTTGCTTCCAAGACAGACAACCCTGGAATGGATGTCTCAGGTAATTGGTCGTCTCCAGAATGGGGTGAGGCCATATTCAGGCAGGAGGGAAATAGTATCACCGGAACGCTCGGGGATTACCCTGTGAAAGGCGTTGTTAGCGGAAATGGCCTTTATTTAATGATGATGTATTCAGGTGAGCTTATACACTATTTTGCGGAACTTAAGGCAATAGATAAGAACAGCTTTTCCGGATTTTATTCCAAGTATCAGATTATCGATGAAGTAAGAAACAATCCTTCGTTCACAAGACCAATGAAGTTAACGAGGGATAAAATTCAATAGGGTGGTCTTTAATCAATACCCTGTTGTAAGAGGATTAAAGGGAACAGAAGGTTGAAAGCATGGAAAAGATTATAATTGGTTTTATGGTCTTAGCAATTTTTAGCGGGATGACGACCGGTTTGATAAATGGAAAATAAGGAAATCTAAGAATACATATTCAAAGGGTTAGGGTGCGTTCAGAACTCGCACCATAACTTTGCATATAGCAAACGGAAATCGCTGCGCACAGGCTAATTTCGAAGACTTGAGGCGTGCATTCCCTCGGCATCGTAACCATTTTTCAGGCAAACCATTACTGATTTCTGAAAGAAAAATTTCAGGGAAAAATTAGACCTCAGGCTTGGTTTTCTTTTTGCGGATCTTGCCCCTTAACCTGGCAAGAAGAAGAGGCCCTTCAACAGGGCATCCCCAGCTTGGGAAAGACCCAACGGCTCAGGATAACCCATCCGGCGAAGACGACGGCTAACCAAAAAATTGTTTCCATAGGTTTCTTTCCAGGAACTCACGGTTCCTCATCTTCCTAATGGGCTCAGGAAAATCCTCCGCCGGTAGGGCCGCAGGAAGAGGGAAGAGATGTCCCTAACCCCGTCTGGCCGCTTCCTTTGCAGAAAGACGAAAGCAAACGTTGGACCTTTTTCCCCTGACAGTCAGGACACTTTACCTCCTGGTCATTTGAATTCCAAACTATTGTTTCAAAAATTTTCGAACAATCCTGACACTGATATTCGTAAATCGGCATAACTATACTCCTTGTTTCTTAAATCTCTTGCTTTTATCTTAATCATGTCAAGCGAATTGTCAAGGGACAAAGAACGATCAGGTGCAGGGTCTTCGTTATCTTTGATTCCCAAGAAAGGAGTTAAAGAAAGGGCCTGAAAATTAGAATAGCTTAGTGAGGATTCCAGTAGCCCCAGACCAATTGTCGGTTAATAGTGATATTCACTTTTCGGGGAACGTTGCTATCGAGTATTTTGAATTCTTCTTTTGAACAGTCCCGCCGTTTAGGGGACAGGAAGGTCGTACCGTCCGTTTTGATGATGCTGTGGATAACAGGATGATGAATTTTTTTCCCTCGATAAGTGACCAGAGCAATTTCCCCATTGGCCAGGCGAACAAAGGAGCCGGGATGATACAGGCCGAACTCTCTCAAGAATATCCGGATCAATTCTTTGTCAAAGCTTTGACCACGGGACCCGTCGAATATTTCACGAGCGGCAACATGGGAAGGCAGCGATTCCCGATAAGCGCGGGGTGATAATTTGGCACTATAGACATCGGCTATGTTTATCAGGCGGGCGAGATGGTCGATTTCATCACCGCGTAACCCTTCTGGATAGCCGCTCCCGTCCCGGGATTCATGATGCTGGCGAACAATAGTTAACCAGGTTTTATCCGTGACGCCATATTTGTGTAACAACTCCACACCGGAAAGAGGATGCTGCCTAATTTTGACTCGTTCCTCCGTGGTTAATTTTCCTTGTTTGGTGACGAGGGCCTTCTGTAAATCAATCATACCGATATTCATGGTTAATCCGGCAGCGAGCAGGGGGAGACGCTCCTCAGGGATTCCCCCCAATTTGCTTAATAATACTTCACAAATCAGAGCACAATGAATTTGATGAGAAACGAAATAATTCCAATCCCTACTCAAAAAAAGTGAGCCTAAGGCTGCATCGGCATTGATGGAACCGACCAGCTGGATTTTTTTACCGAGCCGAAAGATGTTAAACGGGAAATCGATTTTCTCCGGGGTTTTGTAAACAGCCGACAACTCCTGATAGATTTCCTCTAATAATTCAAAGGGGGTGGCTTTTTTGGTTTTTTCGGGTGGAGGGGAAGCGTCCGTAACTCTGGGAGAGAAAAAAGGCTCACGAATATACAGACCTCTATCCAGCAGGGTATCGAGCTGTTTTTGGGACTCGGGAATATAGCCTTTTTTTAGAAGTAAAATCCCTTTATCATCATAAATGTCGTATTGTAAGGGCCATCCTATGGTAATTTCATCTCTATTAACCCTTACCCAGGACTCCACGGTCTTTGCACCTCGTTAGACTATTTCATGATAAAGTACTGATAAGCTAACTAGGTAAAAAACCTAATAAAAATTTTCTTTGATGTCAAGTTGAAAATGAGAAAATATAACCCTTTTTCTCCTTGACCTCTTCTTCTTCCCCGTCTTATACTCCATCGAAGAATTAGCTTAACCAATCCGTAAAAAGGAAAGGATTTTTATCATGAGACGGCTATCAGAAAAAGTTCTTTTGGGATTACTCGCCCTGACTTGTTTTCTTTTTACCGGCCAGGAAGCCTTGTCGGCCGACGTCTATCCTTCCAAAGTAATCAATCTCTGGGTCGGCTGGGGGGCCGGTTCAGGGACGGATATCAGTCAGAGGGCCATTGCCGATATTGCCTCCAAAACCCTAAAGCAGCCGGTGGTGGTCACCAACGTCACCGGTGGGGGAGGGACCCTGGTCTTGGGTCGGCTCAAGGCCGAGAGGCCTGACGGCTATACTTTAGGTAATACCAGTTCCGCTGCTCTCAGCCGTATTCCCCATTTGCAGCCCGTTCCCTACAATGCGCAGGAACCCTTAAAAGAATTTGTACCCATCCTGAGCTATTCCTATTATCTGTATGGCCTGGCGGTGAAGAGCGACTCTCCTTGGAAGACTTTTGAAGAGTTTATCGCTTATGCCAAGGCCAATCCGGGCAAGATCCGCTACAGCACCTCTGGGGTAGGGACTGGCCAGCACCTGGCTATGGAATATCTGGCCATGAAAGAAAACATCAAATGGACCCATGTCCCTTTTGCCACCAGCCCGCAAGCTGTCGCTGCCGTCATGGGCGGTCATGTGGAGGCCACCTCCCAGACGCAGGAGTGGAAAGAGCAGGTCGACTCCGGGCAAATGCGGCTCCTGGCCTGCTGGAACGACAAACGGATGCCCTTTTATCCTCAGGTGCCGACGCTAAAGGAAAAGGGTTATGATTTTGCCGTTCAGGCCTTGATCGTTATCTATGCCCCGGCCAACACCCCTAAAGACATATTGACCAAGCTGAGCAAGGCCTTTCGGCAGGCTGCCGAGACCGAAGAAGTCAAACAGGTGCTGAAGCGCATCAGTTATCCCCATGATATCAGAGAGAGTGAGGAGCTGATCCAGATCATCAAAAAGGATTATGAGATTAATCGGAAGCTTTTTAAGGATCTGGGAATAGGTCTTTATAAGAAGAATTGATCATTGATGAAAAATCCGGATCAGACTTCCAGCCTTTTCTGGCTGGTGGTGGGGACAGGCATCGCTCTCGGCTCCCTCCAGTACGGCTTCGGCACCTTCGTCTCGCCGGGTGCGGGGTTCATTACTTTTTTTGCCGGGGTCCTGCTTTCTTTTCTTTCCCTTATTCTCCTGGTCACCTCTCTCCGAAAGAGGAAAGAGGCCGGCACGCTGGGGGATCTCTGGAAAGGCCGGGAAACGGGAAAGGCCCTTTATGTGCTCAGCCTGCTGGCGGTTTATGCCCTGGTGCTCCAGACCATTGGATTTCCGGTCTGCACCTTTATTCTCCTGATCCTTCTTTTCCGGGTTAAAGCCGGGTATTCCCTGAAACGGATCATCAGCCTTTCCTTTCTAATCTCCAGCGGGGCTTATCTGCTCTTTCATGTCTGGCTCAAGGTGCAGCTTCCCAAGGGGATTCTGGAAGGGTTAATTTAAATTCTCAACGAAAGTATTTAATAATCCATATGTATTACAAGGACCCTGTGGGTCTTCTTTTTGGAATTGTCCAAAGGTTACTTTGAGGAATAACCCGGCCTGAACAGGGATAGCGAGCGCTTTCCCCGCAGCTTGCTGCGTGGGTTAGTGAGCGAATTACAGTAAATAGATCCTTTCCTTGCCTGGAAGATTCCCTGTACCTTGGTACAGGGAATCTTCAATAGCTAAATTGATTAAGAGCAGGGCATACACCGAAGCCAATTTCATGCCCTGGTGTTGGCCTGCTTTGGGACCTAAGGCAGATATTATCCGGGGAAAGACGCTTAGGGTTTATTGGTGGACAACTCCAAAAAGAAGACCCACAGGGTCCTAACTTCAAAGATGTTTAGTAAATATTTATGGATATCCTGAACCATATCCTTTTCGGCTTGGGAGTGGCCCTTCAGCCGGTCAATCTGCTCTTTTGCTTCATCGGGGTGTTGATCGGGACATTGGTCGGGGTTCTGCCCGGACTCGGGCCGGTGGCGGCCATCTCTCTGCTTTTGCCGGCCACCTTTCATGCCCCGCCGGTGGCCTCTATTATTATGCTCTCGGGCATTTATTATGGGGCCATGTATGGCGGGTCGACCACCTCCATCCTGGTCAATATTCCGGGAGAGGCCGCTTCGGTGGTCACCTGCTTTGACGGGTATCAAATGGCCCGCCGGGGACGGGCCGGGCCGGCCCTGGGCATTGCCGCTTTCGGTTCCTTTATCGCCGGGACCCTGGGGGTGATCGGCTTGGCTTTTTTTGCCCCTCCTTTGGCGGCCATGGCCCTCAAGTTCGGGCCTCCGGAGTATTTTTCTCTCATGGTTTTAGGTCTGACGGTCCTGACCTTTCTGGCGGGGAGTTCCATGCTCAAATCCCTGATGATGGCCTGTGTGGGGGTGATCATCGGCAACATCGGCCTCGATCTGGTTACCGCCCAGCCGAGATTTACTTTCGGATTGAATATCCTTTTGGATGGTGTGGGCCTGGTGCCTCTGGTGATGGGCCTTTTCGGTATCTCCGAAGTGCTCTTGAATGTAGAAGAAAAAATCAGTGAACGGGAGATTTTTAAAACGGAATTAAAAGGGCTCCTGCCCACCCTGCGGGATTGGAAGGAGTCTTTCTGGCCGATGGTCAGGGGATCGGTGCTGGGGTTTTTTCTGGGCATCCTGCCGGGCGGAGGGGCGGTGATCTCTTCCTTTGTCAGTTATGGAGTGGAGAAAAAATTCTCCAAACATCCGGAGGAATTCGGCAAGGGGGCCATTGCCGGGGTGGCCGGCCCGGAGGCGGCCAACAACTCGGCTACGGCCGGGGCCTTTATTCCTTTGCTGACCCTGGGGCTGCCTTCCAATGCCGTTATGGCCATTTTACTGGGGGCCCTGATGATCTACGGCATGCCGCCCGGTCCCAAGCTGATCTCTTCCCACCCCCAGCTCTTTTGGGGGACCATCTCCAGCATGTATATCGGCAATCTCATGCTCCTGATCCTTAACCTTCCGCTCATCGGACTGTGGGTCAGGATCCTCAAGATCCCCTATCCCATCCTCTCCCCTCTTATTTTGCTCTTTTGTCTGATCGGAGCCTATAGCCTCAATAACAATGCCGGGGAAATAGGCTTAATGCTTTTCTTCGGGGTCCTGGGATACCTGATGAAAAAATTCAAATATGACGGGGCCCCGCTGGTCCTGGCCATGGTCCTCGGCCCTCTGATGGATCAATCCCTGCGCCAGTCCCTGCTCATGTCCGGCGGGAGCGGTTCGATTTTTTTTACCCGGCCGATCTGTCTGGTCATCCTGGCCGCCGTCGTCGTCATCTTCCTTCTTCCCCTGATTCCCCTTTTTGGCCGTCTGCGCAAGACGGTCAGTGAGGCGGATGAGGTTTAAACCCTCAGGCCCGCTTGAGCGGGGACCGCGAATCCTGAAAATGAGCTTGCTTTGAGCTTTCAGCTATTTTTGAAGTAAAGGGATAAGGAAGATGATTCCTTGTCTTAATCTTTGGCCCCTCAAACATCAGACGGCTATGTAATACAATCTTAAAGGAGACGGTTATGCCCATCCGCAGAGTAACCAAAGACCGCCACAAGGCCAAATTACCTAAAGATCTGGAGAAGTATCGCCAGTATGCTCTGAAACTGGGGGCCGACGAAGCTCGGGTGTTAGAAGTCTCCAATATAACGGTGGAAGAGGCCATAGCCTTTAAGTGCAGGGTTCCCCAGTGTTTCGGGTACAACACCTGCGCCCAGTGCCCGCCCCATGCCCCCAAGCCCGCTGAAATCAGAGAATTGCTGAAAAGCTACAGCTACGGTCTGTTTTTCGTCCGCAAGGTGAGCGCCGATTTGCTCAAACGGGACCGCAACGACAAAGAGCGTAAGGCCGCTTTCCTGAGCATCCTGAAAATAGTCAGTAAAATAGAGTCGGCGGCTTTTTACGACGGACATTACCTGGCCGTAGGATTCGGTTCGGGTAGTTGCTTCTCTTCCATTTGCGATCCCAATCTGGGCTGCTCAGTGCTGAAAGGGGAAAAATGCCGGTTCCCTCTGAAGGCCCGGCCTTCCATGGAGGCGGTGGGTATGGATGTGTACGGCCTGATCGCCTCATCCGGCTTGGAGATTTATCCCTTCGGCAGAAGTGCCAAACCAAAGGATATCCCGGTGGCCAATCTGGCCGGCCTGGTGCTGATCCAGTAATTGATGCACCGCTGGTCATAATATTTTAGCCAATACCTTGGAGGAAGTTGTGAAATCAGCAACCCTGCCCGGATATAAAAAGTGGCACATTGTTCATTCTGTTCAGTAATGGTTTTATTGAAAAGCATAGAGGATTTGAACACAAATTGAAATGAATGAAATGAACCACGCCCCCTTTCACCTTTTCACATTGCCAAGAGGTTAAGTCACTCTCCATTCGGCAAAGGATTGTAAGTTAAAATCCGTAGACGTTGTTTATCATCTTGTGAATTTACTTCAAAAGAAGGAAGAATTTTGGTAAAATATTTGTACTTGATGGATAATAATTTGCTGTTGAATTTTTTTCGAGGATTGAGATGAGGATATCGACAGCACCGGGATTCCTGATTTATCTGCTTATGATTCCAGGTTTAGCCTGGGGGGCAGAGTTTTACAGCATCCAGGTCGCCAATTTTATGAAGGCTGATAATGCTGAGCAGCAATGTCAAATTCTTAGAAAGAAGATCAGGCAAGCCCGCGGGGAAGAATGGCGGATTGATCGAGCCGGTTCGCGCTTTGTCGTCCGCATCGGTAAGTTTATTCAGAAAAAACCGGCTCTGGAACTGCTCGCCGAAGTAAAAACAATTGTCCCTGATGCGATTATTTGGAGGGGTGAACTCAATAAAAACCTAACGGTTAAGGCCTGCAAGGTTGCCGGACCTGGCCAAAACAAAGAACCACCTCTCAGTTCAAGCTCCACCCCGCCGATGGTCCCTTTGGGGGAAACTGAAACCAAGAAAGAATCCCCGATACCCGTTACACCGAAAGAATCAGAAAAAGAATATCCGGCAACAACTGAGGCGTCCGCTCCGAAAAATAATAAGGCCGACATTGCAGATCCCCTGATTCCGGCATTAAAAAAGGAGACTGAGTTTTACACCATCCAGGTCGCCAATTTTATGAAGGCTGGGAATGCCGAGCAGCAGTGTCAAATTCTTAGAAAGAAAATCGGACAGGCTCGAGGAGAAGAATGGCGGATCGATCGGGCCGGTTTGCGTTTTGTCGTCCGCATCGGTAAGTTTAGTCAGAAACAACCGGCCCTGGAACTGCTCGCCGAAGTAAAAACAATCGTCCCCGATGCGATTATTTTGAAAAGTGAGCTGAAAAAACTTTTAACTGTTAAGACTTATAAAGGAGTTCCCCCGAAACAAAAGAAAGAAACTCCTTCAGAGGAACAATCGTCTCCAACGACGGTTCCTTTAGAAAAAGCCGAATCCAGGACGGAAAGATCCACCGCCAGACTTTCAGAAAAAACAGAAAGAGAATTTGCGCTAAAAGCGAAAGAAGAAGCGCGAAAAGATAAAAAGGTTGAGAAAGAAGAATCTCCTGAAATCCGTCGTGCACTGCTTTGGGGAACTATCCTGGAAATAAATCCTTTGGCCGGTTCAACTCTGGGTCTGAATTCCGAGGATAAAATATATAAATTAAAGGTCTGGGTAGAGAGGACTGAAGCAGTTAAAGGATATCCCAATTTTCTGCTGGGCAGGGAAAAAGAAGCCCTGATTCTTTTTACCGAGGCTCAGCTCCCCTTTTTACTGCCCCGGCAGAATATTAAAGGTTTTGTGGAGTACAAAGGAGATAAATACAAACGTTTCTTTTGGATCAAGGAAGTCGAACCTTTTAAGCCTTAATCATTATTTTCGACTTTTATGATATGTTCCCCCTTTGTCGGCAACCTCGTCTAGATCTTCAAAGTTTGTGGGGTCAGTTCTTTATAATTGACAAATTATGTTTCAATATTGTTTTGGTATTAGGGTTCAATTTATTTGCATTGAGGATTTGAGAAATTATCAATTTAGACTTTTACAGGTAATGGGAAAAAGAAAAATGTCAACATTAAAGAATTGACCCTAAAAACGATTAATCGGAAAAGGTTAATCTATGTCTTTAATCGGAGGATGGACAAATCTGATCTATAAGGTGGCCACAGGGGGCTGGAAGGCGAAGGTCTTTTTCGGCCCTTTCCTGGCCGCCTCTTTTGCGGGGCTTATTGTCGGCCTTCTTCTTTTGTCCCGGATAGCCGACCGTTGGCTGGGGCTTCCGGGAGCATTTAATTTTTCCGGGAGCTTAGTCATAGGATTCCTGCTGATGGCCTTCGGCCTGGCCATTTACGGTCTTTCGGTGTTTCAATTTTTACGGGTTCGCGGGACACCGGTTCCCTTCATCCCTCCTCCCACGCTGGTGAGAACCGGCCTATACCGATTCTCCCGTAACCCGATGATGACCGGCCTTTTCATGCAATTCTTCGGCCTAGGTATCGCTTTGGGTTCTTTTTCTCTAACCTTCTTCTTTACTCCCCTATTCATCGCCATGAATGTCTGGGAATTGAAAATGGTCGAGGAACCTGAACTGGAAAGGCGTCTTGGAGAAGCCTACGTCAAATACAAGAAGGAGGTGCCTATGTTCTTCCCCTTCAGAAAAGGCCCAGGGAGCGATGAGGGAAATACAGGTCAGCAATCTTAATCGTCTTTATCGATTTTAATAAGGTCAAATTTAAAACTTGAAGGAGAATAGAAATTGAAGATTTTGAGAACGCCGGATCACTCATTTGAAAATCTTCCTGATTATCCATTTAAGCCGAACTATATTGAAATTCCGAATAGAGAAGGTAACGATTTGAGGATTCATTATATCGACGAAGGCCCAATTGAGGCCGAGCCTGTACTGCTCATGCATGGAGAGCCCAGTTGGTCTTATCTGTACCGGAAAATGATTCCGGTTATCAGGGATGCCGGGTATCGAGTCATTGCACCGGATCTGGTTGGGTTCGGCCGCTCGGACAAACCGGCGGATAGGAAGGATTACACCTATCAGCGTCATGTTGACTGGATGCAGGCCTGGCTAAACAACATACAAATACAGCGGGTCAATCTTGTCTGTCAGGATTGGGGAGGCTTAATCGGGCTGCGTCTGGTAGCCCAGGATCCGGATCGATTTTTAAGGGTAGTAGCAGCCAATACAGGTCTCCCGACCGGAGATACAAAGATATCGGAAGCGTTCCTGAGCTGGCGCCAGTATTCTATAGAAGTGCCCGATTTTAACGTCGGGGCTATTATCGCTATGGGATGCAGGACGGCCTTGACGGAGACGGTGATTGCCGCCTACAATGCCCCTTTCCCGGACGATAAGTACAAAGAAGGGGCACGCCAATTCCCGTCTCTTGTCCCGATTACTCCGGACGATCCCGCAGCCCAGGCTAACCGGGAGGCCTGGGAGGTACTCTCCGGATTTAAAAAACCGTTTATAACGATGTTCAGTGACAGTGATCCGATCACTCGCGGTGGTGAACGCGTATTCCAAAGGCGGATTCCCGGGGCAAACAATCAGCCGCATACGACCATCAAGGGCGCCGGGCACTTTCTCCAAGAGGATAGCGGAGAAGAATTTTCCAAAATGATCGTTAATTCCCTGTCACGGAAAGGAAAAAGATCTTTATGACTTCGAAGCGCATTCCTTTAATCGTTTTGCTTGTGATCCTGATGGCGGTCCCGGCGGCAGCGGGGAATACTCAAAAAAGAAACGCCGCCCTCGTCTCGGCCGGAAAATGGCTCCGACTGATCGACTCGGGCAAATATGGGGAAAGCTGGAATGAGGCGGCTGAGTTCTTCAGGAATTCGGTGAGCCGGGAGCAATGGAGCCAGTCCCTGATGTCTGTGCGGAAACCTCTGGGAAGGCTCATCAGTCGAAAAGTCAAGACGAAGACCTATACGACCTCTTTGCCGGGTGCTCCGGACGGGGAATACGTCGTCATCCAATTTAAAACGTCCTTTGAATACAAGCAGTCGGCAATCGAAACCGTCGCCCCCATGATCGAAGGAGATGGGAAGTGGAGGGTTTCCGGTTATTACATTAAATAAGAATGGATCATCTTCAAAAGAGTTTAAGATGATCCCAGGATTCAAGGGAAAAATATAAAACCGATTTGGAAATATTACGGGTTCTACTCGGCGGGATAAAAGAACCCTTTCAATGTTTTTACCTAATTCAAAAGTTGAGATTGAGGTTGTCGTTTCTTCTTGTCTACTTTAAAATCCAAAGTCAGAGTAACAATCCCAATAGGCTATTTGATCAAGGATTGCTTGAGAATATTTGCTTTATTCTATCACTTGAACCCTTGACCCCTTTCGATCAACTAACAGGGAAAAGAATCATAATAAAAAAATAAAGGCCTAAATCGTGATCATCCCTTCCAGGTAGAGAACGGCTCTTCCGGAAATTTTGACCCGATCTCCGGAATTTGAACAAAACAATTCACCTCCCCGCTTGGAGACTTGGAAGGCGTGCAGATCGGTTTTGCCTAATACGGCGGCCCAATAGGGAGTCAGGACACAGTGGGCCGATCCGGTCACCGGGTCTTCGGCAATGCCGACCCGGGGGGCAAAGAACCGGGAAACGAAATCGCTGCGTTCCCCTCTGGCGGTGATGATGGTCCCGCGACTCTCCACTTGATAAAGGGCTGAAAAATCGGGTTGAACCTCCCGAACCGCCCTTTCACTCTCCAAGACGACCATCCAATCTTCCGCCGAACCGTATATTTCTTCCGGGGTAACCTGCAGGGCTTGGATAAGTCCTGGGGGAGGGGTTAGCGGAGAGGCGGGTCTGGCCGGAAAGTCCATTTCCAGGAGATCATCGACCTTCCTGACCGAAAGTTCTCCGCTCTTTCTGGTCTGAAACTGCACCGTATCGGCCGGCCAATCCCTAAACTCAAAGAGGACAAAGGCGCTGGCCAAGGTGGCGTGACCACAGAGGGCAACCTCGGTCAGAGGCGTAAACCAGCGAAGGTCGAAGCCATTTTTATTTGGAACGAGAAAGGCTGTTTCGGACAGATTATTCTCCGCAGCGATGGATTGAAGCACCTGGTCGGCCAGCCAGTCCTCCAGCAGACAGACCGCCGCCGGATTGCCGGAGAAAACGGCCGAGGTAAAGGCATCAACCTGGTAGATGGGTATTTTCATTGTTGCTCCTTTGTGGTCGATTGAACAACTCGTTTTAGGATTAACTGAGTATCCTGGGGTGATCTAATAACATCCATTTACTCAGATAATAACAATGTTTGGTTAAGAAAACAAACAAAGTTTAAACTGGAAATAGGCAGGCGGTTTGAGCAGGATATTAGGTGGGTTGAATTTATCGGGTTAATCTGATAGAAAGGTAATCAGCCAAATCAAATTGTTTTTTCCCTGAGTTAATCCGTAAATAGAGTACAGAGTCAAACGTGCTCTATTTTCATCTTTGGTGGTGTCACGCCACTGGCGTGGCATGACGGATTAGTTCGAAAATAGGGTTTCGAGTCTTCTGTGCCTGTTTTCATCCCGGCTTCCGGATGGAAACCCAAAAGGTTGGGCCGCTCGGCCAGGCCGAGCTTTTGAATCGGCTCCCGAAAAGGAGCAGATTGGCCAACCGGCTGGTGTCACGTCCCTGACGGGACATGACGGCTTAAAACTAAAATGGTGGAAATTCTGTTACCATCGACCCTAAAGATAGGAGATTTGTCTTGGTTTCCAGGGAAAAATCGAAAGATCCTTCCTCCCCGACATCCATTGAAATTTTTTATTTGGGATCATTGGCCAAAAAGGCCGGAGTGGCTAGGGGTCAATCCGGACATCTGGAATTGAAAGCCCCTAAACCGCTCCGGGAGGTCCTGAAACTAGTTCCCCTAGAACCGGCGCAGGTGCAGATGGCCATGGTCAACCATCGGGCCGTGACGCCGGATCATTTGATCCGTCCGGGTGACCGCTTGGCCCTCTTCCCCAAAGAGTACCCCCTGTTTGCGGACTGGACTGATTTTCGATCTTCAGGGGACAAATAGGTATGTGGTGTAAGGAAACCCGCCTTTCTATAGTATAATACATCAATATTGATGTTGACTCATGATGGAATTCAGTATAGAATTTTTTAAAACTTATTCGGATAATTGTCCTGTACGTGATTTTTTGGATGACCTTAAGAGGAAAGATCCCGATGATTTTGCAATAATACTTGCTGGGTTAACCAAACTACGTAACAGAGATTATCACCGGCCACCCTTATCAAAACCGATAGGGGAGGAACTCTTCGAGTTGCGACATTTAGGTAAACTGAACACTCGGATTGTCTATTTTTTTGGGAAAGGGAAACGAATCATCGCTGTTCATGGAATACAGAATAAGACCCAAAAAATACCCAAAGCAGATTTAAATATTGCTAAAGCCAGAAGAGAAGACTGGGAAAGACGAAATAAAATATGAGAAAAAAAACAGATTTTGATCGATATTTAGAAGAACAGTTAAAGGATAAGGATTTTGCCGACCGTTTCAGGATAGCTGGACAGGCCTGGGAGGTGGCCATGCAATTAGCCGCCCTGCGGAAAAAATCCGGCCTGACCCAGAAAGATTTGGCTGAACGAGTTGGAACCTCGCAGCAACAAATCAGCCGCTTGGAGTCTATTTCTTATGATGGCCATTCTTTATCTATGCTGCGCCGGGTAGCGGAGACTTTAGGTGCTACAGTGAAAGTAGAAATCCAGTCCAAAAAAAATCCGGAATATTTTTCAGTTGCTGAAAAAAAGGCATTTTATAGGGTCAAAAAGAGAATTAGATAATATGAATAATAGCAACCCTCATATTGCTTTATTAAAAAACCGCGATTTCCTTCTGAGCCTGTCCATCGTCCTCGGGTTGTTTCTGGGTGATGGAGCACAATGGACCAAAGACTTGGTCATTCCGGCCCTGGCCATCGTCATGACCCTTTCGGTCATGGGGATTCCGGGAAGCATCTTTCGGTCTCCCGGCGCTTTGATTAAGCCGACCTTGATCGGATTGCTGTTCAACTACGGAATTCACGGTGGGACCGTGCTGGCCCTCAGCTCTCTGTTGATCAAAGAGGAGGCTTTGCGGGCCGGATTTGTCATCGTAGCGGCCGTACCTCCGGCTGTGGCGGTGATCCCCTTTACGATGTTGTTGAAGGGGGACGGGCCGTTTTCTCTGATAGCGACGGTGGGCTGTTATCTGGGGGCCCTGGTCCTCATGCCCCTGATCACCTTTGGAATGCTGGGGTCCGGTTATGCCGATGAGGGAAAGCTGATTTGGATCATGGTTGAGTTGATCCTGACCCCACTGCTGGTTTCGCGATTTCTGCGCTACACCGGTCTTTCTAATAAACTGGAGCCCTATAAAGGGGCGGTCACCAATTGGGGATTTTTTTTGGTCACCTATACTATTGTCGGTCTGAACCGCTCGGTCTTTTTATCCCATCCCTGGGGTATCCTGCCGGTTTTCCTGGTAGCTCTGGCCGCTATTTTTCTCCTGGGATTCATCATCGAAAAAATAGGAACACTATTGGGAATGGACCCGGCCAAACGACTGAGCCTGGTTCTTTTGGGGACTCATAAAAATACCGGCTTGGCCGCCGGTTTGGCCCTGACCCTCTTTGGCGAGCGGACGGCTTTGCCGGCCACGGTGGCGACCGTATTTATGATCGTTTATATCATTTGGCTGAGTTTCAAACAGCGCCGGTTAAAAGCAAAAAACAAGTCAGGAACTGATTAGCTTAATACAGAGATCAGCAGGAGTTCGGGCCAGGTATACCGCAACATCTTTAGAGGTGAACTTTTATAAACAAGATATGCAAAAAGGAAAACAAATAAGGAGGATGAAATGAAAAAACTGTTAATGGTTCTTTTTGTGGCAATGGTTACTGTGGCCTTTGAATCAGTGGCAGTTGGCCAGCAGTCATCTACCTATCAACAGCTTAAGAAAGAACATGAGGATCAATTGAGGGAATTAGGGAAGAAATCGAAGGCGGATAGACAGAAGATAGTGACAGAAAAGAAAGGTTTAACTGACGCTAATAAAATTAATTTAAAGAACAAAGAAATTGGTAGAAGTCGGTATGATGAGAGACAAAAGGAAATAGATGCGGATTATGGAAGGAAGATAGACAAACTTAATAAAGAAACTTTAGAGAAAAAAAGGAAAATTGATAATGATTTTTCCGATAAAGGGTATAAGGATTTGATGAAAAAGGAGGAAGCGGCCAAAAAGAAGGCAGCCGACAAGGCCGCTAAAGAAAAAGCTGCCAAGGAAAGTGCGGCCCAGACAAAAAACAAACAAACTCCGAGAAAATAAATTGGGGATGAATTTATTTGACAGCATGACCGATTTTAAAGATTTTAGTGGTCTGGTGGGTAAACTTCTTGTTCTTTTTTCCTTTTATATCAGTTCATTTTAGAACTGAAGCCAGGATAATTAAATGAGGAAATAGGGGCTGAGAGGTGATCGCCAGCCAGATGATTGAATTCCGATGCTCCTTGCTCGCCTGGGAATTTGGCCTCGCCAGGTGCGCGTCAAAGGAGGAGGCTACCTTGGTCTGACATAAACCGATCGGTTTGGGGAAAGAGACATGTGCGATTGGTGGCAAAACTTTCTTCGCCGGTGGCACCCGGAGGGCATCCCCTCAAGCTTTTTGTCCAGTTTTTTATCCTTTTTATGCGACTATAGGGTTTATCAGAAAAAGATAGAGTTCCTTAGACTGATTATTTGAGGCCAAGTTGCGCCGCCGGCGCTCACTGCCGACGGAGAATAATGGGGGACGGCACGATGTTCACCCCATCAGATGCCGGAGGGAAGATGGGTATAAGCTCAAGTCGGTTGTCTCCCAAGAATCTGTAGTTCATCTTCGAGGCCGTGAAATTCAGGGGAAGACCCAGCATATCAACGCTCCCGCTATCTCGCATTACTTCGACATCGTTGACCGTCAGATTTTCGATTGAGCAGCTGCTGGCATCCGGCGAGGGTGCCCCGAATTCCAGGATTTGATCCCTCGCCTTGATCGTGTACGGGGCTGCATAGGCCAGGTTCATTCCAAAGGTAATGCGGGTGGGGCCCCCCCGACCGGAGCGGCCTCTCAATAGATGGACGATCGCCCCGTTGGTGACGATTTCCAACGTGTTGGTCACTGTCCCTCTGACCGTTGGTCCCGGTTTGAATGTATACAGGAGATTCCCGTGGAACCATTCGCATTGAGCCGAAGCAGGGAACAGGACGGAAGAAAGATAGGTAACTACGCTTTCTCGTTCCGCGACCCATCGCCCGGCGAACCGTCCCGACGGCTGCACCGCATGCATTTGAGCGCAAGCCGGCTGCCAGGCCGGCCAAACCATGAATAAGCCTAAGATCATCAACAATAGACATGCCCAGGCAGATTTTGTTTTCATAGGTGTTTAATAGACCCCCTGATTGGTTTTCGACAAGATATTACGGAGATTATAGAAAAAGAAAGACAAGGAATCAAGGACGAAAATAGGTCCAAGAAAGAAACTTGACCTGAGAAAAAATGTGGATTATTATAGCTATTATTATCCATATTATGGAGGCCGGCTATGAGGACTGTTCAAATGACCCTTGATGATGACCTGGTTGAAGCGGTAGACCGGGTTTCGAAACGGCTTCATACCAGTCGTTCTTCTTTCACCAGAAAAGCCCTTCGGGAGGCGCTTTCCCGTTATAGTCTTGAGCAATTAGAGCACAGACACCGCCAAGGCTATAAACGGCATCCAGGCTCTAGCGATGAGTTTTCGGTTTGGGAAGCGGAGCAGGCTTGGGGTGACGAATGAAACGCGGGGAGATCCGTTGGTACAAATTCATCCAACCGGATAAAAAAAGGCCGGTGCTTATCCTAACCCGTGATTCGGTTCTGGAATATCTTGGCGAAGTAACCATAGCGCCTATTACCAGTACCATCCGCCATATCCCCTCCGAAGTGCTTCTTTCGAAAGGTGATGGTCTGTCTCGAGATTCGGCGGTGAACTGTGATCATCTGCAGACTGTCTCCAAGGAAAAAATCGGTTCCTTGATAACTTCTTTATCACCAGCTAAAATAGGTGAGGTTGGAAAGGCCATCCGCTTTGCCCTTGGCCTGCCTTGACCATGCCGGACAATTTTTAGAGGGACACCGAGTTCCCTGGAGAAAAGGACTGGAGTACTTAGAAAATAATAGGGATGGAGTAATCTCTTTTAAATGGAAAAGGAGGTCAAGATGGATCTGAAGACGTTAACACTGCTGGCCGAGTATAACCGCAAAACCAATGCCGCTATGAATACAATTATTCAAAAGTTGGAACCCTCCCAATGGGACCAGGAATTCAAAGGGTTTTTCAACTCCATTCATTCCCTGTGTAATCATATCTATCTGGGGGATTTCAACTGGCTAAAGCGTTTTGCCAAGCTAAGAACCTTTGCCTATAGCCAAAAGCCTCTCTTTGACCAGGACCTGCGCTTCGGGACAACGGTTATCGATACGGTAGAGGACTATCTGGAAAAAAGAGCGGTCCTGGATCAGCAATTGATCGAACTGGTCAATCAGCTGGTTCCGGACGATCTGGGCCAATATCTGGAGTATGTGGATTCCCAGGGGAAAGCCTATAAACGGCTGTTCGGCGGCCTGGTGCTGCATTGTTTCAATCATCAAACCCATCATCGCGGAATGATCTCGGTTTATCTGGACAGCCTGGGTCTGGACAACGATTTCAGCAATCTGGCCGGAATGGTCTAGATTCTTAAATGGCCATTCTGAGAATTTATCTCTATCTTTTCTAAGACCGGAGGGCATCCTCTTCTGGCCGGACGATTCTGGATACCGGTCCTTTGATACTGGATAGAAATAAAAAGCGATACGCAATTCAGGATAAAATAAATCCACTATCCAACATCTGGCATCCAGCTTCCAATGTCAAGAATCGAACATCATGTCAAAAATGATTGGCCAGCCTTGGGAGAGATAAGGGAATGATCATTCCTTATGAACAGCTTAGCCCGGAGGCCTTGCAGGGGCTGATCGAAGAATTCGTCACCCGGGACGGGACGGATTCAGGGTACACCCGGAAATCGCTCGACGAAAATGTTGGCATGGTTATGAAGCAACTGCGGCGCAAAGAGGCCTTTATCGTTTATGATGAGGCCACCGAGAGCGCCAATATTGTCTCGAAGGACATCCTGCAAAAAATCCAACCGCATTCCTAAGCCTAAAGTCCATATTAGCCACAGACGGACACAGACTATCGCCGAATTTTTCCCTGCGGACTGAATCGAAACAGCGAAACGGGGTGGTCGAAACGGGATCGGGCCACGATAACTGATTGAAGTAAAACAAAATGGAGTCAAGTTAGGACTTGAAAATGGGCCTATATTGACTTTTTTGAGGGTAAAAAGAGCAATATAGAAAATTAATGACCAGACAAAAAGAAATTTTATTGAAGCTCCCGGCATCAGGGCTTCGACAAACTCAATCGAGTCGATGCATGGAGACTTCCTTTATTGAGAAAATGAAAGAAACCTTGAAAGGTAGAGCCATTGGGCGGGGTGTGATAAAAGGGGAAGAAGGTACCAACTACGGGAATGCGCTGCTTCCAGTAAAGCTCTTTTGGAGCCTGAAAAAGTTGAAATTTGGCCTAAAAAAGTCTATCAAAATAAACGCTGAGGACCCCGGGCGTGAGCCCGGGGGTGAAAGCGTAACCACAAAGTTTTCATGGGAAACGAGGGAGCTATGTTACAATGAGGCATGGAAAT
>Ga0233425_10001199_pt1 | contig 60259 bp, 42 predicted proteins | sample Watercolumn_Towu_2_FD_181712 | JGI IMG/M metagenome (GOLD analysis project Ga0233425, IMG submission 181712) | Freshwater microbial communities from Lake Towuti, South Sulawesi, Indonesia - Watercolumn_Towuti2014_140_MG | ecosystem: Environmental > Aquatic > Freshwater > Lake | place...
TTCGGGACCATCCAGCCGCGGTTGCCGAAGCACGTGACGACCAGGGCATCGACAAAGCCGCGGTCACCCCGCTCACGGGTCAGCGCGCGAGCCCGGGCCCGCGCCCCATCGAGGAGGTCGAGCGGCTCCCGCCGGGCCACGATCCCCTCCATCAGAGCCACCGCGATGTCGGCGTTGCGGGCCGAGTCGGCGACCGGGTCGAAGCCCGAGGCGTCGAACTTCGGCGTCCCGGGCACCCCGAGCTCCTCGGGTGTGAGCAGGCCGAGGTCGAGGCACTCGAAGAGCCAGGACACCACGCCTCCGACCTGGATGCCGTCGAAGCCCAGGGCGTCGGCGCAACGCACGGCCCGCTCCGCGGCCCGCTGGTCGAACACGCCGATCTGCGGGCCCAGGGTCTGGTAGGGCTCGTAGTCCTTCTTGTACTCGGCCCGCATCTTCTTGCAGACCGCGCCGCAGGGCTCGCCGCAGGTCTTGGACTGTCCCGCCCGGATGGTCTCCTCGTTGAACTGTCGGAGGTAGTGGTCGCGGACGAATCGCTGGTGCAGCTCGAGCCGCGCCGGCTCGTCCCACATCACGGTCCGGGAGTTGAACGCGAGGAGCCGGCCCCCCATCTTGGCGTAGTTGACGCCGAAGGTCCCCCCGGTCTCGATGGACGGGTCGTACCGGTACTTCGTGGTGGCCTCGAGGTCCTTGACCTTCATCCGGGTGGAGTAGCGCTTCTCGAACCAGGCGTCGGCCACCTTCCGGTCGCGGAAGTCCTCGTCCACGAACGTGCCGCCGTAGATGACGGCGCAGAGGTTGTGGTCGCGCAGGAGCTTCGAGCCGAACCCGCCCCGACCGGCCCAGTCCTCCACGTGCCGCAACCCGTCGTGCCGCGAGACCAGCGAGCCGATCGCGCCGAAGTCGGTGGCCAGCGACGCCGGCCCGGTGGCGAGGACCCGCGGCACCTCGCGGTACTCGCTGGAGTAGCGCTCCCAGATCCAGTGGGAGAGGGCGTGGAACCCGACGTGGCCGCCGTGCCCACGCCAGACCTCGGCGAGCGGGACGGGCTCGATCCGGACCCGCACCTCCTCGCCGTGCTCGCGGTTCAGGACGAGCACCGCCGGGACCGCGTGCCGCCCGCTCACGTGGACCGCGTCGAGGCCGAGGTTCTCGAAGATCAGCGCCGCGCCGCCCATGGTGGACACGGAGAACCCGCCCCACGCGGGAGATCGGCCGCAGACCACGAGCCGGTTCGAGCCCGGGATGATCGACCCCGCCAGCAGGCCCGCGCCGATCGTCACTCCGCCCGTGCGGTCGGACAGGGCCATGCCCACGTCCACCGGGCCGACGACCTGGCCGACGGGATACCGCTCGACCCGGTAGTACCCGTTCTCCGCGGTGACGTTCAGGACCTTGTACTGCATGCTCATGAGCTCGCCTGATCCACGACATCGACGGGCTTCGACCAGAGGCACGCGAGGGCCGTGGCGAAGCACGCGCCGGCCGCTCCGATCAACACTCCCTGGGGATGCGCCGAGACCACTCCGACGAGGGGCAAGACCAGGACAATGCCCAGCGCCGAGCCCAGGTTGAGGAAGCCGAGGTGGTGCCCGAGGAACGACCGGCCGAGGAGGTGCGCGCAGGACGCCAGGACGGCGATCAGGCCGACACCGCTCGCCACGCCGACGGCTCCGATCAGCGGGTCCCACGGGTTGTCGTACCCGGTGAACCGAGAGAGCACGACGAGCGCTCCGCCGAGCGCGAGGCCCGACGCGACGCTCGCCGCCCGCGGGCCGAGCACGTCGTGGATGAGGCCGCCGAGCACCACCCCGCCGCCCCGGCACAGCGCGAACGTGCGCCCGACGAGCACGCCCGACACGAAGCTGCCCTCGGGCACGCCGATCAACGACAGCGCCGCGCCCGCGCGCATGGCGAGCAGACCGCAAAAGCTCGTCAGGATCGCCAGGGCGAGCAGCATCAGGAACGTCGCGCTCTCCGCCGCGGACCGGCCCGGTCCGACGTCGCGTGGCCCCAGCAGCGGCAGGGCCGCGACGGACCGGGGCGGCGCGCCTCGCGCGAGCCGCACGGCGAGCGCCAGCAGCCCGGCCCCGGCCGCGCCCGAGACCGGGGCGATCAGCACGACCCAGCCCAGGACGTACCCCGCGCCGCGGGTGAGGGAAAGCAGCGAGGCCGATCCCCAGATGAGCTCCGCGCCCATGAGACCCGCGCCAAGCGCGAGCCCGAGCATCGTGCCCTTGAGCCAGCCGCTCTCCCGCGCCACCACGACGAGGCCGAGGGCGAGCATCGCCCCCGATCCCGCGCTCCCCAGGACGCCGAGCCCCAGCATCACGGCGGCCGGTGAAGTCGGCGCCAGCGCGCCGGCTCCGACCCCGGCGATGAGCGCGACGATGCCGCCGCACGCGGCCAGCAGCGAGCGCCCGCGGTCCAGCAGCCGCCCGGCCACGATGACCCCGACCGCGACCATGGCGGCCGAGACGTTCTGGAGCCACCGCTCGCCCACGTCGCCGCCGAGGTCAACACCCGATCCCAGGACCATGCCCCAGGCGAGGTGCGCGCCCGCCGCGACCTGGGTGAGCGCGCCGCCGGCCAGGAGCGCCGCGTACCGCCCGGCGCCGGCCACCGTGGACCGCGCGTTACCACCTCGAGTTGTTCCCACCGCTTCGCTCATCGCACGCAGAGACTACCGCCTTCCGGCGCCGGTCTCCAGGCCAGACGACGAGCTCTGTCGGAAGCGTTATCGCGTCTGGTGGACGCTCAGTGTCCCGACGTAGACGAACCCGATCAGGAAGAGGACGAGGAAAGGCAGTGCGGCCCAGTGATGGCCGCCGATCGCGACGATGATCGCCACCAGGAAGTACATGGCGAAGACGAGCTCGAACACGGGGACCAGGTTCTTCACGCCGCGGTAGTGGCGCTTGACCCAGCTCTCGCCGCGGCTCACGACGCCGTGCTTGGGAGTCCGCACGAACTCGGTCTCGTGGCCTACCAGCCCTTCCAACACGGCCTTGGCCTGGTTGAGCGTGAGCCCGATGCCGAGCGACATGAGCAACGGGACCTTGAGCAGCCCCGAGACGATGCCGCCCCGGCCGGAAGTGCAGTACGTCGTGACGTAGAAGATGCCGAGCGACACCGACGTGAACATGAACAGCGGCAGATCCACGAGCAGGACCTCGAGCAGCGAGCCGTGCGGCCGGACGATCAGGCTGGGCAACAGGAGCAGCGCGAGCGGGACCATGAGCAGATAGGCGAAGTTGTTCGTCAGGTGGAAGAACGCCTCGATCTTGACGGTCAGGGGCATGTCGGAACGCATCACCGTGACGAGCAGCTTGCGGGCGACCTGGACCGACCCCTTGGCCCAGCGGTGCTGCTGGCTCTTGAACGCGTTCATCTCGACCGGGATCTCGGCCGGCGCGACGACGTCGCGCAGGTAGATGAACTTCCAGCCCTTGAGCTGTGCCCGGTACGACAGGTCCATGTCCTCGGTCAGGGTGTCGTGCTCCCAGCCGCCGGAGTCCTCGATGGCCGAACGCCGCCAGATCCCGGCGGTGCCGTTGAAGTTGAAGAACCGCCCCGTGCGCGACCGCGCCTCCTGCTCGATGACGAAGTGCCCGTCGAGCATCAGGGCCTCGATCCTGGTGAGCAGTGAGTAGTCCTGGTTGATGTGCCCCCAGCGCGCCTGCACCATCCCGACCTGCGGATCGTTGAAGAAGTGGACCATGCGCCGGAGGATCTGCGTGTCGGGCTGGAAGTCCGCGTCGAAGACCAGGACCAGCTCGCCCGTGGCCGTCTTCAGGCCGTTCTCGAGGGCGCCGGCCTTGTACCCGGACCGGTCGGTCCGATGGATGTACTCGATATCCAGCCCCGTCGCGGCGAGCTCCTCGACCTTGGCCCTGGCGATCTCGACGGTCTCGTCCGTCGAGTCGTCGAGCACCTGGATCTGGAACCTGTCGCGCGGGTACTCGATCGCCGCGCACGACTCGATCAGCCGCGCCGCGACGTTCTTCTCGTTGAACATCGGGAGCTGGACCGTCACCCGGGGCAGGTCTCCGGGCGCGTAGGTCGCGACCGGCTTCTCGTCCTTGCTCCGGTTCTTGAAGAAGAGGTAGACCAGGGTCAGCCGATGGGCACCGTACACGGCGAGCACCGTCAGGATGCCGAGGTACGTTGCCACGATCACCAGATCGAGAATGCTCACGACCGCTCCTCCACCTTTGAGCCGGGGGAATATTAAGGAGAGCGTTCGTTCGAAGTGTCAGCGAATTGTAAATACATGTCAGTCGATCGTATCGAGGCCCGAGGCGGGTCAGCCCGGCAGCCGCCCGGTCTGGACCAACGCCGCGATATCCATGGTGAAAGCCACGCTGATGTGGATCATGGCCCCGCACCAGATCGAGCGCGTCCGCAGTGACAGCGTCCCGAGCACGACCCCGGCGATGATGGCCGCGAAGCACTCGAGGAAGGGCTTACCGAAATGGATCATGCAGTAGGGGACCACCATGACGAAGATCGCGTAGCTCCCGAGCGAGCGCCGCAGCGGGTGGAGCAGGAACCCCCGGAAGAAGAACTCGAGCGCCACGAACTGGCAGAAGTAGAGCGCCTCCCAGAGCAGCAGGTCGTGCCAGCCGTGGATCTCCTGGTAGAACGGGTAGTAGGCCGAGAAGTCGCTCCGGAACGAGACGATGACCACCGAGACCAGCACCGGGCAGAACAGCACGGCGTAGAGCCACAGGTGCTGGCTGAACCCCCGGAAGCTCAGCCCCAGCTCGCGCAACCGGACGCCGGGGAGCAGCGGGAGCGCGATCAACGGAACGAAGACGTACCCGGCGATCCTCGTCACGGCCCAGTACCCGAGCTGCCACAGGGCGTAGTATCCGCCGGGGCGGCGGATCCCCTCGGCGACCGGCGCGAGCCAGCCGATGAGCCCGTACCAGAACGGAGCGGTCTCGGCGCTCTCCGGATCCGCGAGGAACCTGACGAGCCGCCGGAAGTCGTCCGCGCCGCCGAGGTACTCCTGGAGGATGAGCACGGTGGCCGCCACGAGGAGCACGCACAGCGGCCGGTAGTCAACGTCCCGGACGGGCCGGCGCTCGTCGCCGAACGCGTCGCGGTTGATCTCCGCCCACGCGGCGAGGAAGAACCGCCGCGGGTGGAGCTCTCCGAACTTCTCCAGGACGGCCTTCACCCAGGTCATCGGCCCCGCTCCTCGGCGGCCCGACGCAGCCGCGCGGCGGCGCTCGCCGCGCCGAGCACGACCATGAGGTCCAGCACTCTCGGGCCTTCCGGCCGCCCGGTCAGGGCCAGCCGGCACGTCGGCGCGATCTGCCGGAAGCCCGATCCGGCCGCGGCGAGGATCTCCCACATGGCCTGCTTGACGCGATGGCGCTCGAACGGCGTGACCAGCTCCAGCGCGTCGGCGAGCCGGGCGAGGATGGGCCGGAGCTCGGCCCTCAGGAGGCGCGACGCGTCGGGGTGGCCGAGGTCCAGCGCGTCGTCGGGGACCAGGCACACCCGGACTTCCTCGGCGAGCTGGATCAGCGTCTTGCACCGCGATCGGTAGACCTCGGCGGCCGGGGCGATCCTGCCCTCGAGCCCGTCCGGGACCGGTCCGATCCAGGGCCGCATCAGCTCGGCGAGCCGGCGACCGTCGGCCTGGTGGATGTGCTGCTCGTTGAGCCAGAGCAGCTTGTCCTCGTTCACCCTGGCCGAGCTGTGCCCCACGTCCTCGAGCCGGAACACGCGCAACAGCTCCGGGACGTCGAACACCTCCTGGTCGCCATGGGACCAGCCGAGCCGCGCGACGTAGTTGAGCACCGCCTCGGGGAGGAAGCCGCGGTCGCGGAACGACGCGACCGAGTCCGAGCCCAGCCGCTTGCTCAGGCCGCTGACGAGCGGCAGGTGCGCGGTCTCGGGCCGCTCGAACCCGAGCGTGTCGTAGAGCAGCGCCTGCTTCCGGGTGTTGTCCACGTGGTCCGCGCCCCGGATGACGTGGGTCACGCCGAGGAGGTGGTCGTCGACCACGCAGCAGAAGTTGTACAGCGGCGACCCGTCGGAGCGGGTCAGGACGAAGTCGTCGAGGTCCGGCCCGCCGACGTTGATCCGCCCGACGATGCGGTCCATCATCGCCGGCGCGTCGGCGTCCGGGACCCTGAGCCGGAGCACGTGCGGCGCGTCCGCCGCCGCGTCCGGAGCCCGGTCCCGGCAGGTCCTCGGGTAGCGCCAGTGCCGACCCGCGGCGCGCGCCTTCTCCCTCGCCTTCTCGAGCTGCGCCGCGGGACACGTGCAGCGGTAGACCTTACCCTCCCGCTCGAGCCGCGCGAGGTGCTCGCGGTAGATCGCCTGCCGCTCGCTCTGGCGGATCACCGGCCCGTCCCAGTCCAGGCCGAGCCACCGGAGCACGTCGATGATGTCCTCGGCGAAGACCTCGTCGGACCTGGCGGCGTCCGTGTCCTCGATGCGCAGGAGGACCGTGCCGCCCGTGCCGTCCACGTCGCGCGCCTGCCGGCCGAAGAGCCAGTTGAACAGGGCGGTGCGTACGCCGCCGAGGTGGAGCCTCCCTGTCGGCGACGGGGCGAACCGGACGACGACGCTCACGCGCGCACCATCCCGCGGCTCATACCACGCACGGGCTGAGAGTCACAACAAGGCCAATCCGGGCGGGGTGCGCTTCGAGCCGCGTGAGCGTGAGCGTGAGCGTGAGCGAAATGCCGAAAAGTCCGCCCGATGTTGCAATCATGCTCCCCCGACGGATCGAACATCACGTGGTGAACGAGGCTCGAGGAACCGGTGAGATGCTGGTGGCGTCAACCGCTCACGCTCACGCTCACGCTCACACCCGGGGCTCCTGGGCTTGCCGTCCGGGACGAGTCGAGCCACCATGGGCAGAGGAGACGAGATGAACAGCCGAAGTATCGCCCTGGTGATCGCCTTCCTGCTCGTCCCGGTCCCGGTGTCGGCCAGCACGGCGCTCGCGTTGGACCTGGCCGCGCTCGCGCGCGCCGCAGACGAGATCGTGGTGGTCGAGGTCGTCGGCCTCAGGGCCGAGCCATTTCCCGGGGGGGCGATCGTCACCCGCGTGACCGCGCTCGTCGAGCGTCGCGTGGCGGGCCGGACCGTCATCGGTGAGGCGATCGACGTCATCGTCCCGGGCGGCGAGCTCGACGGCCTCGGCATGCTCGTGCATGGCGCGCCCCGGCTCGAGCCGGGAGGGCGATACCTGCTCTTCCTGCGCCGTGTCTCGCCCGAGTACCAGGTCGTCGGCCTTGCTCAAGGCGCGATGCCGCTCCGCCGCTCGGCCGCGACGGGCGAGGAGGTCGTCACGACGCCGACGAACCTCCCTGGGCTCGTGCGAGAGGTCCGCGGGAGGCTCGAGCCGGCGTCTCCCGCGGTCGCGCGGCCCACGCCGCTGGAGCAGGTCGTCGTGCGGATCGATGAGGCGCGTCATGGGCGCTAACAGGCTCGCCGCCGCCCTGACCGTGGCGTGTCTCGCGCATCCCGCCCTGGCGTGGGACCAGTCGGAGACCGAGTCCGGAGAGCCGCTCGCGTGGCGCTCGAGCTGCGTGTACTGGACCATCACCGAGCAGGACGTGGACAACTCGCACTTCGGCGCTCCGGCGCAGCCGCTCCTGACCTTCGAGGACCTGCGCGGCGCCGTGCGATGCGCCGTCGCGGCCTGGGACGACGTCGAGGGCTCGTACATGCGGCTCGTCGAGACCGAGCCGGGCCACTGCTTCGACATCGGTTATCACGCGAACGCGGGCAACGCGAACCGCGTGTTCTTCCGGTCCAGCGGGTGGGTCGACCCCGACGCTCCGTGGCGCGCGGCGGAGCAGATCGCGTTGACGTCGGTGTTCTTCGACACCGAGAGTGGCGAGATCCTGGACGTGGACATCGAGGTCAACGCCGAGCACTTCGAGCTGACCACGACGATCGAGGACCCGCGCACGGACATCTGCAACGCCCTGACGCACGAGGTCGGGCACGTGCTCGGCCTCGACCACTCCACGGACCCGGAGGCCACGATGTACCGCAGCGCCCGGACGGGGGAGACGTCCAAGCGCGACCTGAACGCGGACGACATCGCGGGGATCTCGGCGATCTATCCCGTGGCTGACGACCCCGATCGGTGCGAAGAACCGCGCGGCGGGCTCGACGTGGGCTGCGAGACCGCGACGTGGTGCGCCGACCCGGTGGACGGCGTCACACCACTGTGCGCGTTCGACGAGCCCGTGTGCTGCTGCGAGCGCGCGGGCGGGCTCGGCGCCTGCCGGTGGCAGGACGCGGGAGAGTGCCTCGCGGGAGGGAGGCACGGCGTCCTCTTGATCGACCAGGCCACGGCGTGCGCCGGGGAGCGCCCGGGCCGCGATTACCTCTGCTGCTGCCACACCGAGCGCGTCGCGGAGTCGTCCGACGAGCAATACACGACGACCTGTAGCTGGGAACGGGTCTGCCAGCGCCCGGAGACCGAAGCGGCTCTGTATGTGAACGACGAGGTGCTGTGCGGCACGCGGCCCCCCAGCGCCGACGATTGCAGTTGCTCCGCGCCAGGGAGCGCGAGGCGGCGGCTCGGCGGTCTCATCGAGCTGATCGCGGGGTGGCTCCTCTCTCCGGGATCACATTGAGTCGCTGTCATGGAGGAGCTCGCATCAGGGGACGGATCAAACTGGCCACCCCGAAAAAGGCAAGCTCACCCCGCGTCAGGGTCCCGCCCTTTCACCTGGCTGTAGCACTCCTCGAGACCGAGCGTGTCCACGACGAAGTCCTTGACCGCCTCGACAGAGCGGAGGTCCTCGTCCTTGAGGGCCGCCAACGCCGCTCCTCTGGCAAAGGGCAGCCGATCGAGGCTGGCCAGCGTGTCTCGGAGCATCAATCTGACGCTGAAAGCACCCATCGGTTGATCCAGGCCCCAGAGCGCCTCCGCGCAGTCGGCATCGAGCTCCATCAGTGCACGGAGCTCGGGCGAGAAATCACTCGGAGCCGCGCAGACGCGCGCTCTATCCATCGACCGCAGCAGGACGAGGGTCTCCAACCTGGCTTGCTCCAGCCGGCGGCGAAGGTCTCGGGGAACGTCCGGATGAAGCTCGATGCTCCCGCGTCTGGGCGCCTTCGGTGGGGGGAGGACGACCTCGACCTCCCACTCAGGAACACGGCGTCGGGGAGACTCCGTATTCGCCTCCGGTTCCGTGACCTTGCTTATACAGCATTTCTTGTACTTTTTGCCGGAGCCACAGAGGCAGGGATCGTTCCGGCCTATCTTGCGGCCACCGCCTTGGGCCGGCTTCGTGGAGTCGTTCCTCACGGAACGCCGATGAGAGGCCTGCGGGTCTGCGGCTCTGGCGATCACCTCCTGGGCGGGATGAGCCGGGGCTTCCACGGCTTCCTTGATCATCCGGTAGTGTCGCTTCAGACGCGAGCTGTACTCCGGCTGGAGAACGACCGTCTTGCACAGCTCCAGGAGCGCCGCCGAGTGCTTCGTCTGTTGACCGAATGGCTCCAGCACTGTCTCCCGACCGGCTTCGTAGTGGAGCGCCTTCGGGTCCAGTGCGTGGTTGATGGTGGCCATCTCCTTCCTGGTCCTGGCAGCGATGATGTTCAAGATCACTCGCCGGCAGTCGCACCCCTTCTCGACGCAGTAGAACTCCCGGAACATGTAGTCGTCGGCGGGGACCTGGCCGTCCTCCAGGATCGTCATGACCCGCATCTCTTGCCGGGCCACATCGGGAAACACCGCGTCGAAGGGTATCATCGTGGTTGGTCCTCGATCGCCTGAAGCACACTGTATCATGTCGTTTCAGCTCGAGATCCATGGGATCAACGCTGCAGGCGAAACTGGTCAGCATGTTCGGCTGGGACCGTCCTCAATCACATCGTTACCCGGGCTCGAAGGTGAGCTCCGGGACCACAACTTCCCAGCGCTCCGAGCGGTTCTGGCGAAGGTACTCCGGCGCCTCGTCGGCGCGGGAGCGTCGCAGGATCGCGGCGACGCGGGCGCCAGCGCAGACCATCCCCGGGGGCGGCTCGAAGGCCGCAGAGAGTCGGCCGACCACGCACCGCCGCTCGTCCCGCAGGACCCATCTCCCGTCATCGAGGCTCAGCACGAGTCGACCCCCGGTCTGCAACTGCTCGATGGCGCGGTGGACGGCGTGGCCTGGGAGCTTGCGTCCGGCGAAGCCGAGGTCCACCTCCGCGAGCTCGAGCCGACGCAGGGTGCGAGAAAGGTCGGGTCGTGGCTCCGGCACGGCGAACGCCGTGCGATGCAGCAACCAGGGCGCATCCGGCAGGTCGTCGAGGAACGGGTGGCGCCCGGCCATGCGAGCCAGCGTCAGCGTCCGGCGGGCCCGGCTCATCGCGACGTAGTACAGCCGGCGCGCGGCGTCGTGGTCCTCGTCACGTCCCACCCGGTCCCATCCGCCGTCCAGCACCACGACGTGATCGAACTCGAGCCCCTTGGCGCGGTGGGCACTGAGCAGCAGCAGCCCCGTCTGCCGGCGGCGGGCCTCGCGGCTCCAGTCGGCGAGCCAGTCGGTGAAATACCCCGTCGGCTGCTCCGAGGTCCCGACCTCCAGCGCGTACTCCTCCGCCGCCTGGCGCACCAGGTCCCACCAGTGTCCCGCGGGCTTCCGAGCGAGCCAGGCAGCGATCTCCTCGGACGTCACCAACCGGGGATCCCGCGCCCTGACCCAGTCGACGAGCTGTCCCGTCTCGCGCAGGCGCCACACGGAGGGCTGTAGCTCGTCGGCGGACTGCGACGGGACGCCGTACAGCTCGCACCAGCAGCGCACGGGGTCGAGCCGCTTCCACTCGCGAGCAATGACCGCCACACGAGCCCAGTCCCAGCCCGGCGCCAACCCGGCGAGCCGACGGAGCTCCTCCATCACGACGATCGCCTGGGTCCTGTCGTCCGAGCCGACGGGCAGGACCTGCACGCGTCCCTTCGCCACCGGATCGAGAGCTGCCCACGGACCTCCGGCCGCGTCCTTCCGGCGCGCGCGGTCGATGACGATGGGGTGGTCCCGCTTCATCCGGTCGCGCGCCCGCTCGATGACGGAGTTTGCGGCGTCGATGATCGCGGCGCTGGACCGGAAGTCCTCGACCAGGTAGGTGGGCCTGGCCCCGTAGTCGGCCTCGAAGCGCCGGATGAACTCCACGGAGGCGCCCTTGAAGGAGTAGATGTTCTGGTCGTCGTCGCCCACGGCGAAGAGGCTCAGCTTCCGTTCGTGGTCCAGGCTGCGCCCGGCCAGGGCGCTGACGAGGTCGTACTCCTCCGCCGCGATGTCCTGGTACTCGTCGATGAGGATCCAGCGGAAGCCCGCGAGGAGCCGCTCGCGCTGCTCGTCGGCCTCCTCCGGGGTCAGCCCCTCGCCCCGGAGCAGCGCCGCCGCATCGCGTTTCGCCTTACGGAAGACCTCGCCGTCGGGCGCAGCGGACCGCTCGGCGATGCTGACACCCACCATTCGCATCGCCAGGGCGTCGCAGGTGAGCACCGTCAACGCGCGGGCGTCGTCGCCGATGAGCTCCCTCAGCCGTCTCCGGATCTCCACGGCGGCGTGGCGGTTGTAGGCCAGGGCCAGGATGCCGCGGGGGTCCTCGCGCCGCACGCGCACCAGGAACGCGATCCTGTGTACCAGCACCCGCGTCTTGCCGGAGCCCGGGCCGGCGAGGACCAGGACGCTCGTCTCTTCGCGGTCGTCGGCGACGATGCGCTGCTGGGTCGGGTTGCGGAGCGCCTCCACGATCGCCCGCCACGACTCGGGCGTGGTCTGGCGGCCGAGATCCTTTTCCCTCCCCGCCAACCAACGGCGGAGGAAGTCGCCCCGCTCCAGCGTGAAGTAGTCCATCGCGAGCTGGAGGGCCTCGGCCATGACCCGCAGGCCCCGCTGCACGTACTCCGCCATGACGTGGATCTGCAGCACCTGCTCCTCGTAGTGCATGCGGAGCGGCTCGAAGTCCGACCTCGTGAACCCCCGCCCACCCCGGGCGAGGCGGATGGTCATCGCGGGACGGAACACTGTCAGGCCCCTGTTGAGACGGATCACCTCCTGCTCGTGCAGCCACAGCAGGGCTCGATCGAGCAGTTTTGGCGGGTCCTTCATCTCGGCCCCGACCGCGAGGTCCGCACGCAGCACGGCGAGGAGCGAGCCCAGCGTCGTCTCGGCGAGCAGGTCCACGCCGCGCGACCCCGGCGGGAGACGTCCCAGCAGGTGCTCGAGCAACACGCTCGCCGCGCTCCGGCGGAGCTGGGCGGTCCTCGCCAGCGCGTCCCAGTCCCGGTGGAGCGTCACCTGGACCATCTCCGCGCCCAGCCGGCGGAGCCCCAGGCTGCCCGTGCCGCCTTCCTCTCCCCGGCCGTCGGCCGCCAGGCCCTTCAGCAGGCGCCATAAGCGCTCCGGCATCACCTGGTCGAGCCCCGCGTCCTTGAGCCGCTGGCTCGCGTGGCGCAGGTGCAGCTCCGAGCACTGCCCCTTCTCGAGGTCCGGAGCAGTCTCCCGCATCGCGTCCACGAGGGCCTGCTCGAGCGCCGTCGCGGCCTCGAAGCGTCTGCGCGAGGACCGCTCCACCCCGGTGCTCACGAAGGCGGTGAGCGCGGCGTCATTGCTCGCGATACCGAGCCGCTCCAGGTCGAAGAGCGCCCGCCGCACCCCGGCGCTGTCGAGTCCCGAGGCCGCCATCAGCTCGTCGGTCGAGACTCCTTCGGTGGAGTCCGCACCGACCAGTGCCTGCACCACTGCCAGTACGCGCCGTTTGTAGTCCTCTGGCGCGTGCGACGCGTGCTTTTCGAGCCGTGTACGTGCCTCTTCGACCGACGATACCCTCAGCGACGAGGGGAAGACCTGCACGCGGTTCTCCTCGCGAGAGAGCAGCTCCGCTTCCTCGAGCCACGTGACGGCGGTGCGCACCCTCGTGTCGTCGGTGGCGGAGTCGCGTCCGAAGCCCCCCTCATCGTCCTCGGCCAGGATCTCGCCCGCGGTGGCGACGATTTCCCCCGCCTCGCCGTCGCGGTGCGACTTCCGGCGATCGAGGTTGCGCAGGGCCCGCAGGACCGACTGGACCTCCCGCTGCGTGAGCCGCGAGCGAGCAGACAGGGCGAACTGCCGTTCCACGTCCTCGTCGGCGTAGAGCAGCACGCACAGCGCCCCGCCGCGGTCACGGCCGGCGCGGCCCGCCTCCTGGAGGTAGTTCTCGAGCGAGCCGGGGACGTCGGCGTGGATCACGAGCCGCACGTCCGGCTTGTCGATGCCCATGCCGAAGGCGTTGGTGGCGGCGATCACCCGCAGCTCGCCTCGCACGAAACGCTGCTGAACGCTCTTCTTCGTCTCCGGTGGCAGGCCAGCGTGGAAGCACTCGGCGGACAGCGACTTCTCGCGCAGGTAGGAGGCCACCTCCTCGGCGTGGCGCCGGGTCGCGCAGTAGACGATCGCTCCGCCCGGCAGGTCGGGCGTCGGGAGCTCGGCGAGCAGCATCTGGTGCAGGTGAGCGAGCTTGTCGGACGGTGACGTGGGCACCACGGAGAACTCGAGGTCGCCGCGGCTCGCGCCTCCGTCGAACACCACGAGCCCGATACCCAGCTTCTCGGCGAAGTGGGAGACGATGTCCTGCACGACGTCGGGCTTGGCCGTGGCCGTGAGGCAGAGGACCGGCGGCATGTGACCGTCGCGCGATCGCTCTCGGATGAAGCGACCCACGTACCGGTAGTCCGGTCGGAAGTCGTGTCCCCACTTCGACAGGCAGTGGGCCTCGTCGAGGACCCAGGCGCCGACCTCGCGCTGCGCCAGCACCCGGCGGAACGTGCGGTTGCGGAGCTGCTCGGGAGAGACGATCAAGATGCCCACGTCGCCCATCCGGACCCGCTCCAGCACGTCGGCCCGCTCGGGCATCGAGAGCAGCCCGTTGAGCGCGGAGCAGGCCGTGATCCCTCGCGCTTCGAGCCCCGCCACCTGGTCCGCCATCAGCGCCACGAGGGGCGAGATGACCACCGTGAGCACGCCGGTCTTGTCGTACCGGGACAGCGCCGGGAGCTGGTAGCACACCGACTTGCCGGTGCCGGTAGGCATGATGCCCAGCACGTGCTCGCCGGCCATTGCGGCCTCGGCGATCACCTGCTGCAAGGGGCGTCCGTCCCTGGCCCTGGGCTCCTCGCGGAACGTCGAGAAACCGAACCAGCGGGCGAGCTCCCTGCTCGCGTCGTGGCGCTCCCGGCACCAGCCGCACGCCGGGTCACGGCAGGCCGAGTCGCGCAGGCGGCGCACCATCGTCCCGGCCTCGGGGAACTGGTGCCGCACCCAGGGCGGCATGACGGAGTTGCCGCCCGCGACACCGAGCCAGGCCAGGGCGTAGGCCAGGGGCCAGCCGTCGCCGGCCAGGGCTCCGTCCGCCACGGCCTGCGCCCCGGTGGTACACGCGGAGCCGCTCAGGAGGCGAACGATCGCGGCTCGGACCTCGCCGTCGCCGGGTCGCGCCGCCCGTCGCACCGCGGAGAACACGGCGTCGGGGCCAGGCGCGTCTCCACCGCCGGCGGTCGTGAGCCGGTGCCAGGCGAGGAGCAGGTCCGCCGGGGCTCCGGCCAGAGCCTCGAGCTGGTTGCCGAAGAGCTCGAGCGCGAGCCTCGCGTCCCACTCCGGGTCGTTCCGCCGCCCGCCCTGGAGCTGCCCGTCCTGGTAGTGCTTGACCAGGCGGTGGTAGGGGTTGCGGGGAAAGGCGAGAGGGTTGAGCCGCAGGGTATCGATCGCCGGCAGTCGGAGCAGGGCGAGGCCGGGTCGCGCCGCGGCCAGGTGGGGGCGGTCGAAGCCCACGATGTTGTGACCCAGCAGGAAGTCGGCGTCGGACGCGAATGCGTCGAGCTTCGCGAGGGTGGTGAGAAGATCGCCTCTGCCGCGAAAGACCAGCGTCTCGCCGGTGTCGCCGCGCACCGCGGCGAAAGCGTGGACGCGCTCGTCCTTCCGGCCGACCTCCAGGTCGATCGCGATGCAGCGGGAGACGAGGGCATGAGAATCGGTCGCCATCGAACGGAGCCCGCTGCCCGCCCTGCTCACACCTGCAACCAGGTCTGGGGCCCGGTTGCTCTGGTGGACGAAGTGGACGAAGTGGACGTGGTGGACGTGGTGGACATCGCTTTCTCGGTCACTCTGTCCACGGTGTCCACACCGTCCACCTCGTCCACGCTCAACGGAGCTTCATGCCTGGGCATGCTCACACCTGATGATCGCCGCCCGGGATGGTGGTCGGCCGCTCATCGTCGGGCTGCGGCGGCGGGTCGGCCAGCAGCGGCTGTTCCGGTACGTCGAAAGTCAATGTCGCGTCGGCCGCGGGGAGCGCAGGGTAGCGTAGCAGGACCGGCACCTCGACCTCGACCTCGGCCTTGTCCTTGCGCAGCGCACGGACCTGGACCACCCACACGAGCTCGAACCACGTCCAGAAGCCCGTGGTGGTCCCGCGGAGGGGCAGCTCGAGCCGGACCCGGCGCTTGACCACCCCTTCCTCGGCCTCGTACGCGAACACCGGGAAGGCCCACGTGTACGTCTCGACCATGCGCTCGCCCTTGTGAGGCGGGCGCATGCGCTCCGTCGCGACGAGGGAGACTTCCAGGCTCGTCAGGGTCCGCGAGCCATCGAGCCGGACCTCGATCTCGACCTCTCCGGCCTCGCCGAACGACCACGCGGCGTCAGGCACCCGGACCTTGAGCGGGAGCTTCCCCGATCCCTCGCGCTGCTCGCTGCGCGGCTGGCCATCGCGGCGCGGCTCGTGGCGGGGCGCGACCCGGATCGGGAAGCGCACGCCGGGCGGCGTGACCTCGAGCTCGAGCTCTCCCCTGACGCGCTCGCCCTGGTACGTGGGCCGGACGTCGTTCGGGACGACGAGCGCAATCCGACCCTGATGCAACCCGCGCGGGAGACCCGCGGGCATCTCGACCACGATCGCCTCGCCGGCCGCGTGACGGACCGCGGAGCTCCGCTTGCCAGCCAGGACCACGCCGTCCTCGACCTCACGTGCGGCCGGCCAGGTCCCGATGACACCGCCGCTCATGAGCGCCGGTGGTGGTGGTGGCGGCGAGGTCTCGGCCTTGGGGTCGAGGACCGCTTCGAGGGAGGTCAGGCACGCGGTCGTCGGACCGTGGCCCAACCGCCGGGCCGCCAGGACCTCGACCGTGGCCTCGAGCGCGCTGCCCGCGAGCAAGCTCGAGGGCGCCGAGGTCAGGCGCGCCGCCCAGTCCGCCCCACGCTCCAGGAGCTCGGAGCATGCGAGGCTCACGTCACGCTCCGATCCGTGCTGCGACGACGCGCGGGTGCGGTGCAACCTGGCGAGCGCACGCCGCTCGCCCGCGACGTGATCGGCCTCGGAGTCCGGGAGCGCGAGGAGCCGCTCGAGCGCGAGCTCGCGCGACGCGACCGCGTCGTCCAGCCGTCCGAGCGCCTCGTAGCCCTCACCGAGCCGTGAGCGGATCCACGCGTCGTCGTGGCCCGCCTCGAGGAGCTGCTCGAGCGGGACCACGGCCTCTGCTGCCCGGGCCGAGCGGAGGAGGAGGTCGGCGAGGATGCGCAGTGACTCGGCCTCCCGCGCCCTGGTCAGAGCCTGCTGGATGGCGTCGAGCGCCTCCTTGGTCTGTCCGAGCTGGGCGAGCGCGAGGGCCCACTGGCGGTAGAGCGGCTCGGTGTCGAGGCCGCCGCGCTGGAGGATGGCGCAGATGGTGAGGAACGACTTCGTGTCGATCACGCCGCGGTCGCGCCAGGCCGCGGCCCGCGCAAGCCCGCCCTCGAGCTCGCCTTCGTCGGCATCCATCCAGGAGATGAGCTCGGCGAACACCGTGTCCGCGGGCGGCGTGGCGCGCAGGTCCGAGAGCAGGGATCGCGCCTTCGGAGCGTTGTTCGCCTCGTGGCTCGCCTGGTAGAGCATCCAGAGAGTGCGCGAGTCCTTCCCGACCTGCTCGTAGAGCTCCCGCCAGTGCGACAGGCCCGGGTCGCCCGCCATGAGCGTCTTCAGCGCGGGCCCGAGCTCCGGGTACTTCTCCTGCTTCGCCAGGGCGATGACGTTCAGGGTCAGGAGGCCGGGGTCCTGCTCGCGGTCCAGACCGGCGGCGCACAGGGCGGACGCGGCGTCCGGCGACCCGTCCTCCAACCGGAGGCGCGCGGCGTGGCGGAGCCGCTCGAGGTGGTGTGCCTCGGCGAGCTGGGCGAATGCCTTGAACTCGCTCCCGCCGCGGAGCAGCGGGCACTTGAACGTGTGCTCGCCGACGATGATCTCGTCGCGTCCGAACCGCGCCTTGTGGGCCACGGTCGTGGTGTCCGCGGCGCGGACGTAGCTCTCCACGCCGTCCTTCGTCGCCAGGACGAGGGCGCGGCGGTCGGTCAACGCCACCCAGACCGTCGCGCCACCGGACCCGAGCGGGTGCTCGCTCGCGGTCTCGAGCAGCGAGACGACGACCTCGCCGGACTGGAGCTCGGTCGCCAGCACGCGGCGCACGACGTCAGGGGGCTCGCGCAGCAGCTTGCCGGGGACCAGGGTTCGTTCGAATCGCGTCTCCACGGTGACCCTCCATCGTGTGTTGGGAAGAGCAGGATATCAGGCCACCGACCGGCCGTCTCGCACTTCACAGGAGCTGCGAGTCGAGGAAATCGAGGTTGAGGCCGGAGAGTGAGCGGACCATGGTGTTGAGCTGGACCTGGACCGTGCCCTCGTACATCTCGATGATCCGATTGTCGCGGTACCGCCGCTCGACGTCCTGCTCGATGAAGTACCCGTAGCCCCCGAACACCGTGATCGCGTCGTCGATGACGGACTTCGCGGTCTCGGGCACGTGGTGCTTCACCATGGACGTGTAGAGCGGCAGGGTCCCGGCCATGCGCGGGCCGCCGTGGTCGCAGACCCAGGCGGCCCAGTAGGTGGCGAGCTTGGCCGAGTGGAGGTTGCTGTACATCCGGGCGACAAGGTGGCCGATGGCCTGGAGCTCGATGATCGGTTTGCCGAACTGGTGCCGGGTGCGCGCGTGCGCCAATGCCCGCAGGAACGCGCCCTCCGCGATGCCGAGCGACTGTGCGGCGATCTCGATGCGGCTCTGGTCGAGGAACTCGAGCACGTTGATCAGTCCGCGCCCACGCTGGCCGAGCACGTTGCCTGCCGGCACAGCGAGGTCCTTGAAGACCAGCTCGCCGCTCGAGGTCATCTTGAGCCCCATCTTGCCGGGGATCTCGTTGATCTCGAGCGATCCGCCGAGCCATCGTGCCGGGTCGCGGTCCACGAGGATCGTCGTCATCCCCTTCCCCGGCTTCGCGTCCAGGTCGTCCTGCGCCAGCACGATGAAGAAGTCGGCGTACGCCGCGTTGGTCGTGAAGATCTTTGTCCCGTTGAGCACGAAGCGGTCGCCCTCGTCCCGCATGGTCGTGTTCATGCGGGTCAGGTCGCTCCCGTGGTCCGGCTCGGTGAGCGAGATGGCGGAGACGAAGTCGCCCCGCGTGATGGGCTCGAGGTAGCATTGCCGCTGCTCGGGCGTGCCGAAGATCTTCACGACCTTCGCGGGCAGGAAGGCGAGGTGGATCGCCAGGCCGATGCCCGAGTCGGCCTTGCAGAGCTCCTCGATGACGAGGACGTTCTCCGTCACGCCGAGCCCGCCGCCGTTGACCTCGGTCGGGTAGTCCAGCCCGATGAACCCGAGCTCCGCGGCTGTGCGGTACAGCTCCCGCGGGAACTCGTGCCGCTCCTCGTAGCCGAGGGCCCGCTCGCGGGTGAATTCGCCGCGAGCGAATTCGCGCGCCGCCTGCTTGATGTCCCGCTGCTCACGAGTCAACGCGAAGTCCATGGTGGGACCCTCCTCTCACGGCCTGGGCCAGCTCGTCCGTTGGAGCAGGACGTGCTGCCAGGGGTACCAGCGGTCGCGGACCTCGCCGATGAGGTATAGCGAGCCGGTCACGGCGACGAGGCGATCCGGACCGGCGACATCGAGCGCGAGCTCGACCGCTCGACGCGGGTCCGGCTCGACGTGGGCCTCGACGCCGAGCCTCGCGCAGGCCGCGCCGAGCACCGAGGCGGGCGTGGCCGGCTTGGCGTGGACATGTGGCTCGGTCGCGACCACGGCCGAGGCCATGCGAGCCACGGTCTCGACGAGCACCGAAGCGTCCTTGGCCGTCAGACAGCCGAGCACGAAGACCGCGCCCGGCTCCACGGTACGCAGGAAGGCCGCCATCTTGTCCGCGTTGTGCGCGCCGTCCAGCACGACCCGACGGCCGGGCTCGGGCACGACCTCGTGACGGGCCGGGAGGCGGGCCGCGCTCAGGGCCTGCTCGATCACGTCGTCCGGCACGGGGAACCTGTGCCGCAGCTCGTGCAGCGCGGCCCGCGCCACCGCTGCATTCACCTTCCAGAACGGCTCGCCCGACGGCGGCTCCACCTCGGCGAGCGGCGCGTCGAGCGCCCTCGCCTCACGACGAAGCACCTCGAGCGGCGAGCCCGTGGCGCCGGTCACGGCCGGCACGCCGCGACGCAAGATCCCGGCCTTGTGCCAGGCGATGTCGTCCACAGTGGGCCCGAGCGACTGGACGTGGTCGATGCCCACGCTCGTGACCACGGTCACCAGGGGATCGACGAAGCTCGTCAGGTCGAACCGGCCGCCGCAGCCCGCCTCGACCACCGCGACCTCCACCTCCGCCCTCCGGAACGACTCGAACGCGATGGCCACGGACGCCATGCCGTGGATCGATGCCGGGTTCTCCGGCGTCCTGCGCGGGATCGCCACGGGCCAGACCCAGTCGACGAGGTCGGCGAACTCGTCGGCGGAGACGAGGTCGCCGGCGATCCAGTGCTTCTCCGTCTGGACCTGGAGGAAGGGCGACGTGTGCAGCCCTACACGGTACCCCGCGAGGTGGAGCGCCCGCGCGATCATCGTGGAGACCGAGCCCTTGCCGCTCGTGCCGGTCACGTGGACGGCCTCGAACGAGCGCTGCGGATCGCCGCACGCCGCGAGGAACGACGCCATCTCGGCCATGCGCGCGTCCCAGTGCTCCGTGGAACGGACCGGGGTCAGCCCGGACTGCTCGGGCCGGATGAGGCCCTCGTCGAGGCGGGCGCAGGCGTCCCGGAACCGGCGCACGCGGTCCTGATCGATCGGCGCGAGCGCCGGCCAGGTGACGCCCTTCGTTCCGTCGTGGCTCACGAGGGGCGGATGATAGCGAAGTGCGCCGCGGTCCGCTAATGTGGAGGCCACGATGTCGGGTGCATCACGGATCGCCGGCGCAACGGCGCCGGCCGTGTTCCTGGCGGTTCTGGCCCTGTCGGACTTCGGGTGCGGCGGCCGACCGACCGTCGTCAGGCCGGACATGGGCGGCCAGGCGATCACCGTCGTCCCGCCCGTGGCGAGGCATGACGGCCAGGCGGCGGCCACGGATCTCGCGCACCGCGAGCAGCTCGCCGAGTTGCTCGGAGAAACACGCGAGCCCATCCGACTCCGGGTCCTGGCGCGTCCGCTGGAGGGCGATCCGACCACCGACGAGCTGATCTCGGTCTGCCGATCGGTCCTGACCCTGGCGCGGGGCCGGACCCGGTTCGACGCGAACGATCCGGTCGTGAACGAGCGGACGGCTGAGGAGGCGCGGGTGCTCGGCGTGGCGCCGCTCGGGAGCCCGCCCGGACGGCGGCGGCGGGACCCGCTGCCGCAGGACGCGGAGTACCGCGCGCTCGTCGTGGCGATAGGCCGCGATCACCTCGTCGTGTCGCAGATCACGCCGGACCGGGGGACCATGGAGTTCCAGGTCGCCGAGGCGATCTCGCGCCTGCTCCACGGCCCACGGCTGGTCGGGCTGGTCACGGACACGGAACGGGACGGCGAGCTGGTCAAGCTCCGAAGGGCGCTCGACCGCCTGGACGTACGGCACGTGTCCCTCGACGAAACCCTGTCGCCGGAGCTCTCGGCGCTCATCGTCGTCGGGCCGGGCGAGCGGCTCGGGCGCAAGGCAGTGCGGGCGATCGAAGGGTTCCTGGAGCAGGGGAAGTCCGTGGCGTTCCTCATCGACGGCATGGACGTCGAGGAGCAGCAGAACCGGTTCCAGGCCAGCCCTGCGCGGACCGGGCTCGAGCACCTCCTCGAGGACCACGGGATCTCGGTCCAGCAGGACATCATCTTCGACAACCGGTGCGGTCGGGTGTCGGTCCCGGCCCGGGTCGGCCGCATGATGCTGCCGTATCCGCCGATCCCGACCGCCGCCGTGGAGCCGCAGGAGATCACTCCCGACGCCCGGGAGGTCAGGCTGCCGTTCCCGTCGTCCGTGCGAGTTCAGGAGCGCGAGGGCGTGACGGTCACTCCGCTCCTGACGTCGTCGGAGGAGAGCTGGGCGGTGACCGAGAGGTTCGACCTCTCGCCGTACCAGCAGTGGAGGCCGACGGGGCGGCCCGGGCCGTTCATGTACGGCGCGGTCGTCGAGCTCGAGGGCGGATCGCACGCGCGGATCGCCGTGGTCGGCAACGCGCGCTTCGTCGAGGACTCGTACCTCGACTCGGCGGACAACGCGCGGTTCGTCCGGCAGCTCGTCGAGTGGCTGGGCGGACACCGGGCGCTCACGCGGATGATCGATGAGCGCCCGGAGCCGGCGGCCGAGCCCGACGGCGTCGCGCCAGAGCAGCCTCCGGCCGAAGCTCCGGTCGCGGAGCCGGCGGCCGAGACGCCGCAGGGCGCGCCTGATGCGGAGCCACCGACCGCGGAGCCGGACGTCGAGGCCCCTCAGGCCGACGCCGGCGCGGAGCCACCGACCGGGGAGCCACCGAGTCAATAAAGTCGGGGTGGAACGTGAACGTGAACGTGGACGTGGTCGTGGTCGAGTGATTTCCGGCGGCTTCGTCTACGTCCGCGTCCACGACCACGTTCGCGTCCACGACCACGTTCGCGTCCACGACCACGTTCGCGCCCACGACCACGTTCGGTGAAAAGTGCCTCCCCCGTGAGCCCACGCTACGGCCGGCCGAGCCCGCGCCAGACGACGGCGAGCCGGACGCCGAGTGACCACTTCCCGCCGGCGGAGTTCGCGTCGCTGTACCACGCGTCCTCGGTGAGAGCGAACCGCGAAGCCACGTCGAGCGCGATGGACGAGCCGAGGTAGAGCCGGAGCGCGGCCATGAGCGCGACGGGGAGCGCGTCGGCATCGGCCGGCGTGCCGTAGCCGAGCTCGAGGTCCACGATGACGGCCAGGAGGTCGATCGGACGCAGCCCGAAGGACAGGTGCGAGAGGAACGCGCCGAGCGTCTCCTCGCCAAACCCCACGATCGCCGACAAGTGGAGGCTCGTCGAGAACATGCCGTACGAGAACCCGGTGGCGAGACCCGGCTCGAGCACCGCGAAGTAACCGGTGCCGTACACCCACGACCCCTCGCCGGTGGACAGCAGGATGCGCAGGAACGGCGTGAGCCCGAACCAGTGGTTGCGGCCCCGGTGGCTGTAGGCCAGCACGGAAAGGCGCATCTGGACGTCGCCGAGGCTCATGATCGGGCACTCGCCGATCTCGGCCCAGCGGAACAGGGCCATGGTGAAGCCGATGGACATGATGTTGGCCACGACCGAGTCGCCGCCGAGGATGAGCTGGAACGCGTTCACGTCTGCCTGGTCGTCGCAGCCGCACTCGCTGCCCGGGCACTCGACCTGTCCGGAGCCGTACTGGAACTCGAAGATCGACGTGCCGTGCGGGCGGGGCGAGATGTGCCCCCGCCCTCCCCACTCGATCGGGTCCACGAACCTCGCACCGCCGTCGGTGTGCTGGGGACGGATGCTGCTCAACACGGAGGGGCGCGGCGGTGGAAGCTCGCCGCTGCCGGCCGCGCCTCCGGCGAACGGGCTCGGGACGCCGACGGCGGCCATGCACGTCCCCGATTCGCAGACCTGGCCCTCGGGACAGTCCACGTCGCGCTGGCAGGCGCGCTGCATGCTCATGCACTCGCCGTCCCGACAGACCCGTCCGTAGCGGCAGTCGGCGTCGCTCTCGCACTGCGCGCGGGCATCTCTCGCCCAGAACGAGATCACGGCCAGTGCGAGCGCGACCGCTGCAGCTCGACCGGCCAGTGTCATCCCGCGCCCTCCGGACCGCCCGAGCTCCGCTCGAGATACCCGAGCAGGGCCGTGCGCTGCGGGTGGTCGCGGAGGAGCTCGAGCGCCCCGTCCACCACCTCGCGCTGCTCCGCGGGGAGGCCGTCGACGACCGCCTGGTCGGGGCCGGTGCCCAGGAAGAGCCACCGCACCGTGAGCAGGAGCCGGCTGTCCTCGATCCGGCTCAACCGGCTCCGCTCGAGCCACAGGCCCATGCACGACGGGCAGCGATCGACGAGCACCGGCCGGCCCGGGTCCTGCGACGCGGTCACTGGCTGCATCTCGACGAGGCACCTGGGGCAGAGCCCGGAAGCGTCCTCTGGCTCCGTCATGGGCTCGAGCCGTGCGGCGCCGCCGGCTCCGACGACGGCCTGGAGCTCGCCGTGGTCGAACCAGATCCCGCCGCACTCCTCGCACCGGTCCAGCAGGATGTCGCCCAGCTCGAACAAGACGAGGACCCCGCTTTCACACCTGGGGCATTTCACGAAGGAGATGGTACGGCTCCCGTCCCCGACCTGCAAGCGGGCCCCCGGGGGCACGGCTCCGAAGAAGGGGGACCACTCCAACGTGAGCGGGAGCGTGAGCGTGAGCGTGAGCGAAATATCAAAAAAGCGCCTGATGTTGCCGCCCTGCTCCCGACAGATCGAACCTCGAGGGATGGAAGATGATCGAGGAACTTGCGAGATGTCTGAAGTCGTCAGCCGTTCACGCTCACGCTCACGGTTACAGCGGCCGGTGCTCTGGCTCTTCAGCGTGTCGTTGAAATAGATCACCCCCTCCGCGCCGCGCAGTCGAGGGGGATGCCGGTGGCGACCTCGAGCGCGTGCGGCAGGACAGGCACGAGCACCTCGAGCTGCTCCTCGACCGCCCTGGGGCTGCCCGAGAGGTTGACGATGATCGCACGACCCCGCTGACCGCAGATCGCGCGCGAGAGCATGGCGTGCGGCGTCCTGGCGAGCCCGGCCGCCCGGATCGCGTCGGCGATCCCGGGGATCTCGCGGTCGATGACGACGGCCGTGGCCTCGGGCGTGACGTCCCGCGGCGACAGCCCGGTCCCACCCGACGTGACCACGAGGTCGCATCCTTCCTCGTCGCAGAGCCGGACCAGACACGCGGCGATCTTCGCGCGGTCGTCGGGCACCACCTCGCGAGCGACCTCGACGCTCGGGACCGCCGCGGCGATGATCCGCGCGGCCACCGGGCCGCTGCGGTCCTCGCGCGTGCCCGCCGCGCTCCTGTCGCTCACCGTGACGACCGCGAACCGGTAGCGTTCCCACGCGGGGTCTTCGGTGATGATGTCGCCCGCCCGGACGGCTCCGGTGCGCACGACCCGCGCGAACACCCCGTGGCCCGGCATGATGCAGTCGCCGACCTGCTGATAGATCCGGCACCGCTCGTGGCACTCCTTGCCGAGCTGGGTGATCTGTATCACCGCGTCGGCGCCGATCCGCACGCGCCGTCCGAGGGAGAGCGCGCCGTCTACGACGCCTCGCGTGACGACGTTCTCGCCGAAGGCGCCGATCGGGAGGTCCGGGATCTTCCGGCGCATCTCCTCGATGCGCTCGAGCGCGAGGAGGCTCACCTGGCGGTGCCAGGTACCGGCGTGTGCGTCGCCGTCGATGCCTTGGCCTTGGCGGAGCACGATGGTGTCCACGGCGTGCTTCGGCCCCTTCCGATCTGCCGTGCAGACCGCCACGATCGTCCCGATCATGGCTCGTCTCCCGTGCCCTGACGGCGGAAGTGGCCGCTCCGGCCGCCCGACTTCTCCTCGAGCCGGAGGTCGGTGATGGTCATCTCCCGGTCCGCCGCCTTGCACATGTCGTAGACCGCGAGGGCGGCCACGGACGCGGCCGTGAGCGCCTCCATCTCGACGCCGGTGGGCCCGGTACAGCGCGCCTCGGCCCGGATGAGCACGCGGTCGGTGTCGAGGGTGAGGTCGACCCTCACGGCGTCGAGCCGGAGCGGGTGGCACAGCGGGATGAGCTCCGGCGTCTTCTTGGCCGCCATGATCCCGGCGACCCGCGCCACGGCGAGCACGTCTCCCTTGGCCACGCTCCCGGCGCGGATCGCGTCGATCACGTCGGGCCTCGTGCGTACGACGGAGCCGGCGACGGCGCGTCGGCTCGTCTCGGGCTTGTCTCCGATGTCCACCATACGCGCGGCGCCGGTCTCGTCGATGTGGGTCAGGTCGGTCATCGCGGTCCTCTCACGCTCCGTCGAGCAGCTCGAACGGGATCGAGTCACCAGCCTGGAGGCGGTGCGTTCCGGGCGGCAGGCGAAGGTAGCAGTTGGCGCGCGCCGGACCGACGAGGTCGGACGAGCCGCCCCATTCGAGCAGGTCGATGACCCACCCCTGGGCGCCGCGCACCGCGCGAGCGAGCCGGAACAGGGTCCGGCTCCCGCTGCTCGTCCAGTCCGCGGCGAGTCGGCCGTGGTGCGTCGGGCACATCGGATCGCGTCCGAGCCGCTTGCGGAGCGCGGCGGCCACGTAGCGATGGAAGCCGACGTGGCTCCCGAGCGGCGTCCCGGGCAGTCCGAACACGAGCCTCGCCCCATCGACACCGAAGAAGATGGGCTTGCCCGGCTTCTGCGCGACCTTGTGGAAGACCCTGGTCCACCCCGTCGCCTCGAGCACCTTCGGGACGAGGTCGTGGCGGCCCATCGACACCCCGCCGGAGAGCACGACGACGTCGGCGTCCGATGCCCTGGCGATCGCCTCCCGGAGAGACCCCTCTGTGTCCGCCGCGTGGAGACGAAGCACCTCGGCGGCGCCGGCGAGCCTGGCCAGGGCCTCGAGCATCACGCCGTTGGACTCGTGGATCTGCGCCGGGCCGAGAGGGGCCCCGGCGGCGGCCAGCTCGTCTCCCGTCGTGACCACGGCGACCGTCGGCGCCGACGGCACGAACACCTCGGCGACGCCCACGGCCGCGGCCGACGCGATGCCGACCGAGGTGAGCACCGAGCCGGCGGGCAGGACCACGTGTCCGGCCGCGCACAATCGGCCGCGTGGCTGCACGTGCTGGCCCGGCTCGATCCGCGACGGCAGCGTGACGCGGTCTCCGTCCCGAACGACGTCCTCGACCTCGACCACGGCCTCGGTCCCGGCCGGACAGGGCGCGCCCGTCATGATCTCGACCGCGGTGCCGGCCTCGACCTTGGTGTCCGTGGTCGATCCCGCGGCCACGATCGCGCCGCATCGAACCGCGTGGCCCGCATCGGCGACCCTGACCGCGAACCCGTCCATCATGGATTTGTCGAAGGGCGGTTGCGCGACGACGGCGCGTACGGGCTCGAGGAGCACCGCGCCCAGGGCTCTGCCCAAGGGGCGCCTCTCGGGCACGGGCACGGGGGAACGCTCGAGAACGAGCTCGAGCGCGCGGTCGGGATCGAGCAACGTCGCCACCTCAGCCTCCGATGCCCACGAGCGAACGGTCTGGCCAGTGATCCGTGGGTCGGCGCTTCTCGGCGACGAACGCGCGCACGACCTCGGCGAGCGCTTCCGGACTCTCGGACAGACACCCGGCCAGGTCGCGCCCGTCCTCGGCCCTGAGACACGCGAAGAGGCGCCCGCGCCCGTCGAGCCGGAGGCGGTCGCAGCTCGCGCAGAAAGGCTCCGACACCGAGGGGATGAACCCGACGACGACCTCGCGTCCCCGCCGAAGGAACCGGTGGCGCCGCGCCGTGCCGGTCGCCTCTTCCGGGCCGAGGTATCCCCCGTTCCGGCGGAGCAAGGACAGCGCCTCGGCCATGGGCAGGAACTCGGTCGTGAACCGCGCCGCTGCCGGGCCGAACGGCATGAGCTCGATGAACCGGACCTCGGCTCCAGCCTCGGCCGCGAAGCCCACGAGGTCCTCGACCTCGGGCTCCGCCCCGCCGCGCAGCAGCACCGCGTTGAGCTTGATCCGGTCGAACCCCGCCACTGCGGCTGCACGGAACGAGTGCTTGACGGCGTCACATGCGTCGCGCCCGGTGATCTCCCGGAAGCGCCCGAGGTCGGCGCTGTCGAGGCTGATGTTCACGCGATCGAGCCCCGCGGCCCGGAGAGATGACGCTCGCTCGGCGAGTCCGTGGCCGTTCGTCGTGATGGCGAGGTCGGCGTCGGGCAGCATCGTCCGGAGCCCCGCGACGATGTCCTCGAGGTCGGGCCGGAGGAGCGGCTCGCCGCCCGTGAGCCGCACCTTGTGCAGTGGCGCTGCGCGATGGATGCCGGCGAGGACCGCGAGCAGGCTCGCCGGCGCCAGGATCGGATTCGATCCGCCGGAGCTCGCGCCTCGCTCCGGGCGGCAGTACCAGCACCGGAAGTCGCAGCGGTCGGTCACGGACACGCGCAGGTACACTGGTTCGTTCCTCGTGCTCGACGTCCGTGCGAGAAAAGAGGGGAAGCCGCCGGAAGTGGCGCGTTGACCCCTTTCCAAGCACGGGAGGCAGCGTCGTTTCCAGCGCTACCCTGTCGGTCCTGGCTCCATGACCTGCTGGCGTTAGGCGCCGGGACTCGGTGTCAACGAGGGAGAACATGGCAGATGCGGTGTGGGTTGTCCAGCCGCTTGCGACGGCCGCTCCGGCACGCCTATCATGCCGCAGGTCATGCGTTCACGAGTGTCCGTCGCGGTCGCGGTCGTCGTCGCGCTCCTCTTCGTCGGTCTGGCGGTGTGGCTCCTGCGGCCCCCTGCTCAGGGAGTTCACGGGCCGGCAGGGCCCGAGGGGAGGCTTGTACTGCTCCACGCAGGCAGCCTGACGGCGCCGTTCGAAGCCCTCGCCAAGGCGTACCGGGCCAGGCACCCGGGCGCCGAGCTGCTCCTCGAGGCGTGCGGCAGTCGTCTCTGCGCCCGCAAGATCAGCGAGCTCGGGCGTCCGGTGGACGTGTTCGGCTCGGCCGATTACAAGGTCATCGACGACCTGCTCGTCCCCCGTTTCGCCCGTTACAACATCCGCTTCACCACGAACGACCTGGTCATCGCCTCCACGGCGCGCTCTCGCCGACGCGAGGAGATGAACGAGTCGACCTGGACCCGCATCCTGTCAGATCCGGAAGTGCGCTTCGGTCGATCCGACCCGGACAGCGACCCCTGCGGATACAGGACACTGATGATGTTCCAGCTCGCGGAGCGGCACTACGGCGAGGCCGGCCTCGCCGAGCGCCTGACCGCGATGCACGGCCGGACGTTCATCCGGCCGAAGGAGACGGACCTGCTCGCACTGCTCGACGCCGGTGAGATCGACTACCTGCCGATCTACCGGAGCGTGGCGGTGCAGCACGGCTTGCCGTTCGTGGACCTGCCGCCGCAGATCGACCTGGGCGATCCGTCGCTCGCCGACCTGTACCGGAACGCCCGGGTCGAGGTGATCGGCGAGACACCGGGGAGCCGCACGACCCTGGTCGGCGAGCCCATCGTCTACTCGGTGACCATCCCGACGAGCGCGCCGAACCCGGCGGGCGCCGAGGCATTCGTGGCGTTCCTGCTCTCCGAGGAAGGCCGGCGCATCATCGACGAGCTCGGCCAGCCGCCGCTCGTGCCTCCGGTCGTCTCGGGACGCGATGCGTTGCCTGCGCTGCTCCGACAGGTCCTGGGCCCAGAGGTGTCGAATGACAGCCCGTGATCGCGCCTGGGCTTTTCACATCGCGATCGTGCTGCTCGGCTCGGCCGTGGTGCTCCTCGTCGTGGCGCCCCTGGCTGGGATGCTGTTCGCCACGTCGTCCGCCGATCTGTCCCGGGCCGCGCGCGACGGCCAGGTGGTGGCGTCGCTCTGGCTCACCCTGGTCGTCGCGTTCGTGGCCACGGCAGTCTGCAGCCTCGGCGGCGTCCCTCTCGCCTGGGTCCTCGCTCGCAGGCGCTTCCCGGGGCGCGCGGCGCTCCTCGCGGTGCTCGACCTGCCGGTCGTGATCCCCCACGTGGCCGCGGGCGTGGCGCTGCTCACGGTGCTCGGCCGGCATACCCTCGTCGGCCGGGTCACGGGCGGCGGCCTCGTGGGTACGACCGCGGGGATCGGCGTCGCGATGGCGTTCGTGTCCATCCCGTTCCTGCTCAACAGCGCCAGGATCGGCTTCGAGGCGATCCCGCTGCGGGTGGAGCAAGCGGCGCGGACCTTGGGCGCCTCACCGGCCCAGGTCTTCTTCACCGTGGCGCTCCCGGTCGCGTGGCGCAGCATCGTCACGGGGATGACCCTCATGTGGGCGCGCGGCATCAGCGAGTTCGGGGCCGTGGTGATCATCGCGTACCACCCCATGACCATGCCGGTGCTGGTGTTCCAGAGGCTCAACGACTTCGGGCTCCGGTACGCACAGGCCGCGGCCGTGCTGCTCGTGCTCGTGTGCGTGGCGATCTTCGGCACGCTCCGAGCCGTCTCGCGGCCTCCGAGGGTCGGCCACCGGGGGCGGGATGCTTGAGCTCGACGGCATCGGGCTCACCCTCGGTGCGTTCTCGCTGCGCGACATCTCGCTCCGGATCGGCACGGGCGAGCACTTCGTGCTCCTCGGTCCCACCGGCGCGGGCAAGACCGCGTTGCTCGAGATCGTCTGCGGCCTGCTCCGGCCCGGGACCGGCACGGTGCGCTGGTCGGGCCGCGACATCACGCGCCTGCCTCCCGAGTCGCGGCCCCTGGCCGTGGTGTTCCAGGATCTCGGCCTCTTCGACCACCTCACGGTGGCCGGCAACATCGAGTTCGGCCCTCGCGTCCGCGGGGTCTCCCGCACGGTCCGGAGCGCGCGAGCTCGCGACCTCGCGGCTCGTCTCGGCATCGATCACCTCCTCGGACGCCGCGTCGCGGGCCTCTCGGGCGGCGAGCGGCAGCGCGTCGCGCTGGCTCGCGCCCTCGCCGTGGAACCTGAGCTGCTGCTCCTCGACGAGCCGCTGTCCGCGCTGGACGGCGTCACGAGGGACGCGCTGCGGGACGAGCTGAGGTCGCTCCACCGTACGAACGGCCTCACCGTCGTGCACGTGACCCACGACCGCGAGGAAGCGCTCTACCTCGCCACCAGGATCGCGGTGCTGCTCGATCGCCGGCTTCACCCTCCGACGGCTCCCGAATCGCTCTTCCGGAGCCCTCCGGACCCGGACGTCGCGGCGTTCCTCGGGCTGCGGAACGTGCTGTCGGTGGACGCGGCGTCCGACGGGCGGGTCGTGATCGGCGAGCTCGAGCTGCGCTCGGATGGCGCCTCGCCGTCCACGCGAGCCGTCTGGATCCGTCCCGACGCGGTCGAGCTCCGCCGCGAGCCGCCGGAGCTGGTGGAGGCCGGGAGCGCCGATGTCCCCGTGACCGTGGACGAGGCGGTGATGCTCGGGCCGATGACCGAGGTCCGGTGCCGCGCCGGCGGTCTCTCGCTCCGCGTGCTCGTCCCGGACAGCGAGGCCGTGGCGCTCGACGCGCGCCCGGGCGATCGCCTCGTCGCGCGCCTGGTCTCCCGCGGGATCTACGCGTTTCCGACCACGAGACCCATCTCGGTGACGTCGTAGCCGCCGAGCGCGGCGACGGCACGGCGGAAATCCGGCGACCCGAGCACCTCCAGCACGGCCCGGACCCTCGGGTCGTCCATGAAGCGCTCGGCGATGCACAGGTCGTATCGCTCCGTGGCGAGCGGGATGAAGTCGAGCCCGAGTGCCCTCGCCGCCGCCAGGATGCCCAGGCCGGCATCAGCGCTCCCGCACGCCACCTGGACCGCGACCGCGGTGTGAGTGAACTCCTCGTCCTCGTACCCGGCGATCGCGTCGGGATCGATGCCCTCGCGGCCCAGGTGATAATCGAGCAGCACGCGTGTGCCCGACCCGGCCTGCCGGTTCACGAACCGCACGCCGTCGCGCGCCAGGTCCGCGAGGCTCACGAGCCCCTTCGGGTTCCCATGCCGCACCATGAGGCCCTGCTCGCGATGGGCGAGCGTGACGAGCTTCACCGGTACACCGGGCAGGTGGCGCGCGACGTACGACACGTTGTACTCGCCTGTCTCGGGGTCCAGCAGGTGCGTGCCGCCGAGGTGGCTCCGGCCGTCGCGGAGCGCGAGGAGCCCGGCGAGCGAGCCGACGTTCGACGCGGAGAGCCGGAGTCCGGGCGCGTGGCTCGGGAGCCGGTCCGCGATGAGGTCGAGCGTGATGTCGTGGCTCCCCACGACGACGAGCGTCCCCTCGAGCGCCTCGCGCGGCCGCAGCAGCTCCGCCTCGACCGGATCGCCGGCCTCGACCCCGTCCATGGAGGGCGGGACCCGAAGGAGCCCGTCGGCCCGTGTGAGCGACGTGATGGTCCCAGCGCCCCGCTTGAGCGGGAGCGCGACCACGCGGTCCCCGACCTGGCCGAGGTGGACGCGCAGGAACTCCTCGAGGCCCAGCTTCGACGCGAGGCGGCGGGCCGGGACCGCCGCTACCCGCGGCCTTCGCACCTCTCCGAGACCCTGGAGCCGGGCGAGCGCGGGACGGACGAGCTGGTCCATGCACACCCAGGCCGACACCGGGTACCCCGGCGCGCCCACGACTGGCTTCCCGCGGACCTCGCCAACGAGCGTCGGCTTCCCCGGCATGGCCTCGATCCCGTGCACCAGCACCCGGCCAAGCGACTCCACCGCGTGCCGGGTGAAGTCCTTCGACCCCGCCGACGCACCTGCGTTCACGATCACCATGACCACGTCCGAGCTCACGGCCGCGTCGATCGCGGCGCGCACCGCCTCGAGCTCGTCGGGTTGCCGCGGCAGCACGACCGGCTCACCTCCGGCCTCGGCCACGAGCCCGGAGAGCAGCGCCGAGTTGCTCTCGATGATGGCGCCCGGCTCGAGCGGCGATCGCTCCGCATCCCGCCAGTCGACGAGCTCGCTCCCGGTGCAGATGACGGCCACCCGCGGGCGAGTGCGGACCGGGACACGGAACACGCCCGCGGTCAGGAGCGCCGCGAGGTCCGTGGCGCGCAGCCGGTGGTGGTGCGGCAGCACGAGCTCGCCCGCGACGATGTCCTCGCCGACCTTGCGCACGTGCTGCCACGGGAACGCGGCGGCCGCGATCTCGATCGTGGCGGGATCGATGTGCTGGACGTGCTCGATCATGATCACCGCGTCGGTCCCCGGCGGCAGAGGCTGACCCGTGTTCACCACGAATGCCTCGTCACCGATCCGGAGCCGAACCGGGCGCTCCTCCGACGCGCCGAAGGTGCGCTCCGCGCGCACGGAGAAGCCGTCCATCGCGGCGCCGTGGTAGGACGGCGACGAGAGCACCGCGAAGACCGGCGCAGCCGTGACGCGCCCGAGCGCCTCCACGGTGGGGAGCGTCTCCGTCCCCGTCAATGCGGCCCAGTCGAACGCGTCGAAGAGCCGTCGTCTGGCCTCGTCGATCGAGACCTGCTGGAGGTATACGTTGCGTTTCATCTGTGTCCTCCGTCCTGGAACAGGAGCACCTCGACCATGGCGCCTGTCTCCAGCCCCTCGTGGCCCAGCGCGACCATGACGAGGCCGTTGGCGTGGACCAGGCTGCGGAGCAGGCCGCTCCGGCCCGGCACAGGCTCCGCCTCGAGCCCGTGTTCGCCTGGAGACACACGGACACGCTGGAACAGCGTCCGGCCGGGCGACGAGGCGATGTTCCGCGTGAGCCTGGCGGTGGTCCGGCCGAAACGGCTGAACGCTCGGGCCTCGCGGCCATGGAGCCGCTCGAGGATCGGCTCCGCGAACAGGTGGAACGCGATCATGCACGAGGTGACGTGGCCGGGGAGGCCGAGGAGGTGGCGGCGTCCGGACCGGACCCAGATGAAGGGTTTGCCCGGGGCGACGCTGACCCCGTGGACGAGGAGCTCCGCGCCCGGTGACTCGAGGAAGACCTCCGCCGTCAGGTCGCGCGTGCCCACAGACGACCCGCCCGAGAGCAGGACCACGTCGGCCTCCGCGAGCCCGCGCGCCACGGCGGCCCGAAGGCCCTCGACGTCGTCGCGCACGAGACCCAGCGGGACCGGCGTCGCGCCCGCGTCCACCGCGAGCGTCGCGAGCACGGGTGCATTCACGTCGCGCACCTGCCCTGGTGCGAGGGCCGCCTCCGGCGGCACGACCTCGTCGCCGGTGGAGACGATCGCCACCCTCGGCCGGCGCCGCACCAGCGGAGCCGTGGCTCCGAACGCGGCGAGCATCCCGACGTCCTGCGGCCGGAGCCGCTGGCCGGCGCGCAGCACGAGCTCGCCCGTTGCGGCGTCGTCCGAGGCGCAGAGCACGTGAGTGCCCGGGGCAACGGGCCGCGAGATCTCAACAAGCGTCGGCTCCGCATCGCGCGTGTGCTCCACCATCACGACCGCGTCGGCGCCGCGCGGCAGCATGCCGCCGGTGCCGATCCGCGCGCAGCGCTTCGGTTGCAGGGCGAAGCCAGGGGCCTGCCCCATCGCCACCTCGCCCTGGAGCTCGAGGTAGGCGGGCTCGCTCTCGCTCGCGCCGAACGTGTCGCGCGCGTGCACCGCGTAGCCGTCCATCGCGCTGCGATCGAACCCCGGCAGGTCGTGCGGCGCGCAGAAGTCCGCCGCCAGGGTCCGGCCCGCCGCCTCTGCCAGGGCGACCGTCTCCGTGGACACAGGGTCAACAGATCGCGCCCTGTCCCAGACCTGCTCCAGGGACTGGACCCGAAAGAATGGTTTCATGTCATCGTCCGATCCACGGCAATCCAGCGGGTCGCCGGCACATCACAGCCCGGCACAGAGCAAGCGCGTGAAGTACACGTCGTAGTTGCCGGCGCGCGAGTCGGACCACGCCACGCCGACCTCGCCTGGTCCGAGCGCGAGCGCGGCGCCGACCGCGTCACCCGGGCCGACGACCAGCTCTCGCGACGCCAGGACCGGCTCGCCCGCGGGGTCGATCACCGCGAAGTGGAGGTCGAAGGTCGGGTCCGAGAACACGCTCCAGACCATGACGAACCCGCCGTTGACCCAGAGCAGGCTCGGTTGTCGCGCGACCGCGTGTACGGGGTCGATGACACGAGCCGGCGCCACGGGCTGGCCCGTGCTCGTGAGCACCGCCACGGAGCTCTCCCAGCCGCTCTCGGTCTCCGCCTCCCAGCTCACGGCCACGACGCCTCGCCCCGCGGCGATCTCGGGCTCGGCGGCCGTGCCGCGACGCGCGTCGGACACGAGCACGGACCCGAGCGGCTCCAGCACCTGATCGAACCGCGCGTGGCGGACGGCGAAGCTCCCGAGCCCGCCCTCGAGCCACGCGAGGTGGTAGAAGGCCCCGTCGAACGCCACGACGGGCGACTCGGCTCCCCGACCGCCGCTCCCGTCGCTGAGCTGCAGCTCCGGTCCCGCGGGCCCGTCCGGGCCGATACGTCGCGCGAAGACCTGGAACACGCCCAGGCGGTCGTCTTGCCAGGCGACGAGGTACTCGAGGGAGCTCCAGGCGACCTGCGGGTAGACGGACCAGCCCGGGTCCACGCTGAGCCGGATGTCGCCCGAGAGCCGGCGGAGCTGCGCGTCGAAACGCGCGAAGTACACCTCGTAGTTCCCGTCACGCCGGTCGTTCCAGGTCACGCCGAGCTCCCGGCCGGTCCACACGATCGACGGGCCGTACCCGTCTCCCGCGCTGGTCGTGACCCGCTCCTCCTCGCCGATCTCGTTCCCCTCGGCGTCGAGGCGGAGCAAGTAGACGTCTGCCGTGTCGTCGCGGTAGTCCCAGAAACCCACGACGTAGCTCTCGCCGGTCCAGACGACGGAGCCCGCGTCGTCCGTCTCTCGGCTCGCCGCGATCGGCACCTCGTTCCCCCACGGCACGAGGTCGGCGTCCTCGTCGATGAGGCCGTCGCAGTCGTCGTCGAGGCCGTTGCACGCCTCGGGCGCGCCCGGGTGGACGAGAGGGTCCTGGTCGTCGCAGTCGGTCCCGCCGCATTCGAGCGGCGCAACGTGCCCGTCGCGGTCCTCGTCCACGACTACGATCTCGTTCACGCAGCGGTCGAGCGCCGCGTCGCACCGGTCCGTCGTGCATCGGTCGTCGTCGCCGCATTCCGGCTCGGGGAGCGGGACGCATTCCCCGTCCTCGAGGCACAGCGGCCGGCAGAAGGTGCTCGCGGCGCACGGCTCCTCGCACCGGTGCTCCGGAGCGAGGTCGGACTCGACATGCGCCTCGGAGAGCCCGGTCTTGGCGCCGCAGCTCGCCAGCAGCGCACCCAGGACGACCAGCGTCGGGTGAATCATGACTGGACGATCGCAGCTCATCGTGACCGTCGCGCCTACGAGCAGGCGCCGACGCCCGGCATGTCGGTGGGGCTGCAGATGAGGCCGGGCGGGCATCGCCGCTCGCTGCCCAGGATGTCGCAAACGTACAGGCACTGCGTGCCCTCGCCGGTGATGAAGCACTCGAGCCCTGGCTGGCAGGACTGGTCGCACGGGTCACCCTGGCCGCCGAAGCCGCCCGGGAGGCACTGCGAACGGTAGACCTCCTGACGGCACGGGTCCGGGGAGGGCTCGATCCACCCGTAGCACCCTTCGCCCGATCCACAGTCCTGCACCAGGATGTCGCACACCCAGGCGCGGACCGGAGGGCCGGGATCGGGGCAGACCGGGCCGATCTCGTCGGGGTCGGTGTCCGGCCACCACTGACCGCCGTCGGGCCACACTCCAGTGTCCGGGAGCGGCCACCCCGAGTCGGGCGACGCGTCCGCGTCGGCCTCGTCCCACGGCCGGCTCGCCTGGTAGCAGCCCGCGACCACGACGACAAGGAAGGCGGCTGCGCCGGCCGCGTGGAGGAACAACCGTGGTTTCACGCTCACGCTCACGCTCACGCTCACATGGAAGAGGAAGTGAGCAACGGAGCCGAGTATAGCACCTCGAGGTCGTCAGGGCGGCAAGAGCAGGAGGCACTCGGGCGGCCCGTGCTCGGCGGCGGCAGCCACCGCGTCGATCGACGGGAACACGATCCCGAAGGGCATCATGGGCCGCCCCTGGATCGCGTAGCCGCGGCCGGTCCCGTCGAGGGCGCGGACCACGGCCGGGCCGAGACGCTCGAGCTCGCTTCGCGGAAAACTCTGCGGTGGGCCCGACGACGTGAAGTCCACGGTCGTGGGGCCGACCCGCAGGAGCGGGATGTTGGCCGGCGTCGGCCCCTCCTCGTTCGTCGCGGACGAGACGGGGAGCGCCGCGAGCTGTCCGTCGGATCGCCTGCCGACGAGCGCGAAACGCCGGTATCCGGCGGCGCGGGCGCTGGCCACGTACCGCCCCAGGTCGACGAGGGTCGTGGACCGGTCCACGGCAAGCCCGAGCGCTCGATCCCCCGATGTGATCCACGACGGTCCATCGCCCGCGATGTCGGCGATCGATCGATCGACGCTCTCCCTCAGCTCGCCCAGGGCATCGGTGAGCTGCTTGATCGGCCGGATGACAGGCCGGAAGTCGAACGGTGCAGTGAGCACGCTCTTCCCCGGCAGCGCGAGGTCGCCCTCCGCGCCCAGGTTGTGCGAGCCGTGCGCATCGACGATGTTCGCCGGAGTCAGCGCGATCGAGACCTCGGTCGGACCCGCGACGAGGATCTCGAGCGGCAGGGTGCCCGGGCTGCTCGAGGCTCCCGGGAGGTCCATGCCCTGGAACACGTCCTCACCGGTCACGGGCCGCCTGAACGCCATCCATCCCAGCCGCGCTCTCGCGCTCTCCATCCAGCCCGAGGTCAGCCGGACCAGCGGATCGTCACCCTGCCCTGCCCGCTCGAGCGCCGCGAGGTCCTCGATCGCATGCCGGAAGACCTGCTCGGCGAGCTGCGGCCGCGCCGCGTCCCGGGCCCGGATCTCGCGGCACAGTGAAGCCACGTCGGCTCGTCCTGGTGTGTCGCACAGAGGACGGGACTGCTCGACGAGCACGCCGATCCCGTCCGCTTCCGAGCCCGTGCGAGCGCGTTCGACGGCCGAGACGAGGTCGCGCAGGAGCAGCATCCGCGCCGCGGTCGCGCTCGCCCCGCCCCCGTCGGCGACCCGACGGAGCAGGGGACCGCACCGCGCCCGTTCGTCGCTCTCCAGGCACGACAGCACGTCGGCGCTCGCCGCGATCTGCGGCGCGAAAGCGCCACGTGACGCCTGCCGGACGTGGCCAGCGATCGCCTCGACGAGCTCGTCGGGCGTCGTCCCGAGCGCCGAGGCGAGCCGATCCCTCGCTGCCGGATCGTCGGCGAGAAACGTGTATGCCAGGAGGTCGATCTCTGCCGCCGCCCTGATGAATGCGGCGGTCGCGGCAACCCGTCCGTCGGGCTCCCCGGTAAGCTCGCCGAGCTCGCCGAGCGCCGCGAGCGTGGAGCCGTCCAGAGAGTACGGGACCAGGTGCGCGATGGCGGAACCGAGGCGCTCCGGCGCCCCGGGTCGGTCCTCGGCCAGCGCTGGTGCGCCGACCACGGCGCTCGAAAGGACCGCGACGGCGAGTGTTCCGATCCGGAGTGTACCGTGCGGACCGCGGAGATCGGAGTCGTGTGATGTCGTGTTCATCGTTCCTGCCGGTATTCTACCCCGAAGAGCTGCCAGGGTTGATCGCATCGAGGCCCGTGACAGGTCGCAACGAGCCAGGAGCTCCCCTCCCCCTTGATCGGGCCGAGCATCCTGCGCCCATTCAGATCCGTGCTCGACGTCCTGCGGAGATCCGCGCCGAGCCGGATGACGCTGGTGCCCGACCCCGAGGACGTGGAGGCCACGATGAGGATCGCCGCGTCTTCCTGACCAACGTCGAAGGAGAGATCCGCACCGCGATCCACGATGGCGATGACGCGGCCACCAGGAGCGCAGGCCCAGAGCCGGTTGAACGGAGCGATCGATAGGTCGGTGTTCGAGCAGGTCCGGAGGGCGCCCGTGCATGCGGCGATCAGCAGCGGCATCTCGTCCGAGCCGAGGACCTGCAATGTGACCGGCTCCCCGCCCGCATCGAAGCTCTCTTCCCGGACGATGGTGCCGGTCCGGTCGATGGCGTCGATCTCGATGTGGCCGTCCTGGAAGCCGTCGGCGAGGATGACGTTGTTCCTGTGAAAGGCGACCTCTGTCCGGGGTGTCACGGCTCGTGTCCACAGCGACCTTCCAGCCTCGTCCAGCGCCACGAGTGACGTGGCCGTCCGGACGAGGATCCAACCCGAGCCCACGATCATCGCGTCCTGGGTCGCGCGAGGCAGCTCGAGGGTTGTCCGGACCTGGCCCTCGAGGTCCAGCGAGAACAGGACCCGCCGCTCGCCGATCTCCCCGAGCAGCGACAGCCCGTGGTCGTCCGACCCGAGCAGGCGCATCCTGCGCTGCCGGTCTGGCGAGAACATCCACCGTTCCCGTCCCCTGCGGCACTCGATGGCCCTGACCGCGGCGGCGTCGATCATGAGCATCAGCCCCGAGCCGACCGGCGACAGGTCACCCGCCAACTCCCGCTCCCAGCGCGTCCCCCCCAGGTCGTCCAGGGCCAGGAGGTTCCGGTGGTCCGCGGTCTGCACGTAGAGACACGGGCCAGAGGGCAGGACGCGGTCGCCCGGAGCCAGGTTGCGATACCAGCGCTGGCGACCTCGAGGATCGAGGACGGTGAGACGATCCGGCCCGATCACCGCGATGTCTCCGTCTGGCGTGACGTGCAATGCTCTCGCCGGGTGGCTCAAGTCGCTCGACCAGATCCGCGTGATGGACGTGTCCGGCGATCCGTCGTCGAGGTCGATACTTGCGAGCGGCTCGACCGGCCTCGCTCCGCCAGCCGCTTCGAGGCCGTTCCGGCGGCCTCGAGCACGGCTCGTGTCCCCACCCGGCGCCGGCCGCGCGGAGTCGCAGGAGCCGGCGAGCACGAGCACGAGTGCGACCAGTCGAGCCGCACGCACCACCACGATCACTCCGGGAGACACAGCTTGAGCATTCGGAGCTGTCGCCGACGCTTGGAAATGGTCACGCTCGCGCACTTGGTGCCCGGCAGACAGACGCTCGCATCGCTATAGCACGATCGCACACAGATGCTTCGACCTTCAACGGCGTGGCAGACATCGCGATCGTCGCGGCAGTCGGCCGTCGTGTTGCACTCGCCGCCGAGCATGACGTCGCCCGTCCGCGGACCCGTGCCGAAGACCATGCTCGCCACGATGGCGGCGGCGATCAGCCCGCCGATGAGGTAGAGGGGCCACATCTTCGCGGATCGCGGCTTCTCGGCAGCCGCGGGATCAACTCGTCGTGTGCGTGACATCTGAGTCGTCCCTGCCCCGTGCTACCGGTCCGCGGCAGCCTCCGAGGCGATGATGATGTCGGCCCCTCCGTCCGGCCCGACCGAGGGGCTGACGTGACACGTGAACCCGTCCCACGTCACGGTGGCGACGCGCCAGAAGTCGTTGCCCATCGGGTCGTCGCCCCTGGGAGCCAGCGCGATCGGCCCGATCTCGTACACAGGGTCGACATCGATCATGCCGCAGTAGATCCTGATGTACGTCTGGGCGAGGGTGTCACGGCCGTCGTCGAAGTAGTAGTGCACCCCCACGAAGTACTCGTGTCCCGGGATCGGCTCGTCGATGTTGATGTTCTCCGGCCCGAAGCCCTCGGTGTCGTCGAGGTCGAGGCGGGGGTTGTCCTCGGGGCGCCCCTCGTCCCACTCGGTGCCGCCGACGCACGTGGCGAAGTAGCAGTCGAGAGACGGCGCTCCCGAATGGAACCAGCTCGGCGCCTCCGGATGGAGGAGGTGCAGGTCGACGTCGGTCGGGTCGCAGTCGCTGCCGGGGTACGTGTCGCAGCTCCTGTCGGGCGGGTTCCAGTAGAGCTCCACACGCAACCCCTCGCCCGGGATCGCGGCGACGGTGGTCTCGCACGAGCCCTCCATGCCGTCGTCATCGACCACGGTGAGGCGGATCGTGTACTCGCCCGCGACGTCGGGCATGAACATCGTCACCTGCGCGTCGGGAGGCGACGGCGGAGGCGACGACGAGCCCGGCGGCGTTGCGACCAGATCCCACTCCCAGCCGACCACCACGCCGTCGTCCACGGCCTCGCCGCGCAGCGTGACCTCGGTCAGCGGCGACGTGGAGATCCCATCGGGGCAGACGGCGGTCGGCGGCGTGGGAGTCGCCTCGACGGTCGTCTCGCACGAGTCGCTCAGGCCCGTGTCGTCCGTCACCGTGAGTCTGAGGACGTACCGGCCGACACGGTCCGGGGTGAGCCACGAGTCCTGCGCCGTCGCGGGCTCGGGCCGCGCCGACGAGCCCGGCGGCGACTCGACGACATCCCATGACCACACCGCGATCGCCCCGTCGTCCTCCGCGGCTCCGTGCAGGAGGTGCCGCTGTCGCGTAGGCGCCGTCGAATCCTCCGGACAGATCGCGGTCGGCGGTCCGCTCGACGACACGGAGACCGTGCACCTCGCGGACTGGCCGTCGTTGTCCGTGACGGTGAAGGTCAGCTCGAACGTCCCGGCCGCGTCGGGCGTGAACATCGTCACCGGCTGGTCCGTGGGCTCGGGCTGGGCCCGGCTCTCCGCGGGCCGCGCCGTCACCTCCCAGGAGAACGAGACCAGCGCTTCGTCGTCGAACCCGTCGCCCTCGAGCGTGTAGGGCCGCCCGACGACCGCTCCGATGACGTCGTCAGGGCAGAAGGCGACTGGCGGACCTACGATCGAGTGGACCTCCGCAGTGCACGACGCTGTGAGCCCGTCGTTGTCGGTGACCTCGACCTGGAGCGTGTAATCGCCCGCGGCGTCGGGGGTCAGGCTCGTCGTGGGCGCGTGCTCCGGGACCAGCACGACGACGCTGCCCGCGGGCCGCTCCGCCACGGTCCATTCCCATTCGGCGATCCACCCGTCGGTGTCGCCCGCCTCGGAGGCGACCACGGCGCGCCGGTCGATCGTGGTCCACGACTCGAGCGGCGAGCACGTGACGGTCGGAGGATCGAGCGGTGTGTCTGCCTCGGCGTCGCCCCCCGCGTCTCGCCAGGGATCGATCGTGTCCGTGCGTGCGCCGCACGCGGCGAGGACAGCAGAGGTCGCCACGATGATGCACAACCTGCACATGCGGGCATCTTACCAAGGGAACGAAAAATGATCAGGCGGGCTGAGCCTTCGTATGCGCCTCGACGACGATCGCCGTGATGTTGTCCTTGCCCCCGCGGTCGCAGGCGAGCTCGACGAACTTCCGGCTCGCCTCCTCGATCCCGAAGCCGAGGATGTACGGGATCTCCTCGTCCTTCAGGTAGCCGTGGAGCCCGTCGGAGCACAGCAGGAACCGATCACCGTCGCGGACCTGAAAGATCTGCGTATCGACCTGCACGAAGTCCTTGTTCCCGACGGCCCGGGTGATCACGTTCCGGTGCGGCGACGTCAGCGCTTGCTCCGGCGTGATGATCCCCTCGCGGACCTGCCAGTTGACGAGCGTGTGGTCCACCGTGAGCTGGATCGCCGCGTCGTTGCGCACGCAGTAGACGCGGCTGTCGCCCACCTGGGCCGTCGCTCCGTACTCGCCGGCGAGCAGCAACGCGCTGATCGTCGTCCCCATGCCCTGGCGCTCCGGCGCCATCTCGGCGAGCCCGAAGATCATGTAGCAGGCCGACTGGACCGCGCTCTCGAGCAGGCGCTTGAGCTGCCTCGCCGACTCCCGCGTCGGCTCGCTGACGAACGTCTCGATCTGGTGCCGGTTCCGCGACACCATGCCGTGGAGCGTGTCGATGGCCTCCGCGCTCGCCACATCGCCCGCGGCATACCCGCCCATGCCGTCGGCGACGACGTAGAGGTTCAGGTGATCGTCCCGGAGGAAGGCGTCCTCGTTGTTCTTCCGCCGCATCCCGACGTCGGTGATCGCGAAGGAACGGATGCGAAGGCTCGATGCCAACGACGACCTCCCAGGCTTGGCGATGTTCCGCTGAATACACCGCTGGTGTCAAGGTCGAGGATCCGATGTATTGAAGCACAGGAGGATCGAATGGACCTGGGAATCAGAGGCAAGGTCGCGGCGGTCTCGGGAGCGAGCCGAGGGCTCGGGCTCGCCATCGCCGGAGCGCTCGCCCGCGAAGGCGCGCGGGTGTCCATCTGCGCGCGGGACGGGGACGCGGTCGAGGCGGCCGCGGCCGCCGTCAACGCGGCCACGGGCGGTGAGGTCGTGGCGTTCGCCGCCGACGTCTCGCGGAGCGAGGGAGCCCGCGGGTTCATCCGGGACACCGAGTCGCGTCTCGGCGGCCTCGACATCCTGGTGGCCAACGCGGGTGGCCCTCCGACGACCACGTTTCAGGACGCGACGGACGAGATGTGGCGCGCGGGGTTCGACCTCAACCTCGGGAGCACGATCTCTCTCATCCACGCGGCCGTGCCCTGGATGGAGCGCAGGGGCTGGGGGCGGATCGTCACCGTCACGTCGGTCGCCGTGAAGCAACCCATCGACGGGCTCATCCTGTCGAACACGATCCGCGCCGGTGTCGTCGGGCTCGTGAAGACACTGTCGAGCGAGCTCGCGGCGAAGGGGATCCTGGTGAACAACGTGTGCCCCGGGTACACAGCCACCGAACGAGTGCGCGAGCTCTCGCGGAAGCGCGCCACCGCGACCGGAGCGACGCCGGAGCAGGTCGTCGCGCAGTGGGAGAACGCGATCCCGTTGCGCCGGCTCGGCCGGCCGGAGGAGCTCGCCGACCTGGTGGCGTTCCTCTGCTCCGAGCGAGCCAGCTATATCACCGGCGCGTCCATCCAGGTCGACGGCGGATACCACCGCGGCCTGATGTGACTTCGCCTCCATTCCGCGCGGGAAACGAGGTAGGATGCGTCCGTGGCCGGGAGGATGAACATGAGACTGGCTTTCATTTCGTGCGCGGCGGCTGCGATGGGGCTGCTCCTGGCATGCTCCAACACCAGCGAGTCCCCGAGCGGCTCGGCCGAGGTCCCCGGACGGGGCGGCCAGCCCTACGAGCTCGTGGTCAGGGCTCCGGAGAAGGCGCCGGTCGGGCAGGAGGCGTCCACCGAGGTCGTCGTGACCCCAGGGACCGGGTACAAGATCAACATCGAATATCCGGCGAAGCTCGTCCTCGGTACCGTGCCGCAAGGGTCCAAGGTGGCCTCCACCACGGTGACGAAGGGACAGATGACGGTGGAGAAGACCAGGCTCGTCGTGCCGGTCAGGTTCACACCGGAGACGCCGGGCGAGCTGCGGTTCGAAGGTGAGCTCCGGTTCAGCGTCTGTACGGCGGAGTCCTGCCAGATGCCGCGGGAGCCGATCACGTGGACCACGCTGGCGCAGGCGGCTGGTCAATGAAAGGCGACAGCGCGAAGGCCCGCGACAGCCTGGGCCCGATGTTCGATGGCTTCAAGGAGCGGTTCGAGTCCAACAAGCGTATCCTGAGCTTCACGGAGTACCTCGACCATGCGCTCGAGAACCCGGCGCTCCACTGCCGTGACGCGGCGACCTTCGTCCGGGACGCATTCGATCACTACGGCTCGTTTCCCGTGGAGCGGCCCTGGGGACAGGAGACGCGCTTCGCGCTGTTCGACCTGCCTTTCGACGACGGGAAGGACCTGCTGATCGGGCAGGAGGCCGCGCAGCAAGCGATCTACCAGCTCCTGTGCGCCTTCGTGCAGGAAGGGCGAGTGGACCGTCTCGTTGTGCTGAACGGACCCAACGGGTCGGCCAAGACGACCCTCGTCACGTGCATCATGCGCGCGCTGGAGCACTTCTCGACCACGCCCGAGGGCGCGCTCTACTCCATCAACTGGGTCTTCCCGTCGCACCGCACGTCATCGACCCGCATCGGCTTCAGCGGAGAGCGTCCGTTGCTTGGAAAGGGCGACAGCTACGCCCACCTGACCGACGAGGACGTCGACGCGAGGCTCAGGTGCGAGGTCCGCGACCACCCTCTCCTGCTCCTGCCGGTCGAGGAGCGGCGGCAGGTCGTGAAGGAGGCGGCGGAGCGGATCGGGGCTCCCATGCCGCGGCTCCCGATCCTGCTCGAGCGCGGCGACCTCTGCCACAAGTGCAAGCTCGTCTCCGATGCGCTGCTGACCGCGTACCACGGCGACCTGTCGCGGGTGCTCCAGCACGTCCAGGTCGAGCGATGGTTCGTGTCGAGGGCGTACCGCAGAGGCGCGGTCTCGATCGGCCCGCAGCTCTCGGTCGATGCGGGCGAGCGCCAGATCTCGGCCGACCGGAGCCTGGCCGCGCTCCCCGCGTCGCTCCAGATGACCACGCTCTTCGAGCCCCACGGTGAGCTCGTGGACGCGGCGGGCGGGATCCTGGAGTTCTCCGACTTGCTCAAGCGGCCGCTCGACGCCTTCAGATACCTGCTCGGGACGATCGAGACGGGCGAGGTGAACCTGAACACGTCCATCCTCCGGCTCAACACGGTGCTGATGGCGACCACCAACGACGTCCACCTGGCGGCGTTCCGGGAGCACCCCGACTACGCCTCCTTCAAGGGGCGTTTCGCGGTGGTCCGGGTGCCCTACATCCGACATCACGAGACCGAGCAGAGGATCTACGACACACGTGTAATCCCCAACGTGCGGCGCCACGTGTCGCCCCACGCGACGGAGGTGGCCGCGCGCTGGGCCGTGCTCACCCGCCTGAAGCGGCCGGACGCGTCGAAGTACGAGAAGAAGGTCCGGAGCATGGTCGAGACGCTCACTGTCGCCGAGAAGTCGGACCTCTACTCCTCGGGCAAGGTCCCCGCCGCGGTCCGCGGAGAGCGGGCCGACGAGCTCAGGGCGAGACTCGGAGACCTCTACCACGAGTCGGATCACGACGTGGAGTACGAGGGCCGCTACGGCGCTTCGCCGCGGGAGATCCGGGCCGTGATCCTCGGGGCGGCGCACGACGACGGGACGACCTGCCTCTCGCCGAGGGTGGTCATCGACCACCTGGTGGACCTGTGCGGCAAGAAGATCGAGCACAGCTTCCTCCGGAGGAAACCGTTGCCGGGCGGGTACGAGGCCAGCGAGGAGCTGCTCGAGGTCGTACGCGACAGCGTGCTCGACGCGTTCGAGGACGAGCTGCGGGCCGCGACGGGCCTGGTCGCGGAAGAGCGCCACGCGGAGCTCTTCGAGCGGTACGTCTTCCACATCCGGCACTGGGTCAAGGACGAGAAGATCTTCAACAAGGTGACGGGCAAGGACGAGGCCCCCGACCTCAACATGATGGCGTCGGTCGAGGAGCGGCTCGACGTGCCGCGCGCAGAGGTCGATGGATTCCGCAAGGCACTCATCGCGGCCATCGCTGGGTTCGCGATCGAGCACCCCGGGCAGCCGATCGAGGTCACGAAGATCTTCCCGGATCACCTGACTTCGCTGCGCGCGAGCTACTTCCAGGAGCACCGGGAGATGGTCGCCAAGGTCGGTCGCAACGTCCTCGCCCTGCTCGCCGGCGACAAGGTCGCCCCGGAAGAGGACGCCGCGGTCGCTCGCACGGCGCTCGAGACGCTGCGCACCCGCTTCGGATACTGCGATGTCTGCGCCGGCGAGGCCCTCTCCGACCTGGTGCAGCTTCGGTTCAAGGACTGAGCGATTCGCTCCGGGTCACGAGCAGACAGCGAGACGCGCTGTCCCTGGTGGACGGTGCGGACTCGGTGGACGCGGTGGACGCAGCTCTCTTGTCCACTCCGTCCACCTCGTCCACTCCTGACAGCGGTTCACGCCAGGGCTTTTTCCCCCGCCCTTCGAGACGGTTCTCCACACGAGCTTTCGCAGTGGCTGTTTCGTGCGTTGTCAGAAGGCGTGATCAGGGACGGGAGCTAGCGCTCGGGGACCACCACGCGGCCCGATGATCGCGGTTGCGAGGTGCAGGGCGTGCGCACACCACCAGGCGGCGCCGGATCGATGATGTGGAACTCGACGCGCCGGTTCTGGAGGCGTCCGGTGTTGGTCTCGTTGCTGTCGATCGGGTTCGTCTCACCGCACGCGTGCGGCTGCATGCGGCCGACCGAGATCCCGCCGGTGGTGGAGAGCCACTCGACGACGCGGGCCGCGCGGCGCCGCGAGAGGTCCATGTTGTAGTCGTCCGCGGCGTTGCTGTCGGTGTGTCCCTCGACGCGGATCCTGAGGACCGCCGGGTTGTTCCGGAGCACCTCGGACACGTTCTCGAGGATCGGGATGCTCACCCGGTGCAGCTCGTCGCTGTCGTTGGCGAACTGGATGCGGTCGAGGATCGTGATCCGCGCGCCGGACTCGACCTGCGGCGGGCAGCCGTTGAGCTCGGGCGGGCCGGGGATCAGCGGGCACTGGTCGACCGGATCGAGCACGGTGTCCTGGTCGTTGTCGGGATCGGGGCAGCCGTCCTCGTCCTCGAAGCCATCGCGGTCCTCCGGGTCGTTCATGCAGGACCCATTGGGGCCGTCCACGCCGTCGAGGATGCCGTCCTGGTCGTTGTCGGGATCGGGGCAGCCGTCCTCGTCCTGGAAGCCGTCGCGGTCCTCGGGGTCGTTCATGCAGGACCCGTCGGGGCCGTCCACTCCGTCCAGGATGCCGTCCTGATCGTTGTCGGGATCGGGGCAGCCGTCCTCGTCCTGGAAGTTGTCGTAGTCCTCGGGCTCGTTGGCGCACTGGTCGTCCGCGTCGCAGATGCGGTCGTCGTCGGCATCGGGGCACTCCGGCTCCGCTGGCGGGAGCTGCCGCCAGCCGAAGGTCAGGATGCCGCGCGCCGCCGGCGAGCCAGCGCCGCGGATCAGGCCCGCGCCGCCCGCGACGCCGATCACGAAGCCCATCCCGGGGTGGATCCGAACGCCGCCGATGACCTCGAGCGGGTTGCTCAGCGACGTCACGTCCACGTCGCTGAACACGGACGCGCCGTAACCCTCGGCCATGATCTCGAGCATGTCGATGGGCCGGTACGTCACACCCAGTCCGTAGGTCAGCTCGTGGTTTGTGGAGAACGTGTCGTAGTCGGCGCCTTCACGAAGCCGGAAGCCGACGTTCGCGGTGATCGCGACCGGGCCGGGCCGCACCTCGGCGAGCACCTCGATGTGCCCCGAGAAGTTCTGCTCGCCCGAGAAGTACTGGTTCTCGTTCACCCACGAGGCCATGGGGAACGTCATGGTGACCTGGGCACCGAGGCCGAAGATGTCGTCGTTGTCGCCGTAGATCCGGACCCTGGCGCCGAGGTAGAGGTCGCCGAGGGCGGACTCGTCGCCGAGGTTGTAGTTATCGACCTCGGGCGTTTCGGGGTTGTCGGTGTTGGGCACCGGGTCTTCGCCGGTCATCCAGAGGTTGATGGGCAGGCCGAGGTACACGACGAGTCGGTTGAAGAAGCCAGCCGCCGCGCCGACGTTCATGACCATCTGGTGCGAGACCAGCGAGAGGCTCTGGGTGTCGGGCTCGCCCTGCTCGTCCTCCCACACGAGAGGGTTGAATGCGTAGTCGAGATGGAACTGCGCTCCGAAGCGGATGTGCCCCAGGTCGTTGGGACGTGAGATCGCGAACCCGTCCTCCGGGGTCTCGGCCGCGCGATACTGATCGAGCGCGAACCCGACCTGAGCCTCGGCCGGTCGGACCCACAGTACCCCCGTTGCAGCGAGCACCCCCAGGAAGGTGAGGGTCGCTCCAATTCCTTTACTCCCTGATTTCCTCATTCTCGTCCTCTCCCTTTGTCTCGGTGTCGAGCCGTCGGAAGCGGATGTTATTCCATTTGAAAAGAAAGCGAGAAAAAAAAAGTAACTGGATTTGATCTTGGTAAATTACGGTTAGGATATCAGCGAGTTGACTGCTGTGGCGTCGTTGGCGCCGGAGCGCCGAGCGCGAGCCGCAACGTCGCCGGCAGCTCGATGGGGCTCACGGCGGGGTAGTCCTCGGGGCGGAGATTCGCCACGGCCTGCGCGAGCGCGCTCATCGCGTGGTAGCTGTAGTCATTGCGTGATCGGCTGAAGTTCAGGTTGTATCTGAACCCCCCCATGGCCGTCTCGGGATCGGGCACGTAATATGTCGTGGCGTATCCTTCGTACTCGATCTGCAATGCGAACCGGACGCCGAGGACGAGGACTCGGCGGCGGCGTTCGATGTCCCGCCCGGTCCGGAGCGCGAGCGCATAGGCCGCGGCGGCGCCCTCGGTGTAGCCGCTCGAGTTGATCGCCGGCAGTTCGGCGTGGTGCTTGTAATACGCGCCCAGGTAGTCCGGGTAAGCGGAACGTCGTTCGTCGAAGAAGTACGTCTCGTCCATCCAGTCCTGCAGCTCGAAGGCGAAGCTCGCGTACCGATCCTCGTTGGTCTGCCGGTGCATCTCGTTGAGGGCCATGACGTTCCACGGGACGAAGCCGACGAGGTTCATCCGGTCCTCCTCGTTGTACATGTCGTCCCGGGTCCGGCGCACGACGTTGAGGGCCCACCACTGCCGGTACCAGTCGAAGCCCCGGGCGAACGCCTGTCGAAAACGCTCGTCGTGACCGTGCTGATAGAGCCGCGCCAGCGCGAGCATCATCTCGCCCGGGAAGATGGAGTTCTCGCACCCGTAGTACTCGTGCTCCTCGGGCACGTCGTACTGGCGGAAATGCCCGTTGGGGTCCTGCACGTAAAGGAGCTCCTCGCCGAGGCAGCTCAGCACGTCCTCGTACTCGCCGATATCCATCACGTCGGCCATCGCCAGGATGGACAGGATGGTGACCGCGACGGTCCCCATCTTGGCGTTCTCGTACGGCGCCGGGACGTCACGGTGCCAGACGTAGCACCGGTTGCCCTCGCGTCTGAGGTGCTCGATGGTGTAGGCGAGCCCGCGACGGGCGGAGTCCACGAGGCGCTCGTCGGGCGCGACCCGGTTGACGAGGAGGAGCGTGTACGGGTTGAGCGCATGCCGGACGACGTTGTTCCCATTGATCCAGCGGCGTCGCGACGACGCCTCGAGCGGCTTGTACCGGTAGCGGAACTGGCCGTCCTCGAGCTGGTTGTTCACGAGCCACATCGCGCCCAGCCGCAACGCACGGACCGCGTTCTCCCGCGTGACGTCAGCCAGGGTCGCGAGCGGCACGTTCCGGTACAGCGACACCACCTCGCCGCCGGGGCTCCGCTCGAGCCAGTGAAGCGACTCGAACCGCCCGAAGTCGTGAGCATAGCGTCCCCGCACGGTCCCTTGACTCCCGGGCGCGACCCAGTCGCGCTGGTCGAGCCCGTTCCACTCGAGGAACAGCTCGAGCATCCCTCGTTCGCCGAGGAAGTCCTCGCCGGAGGCCCGCTGGATGGGCGTGGCAGGGCTCATGTACCAGAAACGGTCGCCCCGCTCGAAGTACATCCCCTCGAGGCCCAGCTCGAACTGCCACAACAGCCGGCCCTCGTCGCGATCGATGATGTGGCACAAATCATGGACGACCTCGATCTCGATCTCGAAGCTCTGCATCGCCTCCGCGAGCTCGGTCGGGAAGGTCACCCGGAAGCGGTCGGCGGCCTCGGCGCGGGCCTCGGACCACGTACTGACGAGCCGGTCCACGGTCCGCCCCAGGGCCTGCTCGAGGGTCGGTCCCGCCGCGCTCGCGGACGCGAGGCGTTGGCCGAGGAGCCGTTCCGTATCGCGGGAACGGAGCGAGATGATGACCCGGTGCTCCGCGCGTCCCACCGCGCCGGTCGGCCGTTCGATGCCGAGCGAGCCGGCCTCCTCCCCGCCACCGAGCCGCGCACGGGCCCAGGCAGCGATCCGCTGACGATCCGCCTGGTCGAGCTCCAGCGGCGGCGCGATGCGGTAGAGCACGTGCGATCGACTGAAAATGACCGGGTGGAAGTGCGACAGCGGGAGCGCGTCGCGGAGCCGGACACGGAGACTGACGATATTCGGTTCCATGCCGGGCGTGGGCTGTGGCGTCCTCGATGAGACGAGGAGCCAGGCGTAGCCGTCGCGGTTCAACTGATCGGCGACCGACGCCGGGTCGTCGCCTTCGAAGAGCGAGCCGGGCACATCCCTCAACCGGGTCCCGAGCACGTCGAACCGGTCGTCACGCCGCGGCCCGACGTACCCGATCAGCCCCTCGGCCTCTCGCGCCGCGGCCTGGACGGCCTCCGCCATTCCCGGGTCGCCGTTGTCGCGCGGCATGCGACGGCGCTTGACCTGCGTGCTCGTGGACATCGCGTATGGCGAGAACCGCATGGGAGCGGAGGGCGGAGGACCCTGGTAGTCCGGATCTGAGCCGATCGGAGGCGGCCGGGTCCAGCCCGGTGGGACGTGTCCCGTCGCGGCCCCGGTGCTCGTGAGCACGGGCGCCCCTTCGTACGAATCCCGGCCTGGGATGCAGCCCTGCCGATGTGCCCAGTACACCACCGCCGCGGACGCGACGATGACGCAGGCTCCTATCCAGACGATGCGGTCCTTCATCGGCGGGACAGGATAGCACATGGTTCCCTGACGCGAAAAACGCTCGACCACCCTGGAGCATCAGGCTATTTTAGTCAGTCTCGTGGCCGTCCGCGGATCGGCCCGGCGCATCGCGGCGATGCACGTCACATCCGCGGGGCGACTGCTCGGGAGCATCGAGACACGTCGATTGAAACGTCTCGCGGAATCGACTGTGGGTCTTCCGTAGAGCCGGGTCTTCACCGGCTGGCTCCAAGTTCAGGAGGGTCGGATGCCGTCGAGTCAAACCATGCATGTTGCCAGGCCGTGTGTCCTGGGGCGATCTGTCTCGCATCGTGCCTCGACTGGGCACCACCGACGGGTCACCCGGACGGAGATCGAGACTCGAACGAGGATGCAGACTCGGAAGCGGATGCAGACGCGGACACGGACTCAGACTCGGACGCGGACACAGACACGGACTCGGACACGGACACGGACACGGACACGGACTCGGACACGGACACAGACTCGGACACCGACACTGAGAGTGACGAGGATGGCGATACCGACGCAGACGAAGAGGAAAGGTGTGGCAACGGGATCTGCGACGCCGACGAAACCAGTGCGAGTTGCCCAGAGGACTGCCCACCGGGTTGCCCAGATGGCTTCTGCGACACCGACGAGGACGGGTGCAACTGCCCGGGCGATTGCGACGCGCGCTGCGGCGACGGTTGTTGCACCGGTACCGAGAACCAGTGTTCGTGCAGCGCAGACTGCGACCCCTGCATCGACGCGAACCCATGTACCGACGACGACTGCTCGAGCGGAACGTGTGCTCATCGCGTTGTCGTGGGCCGCCCGTGTGACGACTGGCGCTTCTGCACGAACCCGGATGCCTGCGACGCCACCGGTGCGTGCACGGGGCCTGACCGGATCTGCAGTGACGGTCTCGATTGCACCGACGACACCTGCGACGAGAGCGCAGACAGGTGCAGCTCCACGTTGGTCTCCGGCAATTGTCTGATCGAAGGGAGCTGCTACTCCGACGGGAGCCCGGAGCCGGTGGCATTCTCATGTCGTAGTTGCTCCGCGTCCAGTCCCTCCACATGGTCCTATGTCGCCGACGGCGGCCAATGCTCCGACCGGGGATGCCGCTACGTGTGCTGGTGGGGAACGTGCTTGGACCTCAACTCCTGCGAATGCAGCACGTGCGGGTGCACCTCCGGAAGTGAGTGCACGACCGGGGACCCCCGGACCCTCGACGCCTGCCGCTGGTCGGGCCGTTGCCGTTGAGGGGAGGTCTTCCTCTCGGCTTACGCGCAGATGTCGAGGACCTCGTCGAGACTCGTGGCGGTCAGGACTCGCTCGGCCATCTGTTCGAGGTCAGAGGGGTTCGCCTGGGCCACCCGGCGCTCAGCACTAGGGGGAAGCAGCCCGAAACGGAGCCGCAACTGCTTCAGCAAGAGCTCCTGCCGGCCTTCCTGCCGGCCTTCCTGCCGGCCTTCCTGCCGGCCTTCCTGCCGGCCTTCCTGCCGGCCTTCCTGCCGGCCTTCCTGCCACCCTTCCTGCTGGCCTCTCTGCCACCCTTCCTGCCTCAGTCTCTCTGCCAGGGTCATGGTCACCTCCCCCGTGGGTAATTCGACCGCTTCGTCCACCCACCGAAGGTCATCGAGCGATGCGTCCTCGACACACTCGAAAATATACATCAACACCCGAACCAGTGCATCGACTCCGGAGCTTCGCGCCACGGCGTGAAAGGTCTCGGCCCACCTCGGCAGGCGCGCCGTGATGTCGCCGTCACGGACGTGCTTGAGCAGCAGCATCACCAGCCGCGACAGCGCGTCCAGCGTCATCGCCTCGAGCTCCTCGTCCGACCGCCTGGTGAGGTCCTCGATCACGGGCTCGAACCCGGGCAGGTGAGGGCGAAGAGCATCGACGAGCTCCGCCGGGCCATTGATGAGCTCGATGAAGTCTCGCGCTACGTTCCAGCCCGAAGGTGCGTGGCTCAGCACCACCGGGACGATCGGCGGGAGTTTTCCGCTCTCCTCCTCGGACCGCTGCCATCGGTCCCAGATCCTCACCAGGTACTTGAGCAGCCGGAACGGCATCCACGGGTCGGCCGTGCTCTGGTGCTCCAGGAGCACATACACGAACGCCTCGCCGCCTCCTCTCGTCGAGACGCGGTACAGGAGGTCGGTCTCGGTCTCGCGGAGCTTCTCGTCCACCAGGTGGTCCTGGCTCACCTCGAGCGTCGAGAGGTCCAGGTGCCTGGCGATCTTCGAAGGCAGCAGGGCGTCGATCAGCCCCGTGGCATGCTCTATCTGGCTGAAGGTGTCGATGACCAGCGCATTGTGGGGGTTCTTCCCCGTCGAGCCCATGGCGAACGCTCTCATGCAGACACGGAGAGGTCAACTGGAGCCTCGAACAACCCTGGCTTCGATCCATGGCACGTGGATAGAGGGAACTTCGCCACGATTGAAACGCCCGGGGCACCATGCTATGTGCGCCACTCATGAAAGAGCGTTACGAGGCGTCGGAGATCGAGGCCCGGTGGCAGAGGACCTGGAACGAGCGGGGGAGCTTCCACGCCGATCTCGACAAGGGACCGAAGTACTACGTGCTCGAGATGTTCCCGTACCCGTCCGGCAAGATCCACATGGGGCACGTCCGGAACTACGCCATCGGAGACGTCGTCGCGCGGTTCAAGCGCGCCCAGGGCTTCCAGGTCATCCACCCGATGGGCTGGGACGCCTTCGGCTTGCCGGCGGAGAACGCGGCCATCGACCACGGCATCCACCCGCTGAAGTGGACCTACGACAACATCGATCACATGCGCGGCGAGCTCAAGCGGCTCGGGTACTCCTACGAGTGGGACCGCGAGCTGGCCACCTGCCATCCCAGCTATTACCGGTGGGAACAGCTCCTCTTCATCAAGATGCTCGAGCGCGACCTCGCCTACCGCCGGACGCAGCTCGTCAACTGGTGTCCCGACTGCGCCACCGTGCTCGCCAACGAGCAGGTCCGCGACGGCAAGTGCGACCGCTGCTCGACCCCGATCGAGATGCGCGAGCTCCCCGGGTGGTACCTGCGGATCACGAGGTACGCCCAGGAGCTGCTCGACGGGCTCGACGTCCTCGAGGGCAAGTGGGACGGACGAGTCGTCACTTCGCAGCGCGAGTGGATCGGCCGCTCCGAGGGTGTCGAGGTGGACTTCCCGCTGACACACACGGTGGACGGCGTCGAGACGCTCAGGATCTTCACCACGCGGCCGGACACGCTGTACGGCGTGACCTTCATGAGCCTCGCGCCCGAGCACCCGCTCGCGCTGTCGTTGGCGCGCGGGACAGAGCGCGAGGACGAGGTCCGGGCCTTCGTGCAGCGCGTCCGGGCCGAGGACAAGACCAGGCGGGCCGCGGAGGACTACCCCAAGGAGGGAGTGTTCACCGGCCGCACCTGCCGCAACCCGGTCAACGGCGACGAGGTGCCCATCTACGTGGCCAACTTCGTGCTCGTGGAGTACGGGACCGGCGCGATCATGGCCGTTCCGGCGCACGACCAGCGCGACTTCGAGTTCGCCAGGCAGTACGGCATCCCGATCAAGGTCGTCATCGACCCCTCCCTTGAGAAGGCGCTCGACCCGGCGACGATGGAGGCGGCGTACGTGGACGACGGGGTCCAGGTGAGCTCCGGGCCCTTCGACGGCATGCCGAACCGCGAGGCCATGGACGCGATCGCCGACATGCTCGAGTCGCAAAGTACGGGCCGCCGCGCGGTGAGCTACAAGCTGCGCGACTGGTCGGTCGCCCGGCAGCGGTACTGGGGCTGCCCCATCCCGGTCGTGACCTGCGACACGTGCGGAATCGTGCCGGTGAATCCCGAGGACCTCCCCGTGCTCCTGCCGGAGGACGTCGAGATCACGGGAAAAGGAGGGAGCCCGCTCGCGGCGCACCCGACCTTCCCGCGCACGACCTGCCCGAGGTGCGGCGCGGCCGCGCGGCGTGAGACGGACACGTTCGACACTTTCGTGGAGTCGTCGTGGTACATGCACCGCTTCCTCTGCTCCCGGTACGAAGACGACATCCTGGACCGGGCGAGCCTCGACGCGGGCATGCCCGTGGACCAGTACATCGGCGGCATCGAGCACGCCACGGGCCACCTGAACTACACGCGCTTCTTCCACCGCGTGCTGCGCGACCTCGGGTACGTCAAGGGCGACGAGCCCGCGGCCCGGCTGCTCTGCCAGGGCATGGTGTGCAAGGAGACCTTCAGCCTCGACCTCGGAGACGGGCGGATCAAGTGGGTCCCGCCCGAAGACGTGAAGACCGTGGACGACACGCTGGTCCACGCCGCGACGGGTCAGGAGATCGTCGTGGGCCGCTCCGAGAAGATGAGCAAGTCGAAGCTCAACGTGGTCGCGCCCGCGGGAATCGTGGACCAGTTCGGAGCCGACACGGTGCGGTTCTTCATGCTCTCCGACAGCCCGCCAGAAGCGGACCTCCACTGGTCGGACCAGGGCGTCGAGGGCGCGCACAGGTACCTCCTGCGGCTGTGGCACCTCGTGCAGTCGATCGCGGACCGGGTCCGCGGCGTGGCGCAGTACAGCGGCGACGGGACGGACCTCGGCGACGCGGCGCGCTCGCTCCGGCGCGTGACCCACGCATCGCTCGATCGAGTCACGCGCGACATCGAGGAGCGGTTCAGCTTCAACACGGCGCTGGCGCGGATCCGTGAGATGACGGAAGGGCTCAGGCAGGCGGCGGAGTGGCCGGAGGCCGAGGTCCCTGCCGCGGTCCTGAGCGAGACGGTCCGGGTGCTGCTCATCGCGCTGGCGCCCTTCGCCCCGCACATCACGGAGGAGCTCTGGGAGCGGATCGGCGGCGAGGGTATTCTGGCCGAGTCCCGCTGGCCCGCCCACGATCCCGCGGCCGTGGCCACGGAGACCGTCACCGTCGTGGTCCAGGTGAACGGGAAGCTCAGGGCGAAGCTCGAGGTCGCCCCGACCACCCCTGACGCCGACGTCGAGGCCGCGGCCATGGCGCACGACCTCGTCGTCCCGCACGTTCGAGGCAAGGAGATCAAGAAGGTCATCTATCTCAAGGGGCGGCTGGTCAACATCGTGGCGAAGTAGCGGGTTGGTCGGCGGTGGTCGCTCACGCTCACGCTCACGCTCACGCTCACGGTTGCCTTCAGCTCGTCCCGCCGATCCTGTTCAGCATGCTGATCGTGGCATGCGGGTATCGGCCCGCGCGTCCGACGTTCGCCGAGGTGACCGTTGCTGCCGTGGTGTCCGAGGCGCCCGAGCCCGAGCTCGCGACGTGCCTGACCGAGGAGCTGAGGCTGGGGCTCGCGGCTCGCAGCGTCCGCGTCGATCGGGGCGCGGACCTGAGGCTCGAGGCGGAGGTCATGAGCGCTGACGTCGAGCCGGGCCCGGCAGCTTTCCGGGGCGAGCCGGTCGCCGTCGAACAGGTGTCGACGCTGGTCGTCCGGGTGCGCCTCGTGCGCGAAGGGCACGGTGTGGTGTGGGGGCCGAGCAACGTGCGCGTGGAGACGCGGGCCGCGCTCGGCCCGGGTGCTCGCCACTCCGCCGCCGCGGGCCGCGAAGGGCTCCTCGGGGCCTGCCGCGACGCCGCGGCACGTGTGATCGACGACCTCGCCTTCGCCGAGCTGCCGCACTGAGCCCACAGCCGTCGACTGAAGTCGCGGCTGCATTGAGCCAAGCCCGCCTCCGCGGGCTCCTTCCCGGAAGTCTGCGAAGGCAGACTTCGCGCGAACCCAGCCGCGACTTCAGTCGACGGAGTCTGGCGTCAAAAAGGATCCTTGATCAGAAAGTGGTTTCCCCCCTGAACGGATACATGGAATGATCCGCCGGGTCGGGGGCGTATGGAGGTGAGGTGCCAACCGCACGAGAAGCCGGATCGATCGTCGAGGCGTTGCAGGCCACGCTCGGCACGGTGATCCGCGGCAAGCCCGAGGCCATCGACCTGCTGATCGTCGGCCTGTTGTCGGGTGGCCACGTGCTGATCGAGGACGTCCCGGGCGTCGGCAAGACCACGTTGGCCAAGGCCCTGGCCCGCGCCATGGACATGCAGTTCTCGAGGGTCCAGTTCACCCCGGACCTGCTCCCGGCCGACATCCTCGGCACGAACGTCCTCGACCCGAAGAACGGGACCTTCACGTTCCAGCCCGGGCCGGTGTTCGCCCACCTCCTCCTCGCCGACGAGATCAACCGCGCTTCGCCGCGCACCCAGTCCGCGCTGCTCGAGGCCATGAACGAGCGGCAGGTCACCACCGACGGCGTGACCAGACCGCTGCCGAGCCCGTTCTTCGTCGTCGCGACCCAGAACCCGGTGGACTACCAGGGCACGTATCCGCTCCCCGAGGCGCAGCTCGACCGGTTCCTGCTTCGCGCGCGGGTCGGGTACCCGGACGAGGACGACGAGCTGGGCATCCTGTTCGACAGGCAGCACTCGGACCCCATCGACACCGTGCGTCAGGTCGCGGACATCGAGGCGTTGCTGACCGTGCAAGCTCGCGTGCGACAGGTGAAGGTCGAGCCGGACGTCGCCAGGTACCTGCTCCGGCTCGTCCGGGCCACGCGGAGCCACCCCGACCTGGAGGTCGGCGTCAGCCCTCGCGGCGCGCTCGCCTTGTTCCGCGCGTCGCAGGCCAGGGCGCTGATGGTCGGCCGCGACTGGGTCGGGCCAGCCGACGTGCAGGCGTTGGCCGGGCCGGTGCTCGAGCATCGGATGTTGCTGACGAGCCAGGCGAGGTACAGCGGGAGGTCGCGGGGCGACATCGTGGGCGCCATCCTGTCCGAGCAGGACGTCCCCACGTGAACCTCGCACGGCTCAACCACATCCTGATCCCGTCGACCAAGGCAGGCAGGGACCGGCTGCGGCGGTCGTGGGTGGGCAGGGGGTTCAACCATGTCTGGACAGCCTACTACGCGCTCTCGATGGAGGGCCGGGTCGTGGTGGGGCTGTGGTTCCTGGCCGGGATGCTCGGCGTGGACGTCAGCTTCCGGCAGTCGTACCTGGTCTGGTGCGTGCTCACCGGTCTGCTCCTGGCCGCGCTCGCGCTCCGGCGACTCTACCGCCTGGACGGGGTGAGCATGTCCGTCCTGGTGCCCAGGCGCGTGGCGGTTGGCGACGCGGTGCGCTTCACGGTGCGCTTCGAGAACAAGGGCGACCGGGAGCACCAGGCGATCACGGTGAGCGGGCCGCTCCTGCCGTGGGACGGGAAGTACACGACCGATAAGGCCGCGCTCCGCGCGCTCCCGGTGGGCGCCGTTCGAGAGGTGCCGATCGGGGCCACGTTCGCGGCTCGCGGCGAGCACCACCTGGACCCGTTCGTCGCCGCGGCGCTCGTGCCGCTGGGGTTGACGGAGGGACCCATGCTGGCGTCTCGGGGCGTGAGGTTCCTCGTCGTCCCGAGGATCGCCCCGGTGAATCGGCTCCGCACGCCGCTGGTCCAACGGTACCAGCCCGGCGGCGTGAGACTGGCCTCGCGGACCGGCGAGTCGATGGAGCTGCTCGGCCTCCGTCCGTACCGGCCAGGCGACCCCGTGCGCGACCTCCACGCCAGGTCGTGGGCGCGGCTCGGGGCACCAGTCGTGCGGGAGTACCAGCAGGAGTACTTCACGCGCGTCGGCGTCGTCGTGGACACCGACATGGCGGTCGCCGACGAGCCGCGCTTCGAGGCCGTGCTCTCGCTCGCGGCTGGCGTCGTCGCGCACCTGAGCCGCGGCGAGGCACTGATCGACCTGCTCGTGGTGGGTCACGAGGTGCACCAGCTCACGGTGGGCCGGAGCCTGGGGTTCCTCGATCAGGCGCTCGACCTGCTGGCCAGCGTGGCGCCCGGGCCGCAGCTCGACCCTGTCCAGCTCGGCCGCCGGCTCGCGCCGCACCTTGCCCAGCTCTCGTCGGTCGTGCTGGTCGCGCTGGCCTGGGACGAGGCGCGACAGGCGCTCGCCGACGCGATCCGCAAAGGCGGGGTGGCGTGCCGTGTCCTGCTCGTCACTCGGAAGGACGATGGAGACGGGCCCGGTGCGGGACCGGTGGACATGTCCAGGGTCTCGGTCGGGACGATCGCGCGGGCCAGGGGGATCGACCTGTGAGCCGCGTGGATCGACTCGTCCTGGCTGCGCCGGTGGCCGTGGCCGGGCTGCAGCTCGGTGGCGTGATGGACGCATGGCCGCTGGGCGCCGGTCTCGCGGTGGTCGCGCTGCTCACGGCGGCGTCCGGACGACGCATCGACATCGGGAGCACCTTGCAGCTCATGATCGCGTTGATCGCGGGAGTGGCCGCCTGGTTCGTCGCGGCCTCGCTCACGCCGGAAGACGCGCACTGGTGGTCCGGCAAGCTGACCCTCGCCGCGAGCGGTTCGGGCTTGATGGCCCTGTCCATCGCGATCTCACGGCTCCCGCTCGAGGAGCCCAGGTGGGGGTACCCGCTGACGGCTGGCATGGTGGCGTTCCAGGTCGTCGTCGCGAGCACGGCGCAGGCGGGCGCGGCGTTCGTCGTGCCGGGACTCGTCTACCTGCCGCTCCAGCTCGTCGCGCTGAACCGCGCCGACCCGAGCCGCGCGCGGTGGGCCGGGCTCACCCGGCGCAGCCGAGGCGTCCTGGCAGGCAGCATCCTGATCTGTGCGGCGGCCTGCACCGGTCTGGCGGTGTCGCTCCCTCCGCTCGCCGACGCGTCCATGCGGTACTTCGGCTGGCGGATCCGGCAGATGGGGCGCACCGGCTTCACGACGTCGATGAGCCTGTCCTCGCTCGATGACCTGGCGATGTCCGACACGAAGGTGCTCCGGATCTACGGCCCGAGACCGGATCACCTCCGGGGTATCGTCTACACCCGGTACCACGGGGGCGAGTGGCTCGCCGCGGCCGATCGGAGCTCGCGCCCTGTCCGGCTCGCGGCGACACGGAGCGGGGCGAACGCCACGACGATCTGGACGCTCGGCGGAGATCGGCGCGTGCTCTTCACGCCCCTCGGTCTGAGGTCGGTAACCGTCGAAGGCGGCCGCGGCCAGGTCGATGACCTCGGCGTGCTCACAGCCTTCACCGAGGTCGATGCGACGTGGATCAGCTTCGAGCTCGGCCCTCGGAGAGGGCTCTCCGTGCGCCCTCCGACCTCCGAGGACCTCGACGTGCCGGCCGAGATCGAGCCCGAGCTCCGGAGTCTCGCACGCGAGTGGACCGGTGGACTGATGGACGACCGCTCCAGGCTCCAGGCGATCGAGGAGACGTTACGGCGTGATTACACCTACTCGCTCCGGGTCGAGCGGCGGACCCAGGACGACCCCGTGCTCGAGTTCCTCACGCTCGGGCGCAGAGGACATTGCGAGTACTTCGCCTCGTCAATGACGCTGCTCGCCCGTTCCCTGGGTGTGCCGGCTCGGGTGGCCGCCGGGTATCGCGTGACCGAGTACAACCGGCTCGGCGGCTACCACATCGTCAGGGAGCGAAACGCACACGCGTGGGTCGAAGCCTGGGTCCGGGGAGAGGGCTGGCAGACCTTCGATCCGACCCCGGCCAGCGACCTCGCGCTCCGCGAAGAAACGCCCTTCACCGCATCGATCATCGATCAGATCGCGGCATGGGCGCGGCTCACCTGGGCCTGGCTCACCAGCCTCGATCCGTTCGATTTCATCGTCGCGGGCGTGTCGGCGCTGTTCCTGTACCTCACGGTCCGGCAGCTCGTGACGTGGCTGCGCCGCGGGAGACGACGAGCGCTCGCGCGAGCCGGGTTCCCGGACCCTCGACCGTCACTGGTCGTCCTGCTGGCCGCCCTCGCGCGGCGCGGCGAGACCAGGCGTGCGCGCGAGCCGCTCGAGGCGTTCGCGCGGCGAGTTCGGACATCCCCGGATCTCGGCACGTCCGCCGACGGAGCTGCGGACCTGCTCCTGCGCTACGCCGCCTGGCGATACGGCAGCGAGGGCGATCCCGAGGCGCTCGACCGCGAGATCGAGGGGTGGGTCGCGGCCCAAGGCCCGGGCCGAGGTTGATCCTACTCCGAGGGTGAGCTCGCGGGCGACGATGCAGCAGGAGTCGGCGCCGGGCACCGGACCAGCGGCGTGGCGGCCGCGCCGACCTGGTAGGC